>Ga0224535_1000012_pt1 | contig 91818 bp, 89 predicted proteins | sample 714E13034metaG_FD_179898 | JGI IMG/M metagenome (GOLD analysis project Ga0224535, IMG submission 179898) | Peat soil microbial communities from Stordalen Mire, Sweden - 717 E1 30-34 | ecosystem: Environmental > Terrestrial > Soil > Wetlands > Peat | place: Sweden: Norrbotten County, Stordalen... | reverse complement strand
CAGCAGACAACGCGACGCATAACTCGAAGCTGTCCAACCCGCTCCGTTAAAGCCAGGGTTCGCAGCCCTATGTCCTGTCAGATCAACGTCCGCCCAGAACACCTCACGTTATCTTGGACAGCAGTGTTTTTGGATAGCAATGCCAATTTAGACCGTAAGGCTCCATTGTAAGAAGTCCCTGATTCAGGAATAAGTCCAGATGGATCTTCGAGCGCCACGCCGGGAGCGCGTCTCTGGCCTGCCCGGTGGCTCACCCGCCTGCGCACAGACCTGCGCGGCCCAGTTCGGGTATCCTCATCCGCAGGAGATACGCGTGAGACCCGTTTTTGCCCATATACCGCGCAGCCTTCAACGCAACATTCTGGCTGGCATCATCACCATAGGACCTTTGTTCGTTACATATTTGATCTTCAAGTTCCTTCTGGATACCCTGGCACAGGCCGGTCTGCCGTTGATCAAGCTGTTTGCGGGCTTCTTCCCGCAGAACTGGCTCAACCAGCCGTGGCTGCAATCCCTTCTGGCAGTTGTGCTGACCTTGGTGATGCTCTTCGTAGTGGGCCGGGTTACCAGCCTGGTCATCGGCCAGCAGGCATTCGGCCTTTTCGAGGCCGTGCTGGAGCGGCTGCCCTTCGTCGCCAAGGTCTATACGTCGGTGCGCCAACTGCTGGACACCATGATGGCCAAAAAGGAATCCAGCCAGCGCGTGGTGCTGGTGGACTTTCCCATTGCCGGTCAAAAGTCCATCGGCTTCCTGACGCGCACCATGACCGACTCGACAACCGGTGAAACGCTGGCCGCGGTGCTGCTGCCGAACGCCATCAACCCGACCTCGGCCTTCCTGCAGATTCTACCCATCGGCCGGGTCACGGATACTGACCTGAACATGGAACAGGCGATGAGCATGATCATGACCGGCGGAGCCGTGGGGCCGGAGAGCATCCGCTTCACGCGACCAGAGCTGGCGACAAGTGAACCCCCTACGCCGCCTTCGCCATCGGTTTGACTTTGGCCAGGGATTTGTCCTTGGCGGCGACCCAAAGGTCGTGGTCCATCTGCAATCCAAGCCAGAACTCGGCGGAGTTACCAAAATAGGCGCTGAGGCGCATAGCGGTGTTGGCTGTGATGGACCGCTTACCGCGCACCAGATCGTTCACCCGCGGCGCGGAAACGTGTAGGTCCTTGGCCAGCCGGTAGCTGGAAAGCCCCAGCGGCTCCATGAATTCCGTCTTCAGAATCTCGCCGGGATGAATTGAGTAGGCGAAGGGAATCTTCTTCATGGCGTCTCCTAGTGGTAATCGACAATTTCCACGTCGTATGCATCTCTATCAATCCATCTGAAGCAAATCCGGTATTGATCGTTGATGCGGATGCTGTATCGGCCCTTCCGATCACCTGTTAGTGCTTCGAGACGATTGCCCGGAGGAGCGGTTAAATCGTGCAATTGAACGGCTCGACGCAGGATGAAGAGCTTCTTCAGCACCGAGGAACGAAGGCTCGCAGGAATACGGCGACTCTTGCCGGTGTCCCACAACAACTCCGTATCGGCGTCCGCGAAGCTCCTGATCACGCTGTATCATAACGCACATCGTTAAGAACGGCAAGCGTTATGAAACAGATGGGTGCCCCACCCTCGGCGCGTTTTTGTTTTTGCGCCTAGGGTGGGATACCAAGACTCTGGCAGAGAAGAAGCAAATGCCCTATTCCGCAGTCTCGTCCACAGCCAGCGTCTCTTCAGCTTGCTCGCTTTCCTCGGCAACCTTGCGCAGGCTGACGTGGGTGAAACGCGCCCAGACAAGGCCCACGGGAGCAATACTCAGAAAAGTGACCGCTAGCAGCGTGGCGGCGCAGGCAGTGGCCGGCTCCGCCGCCACGCCGAAGAAGCCGGAGAAGGCGGCAGCTACAAGGCCAATCTGCGTGAACCAGCCGATAACGGGAAGTTGAAAGCCGCTGGCTACCATGCTGGAGGCCATCAGCAACATGCACTTGGCCAGCGTTAAACCCGCCAGTTGCGGGCTGGCGACAAAGGCCGTGCAGGTCTCCAGATAGGCCAGGGTAATCAACCCCCACATGCCCAGCGAAAGCGCCAGGGCAATGCCAAAGTCGGAGAAGGTGCGCAACGTGTCCAGGCCGGCGCGAAAGGCACGGATCTTTTCGCCAATCGCATGGCCCAGAGCTTTGGAGATGACGCCAAAAGCCCTTTCAAAGAGCGACGCCACCACTCCGCCTGCCATCCGTATGGCAACCAGGAAGACAGCGCCCGCTACGGTGGTGGCCAGCCCGCCATACGCGGCTTTCTTCATGATTTCCGGGTGCGGCAGAGCGCCCGGCGGAGAAAGCAGAATCACAGAGAAGAAGATCAGCGCCATGGAACCGAAGTCGAAGAGGCGCTCGACGATGTAGACGGCGATCTGGTTGCTGATCGATAGACCGGTCTTTTTCGCCACCAGATAGGGACGCACCGGGTCCGCGATCCGGCCGATCAGCGCGACCGCTGTAAAGCCGATGACCTGCGTTCCCAGCAGCGAGAACGGTCCCACTTTCTTGATGTGGCGCAGGAGCATCGCCCAGCGCACAGAGCGGAATACGTAGCCCAGGTAGATGCAGCCGAAGCCCAGTGCGATCTTGCGCCAGTCAGCCCGCTTGAATTGCTCCAGAAACGTGTGCCAGTGGAAGGGATATTTCTGCAGTGCGTAGACCAACAGCGCCACAAATACTGCCAGCACCACCAGACCCATGATCAACTGTTTCTTCTTCAATCTCTCTCCGTTCCGCAACTGTCTCACTTCATTCTATCGGGCAAGGCGCAAGGGCCGTGCGGGAGAATTCCTCCTCCATCCCGTTTCATTTCCAATAGTTAAAGGGATCGTCTCAGTTCTTCGAGGTCCTGGCCTGCGCGGCATTCCGGCGAGCTTCTGCGTCGCGCGCCAGCACGCGGCGGTTGAACTCATGAATCACGCGCGCGACGTAGGCCCGCGTTTCGCGATAAGGAGGTATGCCGTTGTACCTGTCCACCGCCTCGGGACCGGCGTTATAGGCCGCCAGAGCCAGCGCCATGTTGTCGTGGTAGCGTGTGAGCAGCGCGTCAAGGTAGGCTGAGCCGCCGCGCACATTCTGCTCCGGCTTGAAGCTGTCCTCAACGCCAAGGCCTTTCGCTGTGCCGGGCATCAGTTGCATCAGGCCGCGGGCGCCGGCTGGACTCACGGCATGAGCGTTCCCGCCGCTTTCGGCCTTCACCAGGCTCGCCAGCAGATCCACGTCCAGGTTGTGCTCATGGCCGGCTTTGGTGAGCATCTCGCCCAGGTCCGCCGCAGAAAGCCTGCCGTCCGCGCCGGCTTTGGCAGATGTCGCAGGCGCTGCCGGCTTCAATTCCGGCGGCACGGGCAGATCGGGAACCGTCTCGAAAGCGGCAATCTCTTGCGGAACAAACTCGATGTAATTGTCCTCACCGGCGCTCAGGTAGAGGCGAGTGCGCTCCTCGACCTGGGCGTGATGGTCGCAGCGAATCTCGAAGCCGTTCTGCAGGGTGATGCGCTCGGCGGCGCGAGCGGGCGAGGCCAGCGTCACAAGAGCCGCCACGGCCGCAAATAACGCTCGGGTTGAGGACGAATTACACAAAGAGCAAACTCCGGTCTTCAGCTAAATCGCTCAGATTCTGTCAGCGGCGCGCTTGGCAATGGCTGCTTCCAGCACCACGGCCACGCCATCCTCGTCGTTGGGCGGGGCCTGTTTCCAGCCGCGCATCTCCGCCCGTTCATGCAACTCCGCGGCAGCGTTGCCCATCAACACGCCCTGTCCGGCCCACTCCAGCATGCCTACGTCGTTCCAGTTGTCGCCGATGGCCATGATCTCCTCGCGGTCCACGCCCAGCCTTGCTGCCAACCGCTCCAGCGCCCTGCCCTTCGAGACGCCCTTCGGCAGCAGGTCCAAAATCGACATATCGCGCCCCGGATAAACCGTCCGCTCGCACTCGCAACTGCCGCTCCACGGGCTGGCCTTGAGCGCCTCCTCGGCCTCGCGCATCTGGCTCAAGCTTCCGGCCCCCATACCCTGAATAAGGTCTGCGCCGTCGCAGAGGGCATCTTCCAGCGGCTTCACCACTTCGATCGCGCTGCGGTTGGCATCAACCCACATTGCGATGGCTTTATGCGCCACTTCCAGGTCTTCAAGCACCAGATTCTTGCGGCCCGGACAATCAAAGGTAAAGACCAGTGTCCCAAAGGGCCTGAAGATCCCGCACAATCCGCGCGCAACTTGAGCCGGAAGCAGGCAGCGTTCGAGGGTCTCGCCGCCCAGGGTTCGAAGCACTGCTCCATTGGACGCGATCAGCGGCAGATCCGCTCGCAGGTTCAGCCCCTGCAGCAGTGGCGCCGCGAAGTCCGTCCGGCGGCCGGTGGCCAGAGCCACCGTGATGCCGGCCTCCTGCGCGGCCTTGAGAGCCCGCCCCGTGCGCGGAGTCAACGGCTTGGCAAAGCCCGGCAGCAGGGTGCCATCCACATCAATTGCCACGAGACGAACCGGAGGGTGCATACCTCCAGTGTACCGGCCACCTGCGGTGGGGCCAACTGCCTTCGGCGGGGAGTTTCTGGTTCCCCACTCTTTCCGCCAAGAACGCGAAAAGGATGAAGCACAAAGCATTTGCGAAGCTCCTGAACGTCGCAATCTGGATTTGGTGCGGACCGATCCGGTAAGCTCTTGGGTATGGAACGGATTTGCAGCCAGTGCCACGCAATGCTGGAAAAAGGGAACCCCGCCGACTGGTGTCCCGCCTGCGGGGGCGCGTTAGTTGAGCGGGAGTCTCTGCCCACTCTCAGCCAGAAGGGTGCGCCCCCATCGGAGGTGGATCATCGCGGCATCGTGCTGCCCCGGCGTCATGCGCTGGGGGGGATCATCACGCCGCAGTAGCTTCCGCGCGGCAGGAAATCAGGGATTCGTATCCAGCCCGACGGCCTCGGCCAACTTCGCCTGCCGCTCATCGAAGGTCCAGAAGCGCTCCGCCCTCAGTTCCAGCGCACAGGCCACGTGCAGCGAGTCCAGGGTGCGGACACCAAGCGTTGGACCATATCGCCTCGCCAAACCTATGCTGGCCTCCCAGACTCTCTCCGGCAAGTTGATAGGAATCCAGGCGCCTTGCGCGCAATCCTGCTGAAATTCGTCCCAATAACGCTGTGCTTCCGCAAGCGATAGTTTTCCGCGAAAAACGTATTGATGAACGGCGTGGGCCAGTTCTGCCCGGTTCAGCGGAGTGATCCAAACAGAAGGATCCATAGCGATCCGGCGAACGGCTTCTACAGAATGCGCATCTTGAATGTAGCTGGAGACTAAAAAGCTGGAATCCGCGTAGATCATCAGTAGCGACTATTCCTCTCCTCAATCAGAATATCCACGGCTGGGATCATGCGGTCGCCGAAGTTACGTTTCAGGCGCGCTGCGAAGTCCGGCATGACAACCGGCTTGGCTTGGGGCGATTCAGGCACAATTCTTGCCACAACGCGATTACGCTTCTTGAGTTCGACAACTTCACCAGCTTCAAGCCACTTGAAGAGTTGTCGGCTGTCCCGGAGTTGGCGAATGTTTACGCTCGGCATGAATGTAATGTGACACAAAACGTGCCACATTGTCAATCTGGCCGAACTCTTTTTCTAACACGCAGCGCCAAATAAGCAAAAGCGTAGGAAATGCCACAGAAAAGGACTTCCTTCCATATCCAATATGCAGGTCGGCGACTTTCGATAAAAGGCCATACGTAATCGCAATAGTACAAAGGGGCGATTGCTATAGGTAACGCGATTAGAAATCGTTTGAGGGCCCTGAGCCATTCGAAACTTCTCCCTTGCACCTTGCGTTCAATGAGTTCAGCTGTAGTACCAAGACTCAACGGCACGAGCAGACTCGTTTCGGCAAAAAACACGAAAAGCCAAAGAAGGCCGAGACCCGGAGAGTCGTCTCCTGCGGGCACAAAAGGCAGGATGGAAAAGAACGAAAGGGCAATTGCCAGCATGAACACGATAAGCGCGGTGAGCATATATCGCGTGATCGTGAGGAGCCAGAAGCGCACGAAGTAAGTGTAGCAAGGAAACCCTGACAATTCACTCGTACCTTAGCGCCTCTGCCGGCAGAATCCGTGACGCCGCGTACGACGGATACAGAGTCGCCAGCAGCGAAATTCCAATCGAAACCGCAGCCACAATCACCCCATCCAGCAGGCGCGGCGCGAAGGGCAGTGTATCAATCGAGTAGACCTCGGCCGAGAGATGGATGAAGTGATAGTGTCCGCCAGCCCAGGCGGCCAGGTAGCCGAGCGCGAGGCCCAGCGCGGTGCCGATGATGCTGATGAGAAAGCCTTGCAGCAGGAAGATCCGCCGGACCTGCGCGGGCTCGACGCCGAAGCTCATCATCACGGCGATGTCGCGCGTCTTCTCCATCACCATCATGGTGAGCGCAATGAGAATGTTCAACGCGGCCACGATGACGATCAGCGCGATCACAATGAAGGTGACCACCTGCTCCAGCTTGAGGGCGCGGAAGAGTTCGCGGTTCACTTCCATCCAGTTGGTGGTCATGTAACCCTTGCCCGCGGCCTGCTCAATGGCCTTGCCGATGGCCGGAGCGCGGTAAAGGTCGTCCACCTTGAAGCTGATGACGGAGAGCAGATCGGGCTCGCTGAAGAGGCTCTGCGCGTCGCTGAGCCGCATGAAGGCCATGGCCGCGTCGTATTGATAAAAACCTGAGTGGAAGATGGCCGTGACGCGGAAGCGCTGATACTTGGGCGCGAGGCCGAGCGGCGTCAGCTCGCCCTGGGGGCTGGTCACGAGCACGCTATCACCCACCTGCGCGCCGATGGTTTCTGCCAGGTCCTTGCCCAGCACCAGCGGCGGATCGGGCGTGTTGATGGAGCTTGGAAGCGAGTCCTGATCTGAGTACGCGGCCGCGGCCTGAGTCGAATCGGGGGCTGGAATCTGGTTCGCCGCCTCGGGATCGAGGTCTTTGGCCGTGCCTGTGGTGATGGTGTCCAGCAGACTGCTCACCGCCCGCTCCTGAGCGGGGACGATGCCTTTAATGAGCGCGAAGCCGGCGCGCGGGCCGCGCGAAACCAGCACCTGCCCGTAGATTCCCGGCGCGGCTGCGGTGACGTGGGGCACGCGGCGCAGCCGTTCCAGCAGCGGCTGCCAGTCGCGGATGCCGTCCGACTGGACGCGCATCAGGTCCACCTGCGACGAGGCTCCCAGGAGCCGGTCCTGCAAGTCGCGCCTCATGCCGTTGGTAATGGCCAGGGCGATAATGAGCGCAGCCACGCCCGCCGCCACGCCCGCGATGGAGATGGTCGTCACCACGCCCACCACGGCTTGCCGCCGTTTGGCCTTCAGATACCGCGCCGCTACATAAAGCTCAAATTGCATGATCTCTACTTCTTCTCGGCGGCAATCACCGTCTTGGCCACGCCCACATTGTCGTGCCGGTCGTAGACGCGGACAGTGACGAGGTGCTCGCTTGCCCTGCCCTCCGCGAGCACAGGAATCAGAACGTCATAGTGCTCGCGCCGGGAGTCGGAAAGCCCACCCACCGGCTCGATATATTGCCACGGCCCTGCATCGAAAGAGTACTCCGCGTGCGCGATGGGCGACGATGCATCTTCAGCGTCGAAGCTCACGCGAATCTTCCCCGTGCAGTGAAGACCTGCGCAGAGAAACGGCTCCAGACTCGCCTTCAGCGCGGAAACCACCGGCGGCGTAGTGTCCACCTCGAAGCGCTCGCTGATTTTATCGCTGGTGAGCGCATCGCCTGGTGTGTGAGAGGGCGCATCGCTGGCGACGACCTTGATTTGATAGCCGCCATCGGGAATCAGCGCAGCGTCAAAGCTGTATGCTTTGTCGGTAAGTCCGTCCTTCAGCAGCCGCCACACGCTTTCGCCATCTCCGCGCAGGTAGAGCGCGAAGCTCAGGTCGTCGCCGTTGTCGTCGTGCGCCGCCCAGCGGACGGTGATGGCTGTGCGATCCTTGGCTGCCTGCAAGGGCGTGGCGGCGCTGGAGTCAACGGTGACTCCGCCCTGGCCGGAGGCCGGAAAAGCGATGTTGACCGTCGGCGGCTGATTGCCCATCTGCGCCTGCAGATTGAAGCGCGCCCCAGGCACGACCACCAGCTCGTCCACCACCGGAGCGGCATTCATGGGCAGGTAGTTGACGCCCACCGAGCCCAGTGAGCCATTCGCGTGTAGCACGGCCTTCCACTGCAGAAAGCGGCCCGCGGGCGAGGCCACCGCGCCATCGCGCAGCGGCTGCCAATCGGACCAGCCACGCACGGGCTGTTCGATGTTGCCGGTGCGGGTCAGAAGTTCGTAGTTGGCTGAGCCGGGCTCAACCTCGACGCGGCCAAAGCGGGCCATGGCGCCTGTGTCCAGCACGTCGCTGGCGTATTCGTGCTTTTCGGCGCGGCCCAGAAAAACCAGCTTGCCCGTATTGCCTGTTCCGATGAGAATGCCGCTCATCCCTTCCGAGCCTTGCACCACGGCCAGGCTCAGCCCCTGCTGCGCCTCCAGGTGTGCGATGTCGGCGTAGCTGCCGTCATCCTTGATGCGAAAGACGCGCCCTCGATTGCCGGTCAAAGCCAGCAGGCCGTCCGTCTGCGCAGCCAGAGCGTAGAAAATTTCGTCCTTGTCTGCCCAGAGCTTGCGCGGCGCCTGGCCCTCAGCCAGCGCGTAAATCTCGCTGCCTTCGGGCACGGAGGCGCTGGTGTTGGCCGCCTGCAGCGAGCCCGGCTGAACAATCGTAATGCTGACCGCTCCGGCTCCCTGCACGGGCAGCGGCGGCAGCGGATTGTGGCTCTTGTCGCCCACGCTAGCCGCGTAAATCGTGCCGTTGGCGGCCACTGCCACCGAGGTAATCTCGCGGCGGGGCGCCTCGAAGAGCACATAGCCTTTGCCTTGCGAGCTGATGCGGTAAACCAGGCCGGAGCCGTCCGAGCCGGCGATCAGGTTGCCCTTCGCGTCCCAGGCCAGCGCGCGGATGTGCTGCTCGTCGCTTTGGAAATACAGCTCGGGCTTGCCCCCCGTCTTGTCCAGCTCGACGCGATAGACAGCCGCCGGCCCGCCCGTGGCAATGTAAAGCCGCCCGGCCACGTCGAAGGTCAGGTCCCAGATGTAGTGCGACTTTGTCTCTGTTTTTTCGTCTTCCGGTTTCGCGCTGTCCAGTTTGGCCGCGTCGAAAACCACCTCGGCGCTGCTCTCATCCTGCTTCGTGCTCGCGTCCGTCTTCAGCCGGTAAACCTTGCCGCTGGGCAGCGTGGCCGCGTAGAGCGCTCCATCCGGCCCCAGCCGAACGGCCTGCACCGCCAGATCCTTCGTCTCGAAGAGCGTGAACGGCTTGCCGTCCTGTCCCACGCGCAGCACCGTCGCCGGCGAGGCTGTTCCCAAGTATGCCGTCCCGACCTTATCTACGGCGACCGACCAGACGTAGGTCGAAGGCGTTGTCAGCTGCTCGGTCAACCCCGGCCCCTCGCGCAGAAAGCCGTCGCTCGTCAGCTCCACTCCTTGCGGCGTGCCTTTTTCAAACTCCTCCAGCCGCGACTGGGCCCACAGGTGCGTGCCCTGGGCTGAGGCCCACTGCGAGCTGGCAACAGCCGCCAGAGCCAAGACCAGCGCGGAACGGCTGACTGCGCAACGGAAGCGGCGAGAGATAACGTTGGAAACAAACATTCTGCCGTTGAGTTTACTAAAGTTGGCCTTCAGGGGCATATTACCGGCGGCCGTGACGATTGGGTTGCGCCCACCGGCCGGGTAGGCGCGCCCCAGCACGCGTAAAATGGCCGGTATGAACATCGAGACGATTCAGGCGGCAATCCGCGAGGCCGGCTTCGACGGCTGGCTCTTTTACGACCACCATCACCGCGACCCCATCGCCGGGCACATACTCGGCCTGGACGAGAAGGCCATGGTCACGCGCCGCTGGTACTACTTCGTGCCCGCCTCGGGCGAGCCGCGCAAGCTGGTGCACCGCATCGAGCAGGGACGCCTGGACACGCTGCCCGGCTCGAAAGCCCAGTATTCAAGCTGGCAAGAGCTGGCCGCCGGTCTGGAAGCGATGCTCTTCGACGCGCGCACCGTAGCCATGCAGTACTCGCACAATAACGACATCATGTACGTCTCCCTGGTCGACGCCGGCACGGTCGAATTCCTGCGCGGCCTGGGCAAGCAGATTGTCAGCTCCGCCGATCTGGTCAGCCAGTTTGAGGCGGTGCTGACCGAGGAGCAGAAAGCCAGCCACGCCGTCGCGCAGCGAGCCATCGATGCGATTGTGGCCGAGGGCTGGAAGGAGATTGGCCGCCGCCTGCGTCCCTCCGCTGGCCAGCCGCAGCCCTACACCGAATTCGACCACTCCCAGTGGCTCGGCCAGGCCATGCGCCGCGAGGGCCTTGTCTGGGACAGCGGCCCCGACGTCAGCGTCAACGCCAACAGCTCCGACTCCCACTATGAGGCCACCACCGAGCTCTCCTCGCCCATCCGCGAGGGCGATCTTCTCCTCGTCGACATCTGGGCCAAAGCGGACCAGCCCGGCAGCGTCTACTACGACATCACTTGGACCGGCGTCGTGGGCCGCGAGCCCTCCGAGCGCGAGCAGTTGGTCTTCGATACGGTCATCAAGGCTCGCGACGCGGCCATCCTTGCCGTCCAGAGCGCCTTTGAGGCGCACCGTCCCATCCGCGGCTTTGAGGCTGACGACGCGGCCCGTGCTGTGATCGAAGTGGCAGGCTTCGGCGAGTTCTTCACCCATCGCACCGGCCACAACATCGAGCAGGAGCTGCACGGCTCCGGAGCGCACCTAGACAATCTGGAAACCCACGACGAGCGCCTGCTCCTGCCCAACACCTGCTTTTCCGTCGAGCCCGGCATCTACCTGCCAGAGTTCGGAATACGCAGCGAGATCGACATGCTGACCGCTCCCGGCAAGGCCTGGGTCACCGGCGCCATTCAGCGTGAGCTGGTGAGGATATAAGAGAAGGCAGAGAGAACAGGCCCCGCCAAGAAAGACCTATATCGACCGGTTTTCGAGCTGATTTTGATCGAAAAACGGCATCGGGTCAATGCTCAACAACTCTCGCGAAAATCGCCGGAGCCGGAAGAACGCGTTCTTGATTGACTCGCGTCTTGAACATGCCCCGGCATGGACTCGATAGCTTCCCCAATCCAATCAGTAATGTGAAGTTTTTCACAAAACGCTGTAACGATTCAGGGCGGACTCGCACTACACATTGTGCGACAAGTCTGAGTTCCCGCGTTCCACGCTCAAGGCTCATGCAATCCAGCAAGACCGGGTGTTTGCCGCGCCGGATGAAACGTGCGCTTGAGCGCATGGCTCAGAGTATTTCTCCCGTTCGTGTGAAGTCTTTGGGGCCATGTGATGTGGCTTTTTCTTGAGGAAAAAGCCACCCAGCAGTGAAGACTTTCCTCGACAGCAACGGGAGAAACGCTCAGGCGCAAACGCAATCGGGTTTTACAAACCAAGAGGCGTGCTGATGGCTTCCTCAAACGATGAGAACTCGACTGAGAAAGAATCCTGCTGCGAAGAGAATCTTCAGCAGGCCGGCGCCGTTATGCCGTGGAGAAAGCAGCCGGCGGCGAGTTCCCCGGAAGGGGCTCGGGACTTGGGCAACGCGCGGGTCGAGCAGATCCAGGAAGGCAGCTTCGATTTCATTTCGCGGCCCATACCTCTGGATGAGGCGAAAGTCATGCCCATCGACAAAATCAAGCAGGGTACCAATCCAGATCAATCAGTCGAAGCAGCCAGGCAGAAGATTCTGCGTCCCGGAGAACTGCATCGACTTTACGCAGGCACATCGGTCCAGCAGCATCGCTACCTGGCGCCTTGGCTGGCAGCGGCAGCGAACTCTCCGGAAATTTCCCTGAACCCGGCGAAATGGCTTGGTGAAATCACAAGAACCAACCCCTCCAGCGTGGTGAGTGCATGGTTGAACACCAACAGCAATACCGATTACGAGCAGTTGCAGAGCATCGGGCTGGACCCGGATACCGGCCAATTGACCGCCTTGTTCACAGTGAAACAGAGCATCGGTTACTCCGGCAACCCGTGCACGGCAGGTAGCAGAGAGTACGTTGCCTTTTGGGTTGACTGGGGTTCGGGATTTCAGCTCGAGGGGACATCCTCGGTAGTGGTGTATGACTTCAGCAGCCTTCCGCCAGACGGGCTGAAGTTCAACGTTTCCCAGCCGGTTGATTTTCGCACGCACGTGCAGCATTACGGCGAAGAGAAAAAGACGGTCAGGGTGCGGGCCGTGCTCTCGTGGAACGCGCCCTCTTCGGCCGCAGATCCAGACGCGCCGGTTGCATGGGGGAACAGCGTGGAAAGCCTGATCTCGATTCCGACCGGCACGACGTTTCGCGCGAGCAATCAGGTTCCTTGCCTTTCCAAAACTGGCGGCAAAGATTTCTTCATGTTTGGCTGCGCTGGACGGACCATCCGTGCGGTCATCAAGTGGCTTCCCCCAGAGCGGACGGAGCCCGCATCTCGAAGCGGGTTCCGTCTGCGGCCCTTATGGAAGGATGTGAATTTGAAATGATTGGAATCAATTATGCCTGGTGTTTTGTTCTGTGTGCGCTCGCCAGCTGGCGCGTAGCTCATTTGCTGGCGAGAGAGATCGGTCCTTTGCATCTGGTTGTGCGGCTGCGCGCCGCTCTTGGCTCCTGCGTGTTTGGCCGCCTGATGGATAACTTCTACTGTTGGAGCTTTCTGCTTTCTCTGCCTCCTGCTATCTGGATGAGCAGCAGCAGGATGGGATTTTTCGTCCAGTGGCTAGCGCTCTCTGCGGTGGTGTGCCTGCTGGAAAGAGTAACGCAGAGGACGCATAGGCGTCTCTATGTAAGTCCCGTTTCCAAAGACTATCTGGATAAAGTCATCCGTGGAGTGTGAAGGACGATGCGGCAGGAATCACGAGCATCACAGGTTAGCACTGATGAGCTTGGCCGGGAGGCTGAGCAAGGGTTGCTCCTCGACCGGATCGAACGGCTAGCGCTTTGTACGGAGCCATCGGCTCCAGTCGAGACTTGCTGCCCGAAGTCAGGCAACGGACGCTGGCTGGCACGCCTCGGCTTTAAACTCTGCAGTTGCCTGTTCCACCGGTGGTTCAACCTGTACGATCTTGGCATCGAACAAGATCTGTATGTTTCGCCTTTATTGCGCCGCTTCGCGGGAATGGATTTGGGTTACGTCACCGCCCCGCAAGAGACGGCAACCCTTCGTTCCTGCAACTTTCCGGGACAGAACGGCATTTTAAGACCGGAATTTCCCACGGCTCTGGCTGGAAGAGGGTCGAAGTCCGGCATTCCATGGAGATCGCCCTGGTTGTACTTGTCGTTACTTCTGTTTGCGTGGTTGTTTGCACTCTGAAATACCTGCAAAAGGACCCCTGGAAAAACTGGCAGCCGCATTGCTTCCTGCTTTGCCAAGGCTGTATCTGAGCCGTTTTTCCTAGCTCTCACGATGATCCTTGTGCCTTTCTGTGCCGCTCATCAATGCGGCTTCAGTGCAAGGCGTCTGGCTCCCCTCCATCGCCAGGACGCAAGGAGTTCGTGCGCCTTCTATAATTGCGTTACGGTACGTATATTCTTTCAGCCTGGCGGAGTCCGCGTTGCAGCTTCATGCCTTCGATGCAGGTTACGTTGACAATCTCTGTGCCGGTGACCGGCAGACACAGGAACATTTTGTCGGCTATTTTACGGAATTGCTCCAGCTTAAGCTTCGTTCCCGTCTGCAGTCCCCTCATGCGATAGAGGACGTGCGCCAGGAAACCTTTGCCCGCGTCTTTTCTGTTTTGCGCAAGGACGGCGGTCTGCGCCAGCCGGAGCGCCTCGGCGCTTTCGTGAATATGGTTTGCAACCATGTGCTTTCCGAGCATTACCGTTCTACCAACGGCAGCGAGTCTCTCGATGTGGAAGGACGGCCCGAGCTACCCGACAAGGGCGCCAATGCTCTGGAGATTGTGACCGCCCTGCAGATCAAGGACAAAGTCCGGGAAATCCTGCTCGACCTTGAGCCGCGAGACAGATCCCTGCTGAAAGCTGTTTTTCTTGATGAGCGCGACCGCGACGAAGTTTGCCGGGCGTTTGGCGTGGACCGCGACTATCTTCGGGTGCTGCTCCATCGCGCCAAGCAGGAATTCAAGAGCGAATACGTGAAGCGAGTGGGAAACCAGGGAGCTTCGGGCGCGAATGACAGAGAAGATTGAAACGACTGGGCGCCCGCGGCCACTATTAATATTGGATGAACCGAACTGGGGATTGAGCTGATGGATCATAGCGAAGCAGTGCATCAGATGGCCGCAGAGCGTTATCTCTTGAATGAGTTGACGCCCGAAGAGCGCGAAGCCTTCGAGTGTCATCTCTTCGAATGCCCCGAGTGCGCCCTCGATCTACGCTCCGGAGCCATATTTGTGGAGGAGGCCATGGCCCAGTTGCCTGAACTGACCAGCGCCTTGCCAGCCTCCGCCCCGTCCCGGACCAGCAAGTCGGGGGTGAAGCGGAAGTGGTGGCTGGGCTTGCTTCAACCGGCCTTTGCCGCCCCCGCATTCGCCACTCTGCTCATTGTTTTCGGCTATCAGAATCTGTTCACCTATCCGGCGCTGCGGGCTACGGCAAGCCAGCCGCGCCTTCTCGCCTGGGCTCCGCTGCACGGGGCTACGCGGGGCGCCGCTCACCAGACCATTACCGCCGATCGCCGCTACGGAGTTGCGCTTCCAGTCGATCTTCCCCCGCAGCCCCGCACGGGCGCCTATGCCTCCTACGCCTTTGATCTCTATGATTCGCAAGGGAAACTTGCCTGGACGGGCCTTGCCGCCGCCAACTCCGGCGATGCCGGCGACGGCCAGCGGCTCTCCCTGGCGATTCCGGGCGCGATGCTGCGAAACGGAACCTATATCATCGCGGTCGCAGGCATTGCGGCTCATGGGGAACGCACCGAAATCGACAGGTATGTTTTCGATCTTCGTTTGAAGGATTGACGCGTCTTGAGGGACGCCGCAAAGTCTTCCCCCATCACAAGAAAGAAAGGTGAAAGCGCCCATGTCCGATGTGAAAGAAAGAACGCACACCTTCAACGCGGAAGCAATTGTTCTCCAGGGTAATCTGCAGCTTCCGCTCGCTCAGAAAATCGAACCCCAGGCTCACTCGAAACTTGCGGAAACGGGTGGGTACCTCACCCAGCGCTCGGATGGATACCGGCTTGAATCGGTCGTATCCTTCCGCTCTGCTTATTCTCATGTCGCGGGCAACCGCAGCTTGAAGTCCGGAGAAGGCTGGCACACCCTCACCACCACTGTGGTGGAAGGGCTCAATGTGCTGGACGTGCTCACGGCAGACCGCGTCGTGGGACAGATGATTACCGAACACCCCCTCGTAGGCTACGTGCCGTCGATCTCCTTCCTCGGTACACGCTTCGAGAATCTCCGCATTGCCGGCCAGCCAGTCGAGTTGAACCTCGATCAAGAAATCTTTGGCTCCAGGCCTGCCGATGACGCGCCCTACACCAGGGATCAGGGCCTTCTGGACCGCGTCTCCAGCCAATACGAACGCATTCGCAAGCACCAGGACCTTCCCGCGGAGTTGCAGGAACGGTACAATCGACTTTCCTCTACTCTTGGCGCTTCGGAGGCGGTCGAATGTTCCCTGGTCAACCAGGCGGATGGCGGTTACCCTGGAAAAAGCTTTGGGCACGTGATCACCATTCCCGGCTTCGGGACGATCACGCTGGCCAAGCTGACCGTGAAGCACGAAGACCCGCACCCGAAGACAAAAGTCCCCAGGAAGACAACCTTCTCCCTGACGATGATCGATCTCAAGCTGGGCTGCGTCATCTGTGGAGACATCCCGATTGGCGGCGGTTCAAACAACGGAACCCATGGATAGCAGCGCGAAAGGCTCTCTGGAATGCCCGCCGCATAGATACCTTCCCGGTGCTGGCGGGCATCCGGAAGTGGTTTCGCGGTGTTTGGCACGGCGCTTTTCCCTGTTTTTTCACTGCCCTTTGGGTTCTCTTCCTGCTCCTGCTCATTCCTGTCGAAGACAACCATCCAGGCAGCGCCCAGACTGCGTATGACCACGCCTGGAAACTCTTCGTGCATGGCAAATTGGCAAATAGTCAGCATGAGGCCGAAGAGGAATACAAACAATTCCGCATTTCCAGCCCAGAATGGGCGGCGAAATTCCAAATTCTTGAAGCTGAGGCCATGGTTCGGCGCGGGATGGATAACGAGGCTCTTGGCCTGCTCGCTGACTATCACTCCGATCCCAGCCATCCAGAAGAAACCATCCGCAAGCTCACGACAGAAGCCGATGCCCTGACCAGCCAGCAACAGTTTTTCGCTGCCGATCAAAGCCTCACCCAGGCCGAAGCTCTCTGCAAGTATGCCGACTACACATCCTGCGGCTCTGTGCTCATGGAGCGTGGTATCTTAGCCGTCACGCAGGGAAAGGTGGCCAGGGCAAATCAGCTTTTTCTTGGATGTCTTTCCTTTGCAAAAGCCCATAAGGACCGGTTTCTGGAAGAAAGAGCGGCCTTGAATCTAGGTTGGGCCGCACTTCAGATCGACCATTATGACCAGGCGCTGGATTGGTCCTGGTCTGCGTACCGGATTGCCCTGGAGATCGACGCCGAAGACATGGCCCAAATCGCTATAGGCAATATTGGATGGGCCTATTACCAGTTGGGAGATGACGAAAGAGCGCTGGAGCAGTTTCTCCAAGCGGAAAAAAGCGCCAAGGAACTCGGAAATATCAGCGACGAACTCAAATGGATTAGTACCGCCGGGTATGTCTATCACGATAGCGGCGATTTGACTCGCGCAGCGCAGTCCTATCGCAAGGCACTCGATCTTGCGAGGAAAATCGACAGCAAGGAGGACATTCTGAACACGCTGGCGGATCTGGCTCAGATTTCAGTTGAGACAGAGAAACTGAACGAAGCAAGCGCCTATCTCGATCAGGTAACTCCCATGGAGAGTGCCGGCAGCATTCGACTGAGAGCGTATGTGACGCTGACGCAGGGCATGCTGGCCGCTGCGCGGCGTCAGGACCGGCAGGCAGAGAGGCTTTTTCGCGCGATCCAAAACAACGCAGCAAATCCAACTTCCTCCAGGCTCAGCGCTGGAGATCAATTGGCAAGGCTGTTTGAGCGACAAGGCAACACTCGCGAAGCGGAACGAATCTACAAAGTCGCGCTGGCGACCTTCGAGTCGGCGCGGGCACAGCTCAAAAACGAAGACTCGCAACTCCCCTTCGCCGCCAACGCCATGGGCATCTACGACGGCTATATCCATCTGCTGATCGAACAAGGACGAATTGATGAGGCTCTGGCCGCAGCCGATCAGAGCCGGGCACAAACGCTGGCGCAAGGCCTGGGTATGAGCAACAACTCTTTCCGGCCCGAAGCTCTGAACCCCCGCCAGATCGCGCAAAAGACTGGCGCAACGCTGCTCTTCTATTGGCTTGGAGAAGACCAGTCCTACCTCTGGGCAATCACGCCGGCAAAGATAACGCTGACACAGCTTCCCGCGCAGAAGGAGATTGTTGCCCGCGTCGAGCGCTATCGCCGGGCCTTGCTGGATGTGGAAGATCCTGTGCAAACCCGCAACGACGATGGGGTCGCGCTCTATAAGCTGCTTGCAGCTCCGGCCGCAAAGCTCATCCGCCGCAACGCTTCTGTCATGATTCTTGCCGATGGAGCGCTGAGCCAGTTGAACTTTGAAACCCTGCTGGTTCCCGGCCCGAGCCCGGAAACTGGCCAAGGTTCAGATTCCGGCCCAGAGATACATTACCTGATCGACGACGCCACGCTGCTCTCAGCCCCGTCGCTGGCGACGCTTGCCGCGGCAAGACCTGCACGGGGCGCCGAGCGGAACCTGCTTCTGCTTGGCGATCCGGTGCCGCCCAGCCAGGACTATCCCAGCCTTCCCCACTTCGGTTTCGAGATGGCCCAGATTGAAAGGCACTTCCCTGCTCGCCATCAGTCCGTTTTTGCCGGACAGCAAGCCACACCCGCGGCCTATCTCGCCAGCAATCCGGCGCGCTATTCCTATATTCATTTTGTGACTCATGCTGTTGCCAGCCGCACGGATCCGCTGGATTCGTCCATCATCCTCTCCCGCGGCAAGGGCGGCGAGGACGCCTTCAAACTCTACGCCCGCGACATCATGCAGCGCCCCATCCGTGCGCGGCTCGTCACCATCTCTGCCTGTTATGGCAGCGGCACTCGTTCCTACGCGGGAGAAGGTTTGGTGGGACTCTCCTGGGCATTTCTTCGCGCCGGCGCGCAGAACGTCATCGGCGCACTCTGGGAGGTGAGCGACGACTCCACCCCGCGCCTGATGGATACTCTCTATCAGGGCCTTGAAGACGGCAAGGCGCCGGCGCTCGCGCTGCGCAACGCAAAACTTGACTTGCTGCACTCGCGGAGCAGATCGCGCCTGCCGTTTTATTGGGCGCCGTTTCAGATCTATACCGGGCGGTAAGCCGCCAGGCTTGTTGCCTGTGTGGAACGCAGAAGGTTGGGCAGGCCCTCAATCTGAACATTCTCTCGTGGAACCGGAAACTCTCGATTACGCATCTCACCAACAGCGAAATCAGACGTTGCCCGTCTTCCAGCAATGCCTCACTCCCTGGTCGCGAGAACGGTGACCCAGAAGTTGCCATCGTCGCATTGAAAGGCAATTCGATGCTGGACTTCGGACCCGCAGACCCTGACGTCATAATCCCTGCCATTCATGACGGATGGCATGGAGAGGCGTACCCCTGTCGACATTCCGCTCTTCATGTTTCCGCCAATCATGTTGGCAAGTTCGCCAAGCACGTCGCACACGTCGTCATCCACTGTTTCAGGTGGATCCATGCAAAGAATCCGTCCAGCAAACAGGCACGCCTGATGCGGGTCGCACTCAATCATTACCGCGCCGTTCCAATCGCCCGTCAGGTACACCAGAGAGGTTATCCTGTCCCCTATGGAGTTCCAGGGCTTATCGCAGCGAACGACTTCAAGCTCCATCATGGTAAGGAATACAGACTCCACAATCTGCGCCAACACATCTGTACAGACTTCAGTTTGCATAAAACTTCCTTTCAACGGGCGATGTAGACGGTTATGTTTTCAACGGTCTGACGCTCATACCACTCATCAAGTCCAGAGGCCGTTTCGGTGCCGCCCAGAATCAGCCACCCGCCTCGATACAATGTGCCGTGAATCTCTTTCATAATCTTTCGCTTTGTTTCCTCGTCGAAATAGATCATGACGTTACGGCAGAAAACCAGATCGAAAGGACCAAGGGCACTCATTTTGTTGCGCAGGTCAATGCGCTCAAAATGAGCCATCCGCCGTACCGTCTCGCGCAACTTCCATTCCATGCCGAAGCGTTCGAAATATTTCACCAGAAGCGACGTGGGCAGTCCCCGGTTCACCTCAATCTGCTGATAGATGCCAGACCGCGCGCGCTCCACTACCTTCGAGCAGAAATCAGTGCCGAGGATTTCAATGCGCTTATCTTCGAATCCTTCCTCCAGAAGCAGCATGGCCAGGCTGTAAGCTTCCTGCCCGGTGGAGGATGCAGCAGACCAGAAGCGAAGGCCCTTGACAGCCCGCTGTTCCTGCCTCAGTTTCGGCAGCAAGACCTTCCGAATGGCTTCATACTGGCGTGGATCACGAAAGAAGTAGGTTTCGTTGGTGGTCATCGCCTCGTCAACTTGCTGGGCAACCTTTGCATCGCGTTCCTTATGCAGAAACACGCACAAGTCGTTGATTGACGCGAGACCGAGCTCCTTCACGATGGGCGCAAGCCGGCTTTCGAACAGGTAGTGCTTGTCATCCTCAAGCACGATGCCAACCCGTGAATAAACATACTGCTGAAGAAACCGATAGTTCTCTTTGAAGATGCTGGAAGCTACGGTTTGACTCGCCATTCAGATTCCTCTTATTTCCTGCCCGTAATGTGAAGAACCTCAGGCACGACTTCATCAAGCGGTAACACGCGGTCAGCAAGCCCCGCGTTCACGATGGCGCCGGGCATACCCCAGACAACACTGGATGCCTCATCCTGCGCCAGAACACTGGCCCCTTGCGCCTTGAGAATTTCAACGCCGCGCAAGCCATCCTGTCCCATGCCCGTCAGTATGACGGCGACGGCTGCGCCGCCATAGACCTCCCCTGCGGAAGCAAAAAGCGCATCGACAGCGGGACGGCAGGAATTCTGCCGCTGCGTTTGATCCAGGGACACGCACGCCCTGCCGCCACCGGAGGCTACTTTCATGTGAAAATCACCGGGAGCAATCAGGATTCTGCCCGGCTCAATCATGCGTCCCTGGCTGGCTTCATCCACCCGCAACTGGCAAGTTGAGTTCAGACGCTCGGCAAGCAGGCGGGTGAACAGAGGCGGCATATGCTGCACAACCAGAATGGGCAAGTGAAAGTCCGCCGGAAACTCGGGCAGAATTTTGCCCAAGGCGGTGGGCCCTCCCGTGGAGACTCCAATCACGACCACTTCCGGCCGCATCCCGACCGTATGCGGACCGAGCGAGCCGGGCAGAACCAGGGATGACGCCGAAGCGCCTGCAGCCTTCGGCCGGGCCGCGACCGGCGCACCCCAGCAGAAGAACTGCTTGATCTTGGGAATCATCTCTTCCCGCAGGCTGGCCATCGATCGGTCGAGCGACCCCTCATTGGAAACCTTGGTCACATAATCGTCAGCCCCGAGCGTCAAGGCCTCCAGCGTTTTGGCCGCGCCCCGCTCGGTGAGCGTACTGAACATGATGACCCGCATCCGGGGATAATCGCGGCGAATATGCCGCAGCATTTCCAGACCATCCATATCCGGCATCTCTATGTCCAGCGTGATGACGTCAGGATTAATCTGCGGAATACGTTGCAGCCCAATCGCGCCATTGGAGGCCGTTCCCGCCACCTGAATCGCGGGATCGCCCTCAAGCGCCATGGTGACCAGCCGGCGGATGACTACCGAGTCATCCACCACCATTACGCGAATCCGCTCACCGGGTTGGAGTGGACGCTGGTTCACCTTATTCATATCTACTCCGCCGCCAGGACAGGAATCCCCATCAGTTCGAGCTTTTCCTGGAGAATATCCTTCGTAAATGGCTTCATGATGTATTCGTTGGCCCCCGCGGCCAAGGCCGAAGACATCTGACCGATCTCCGTCTCGGTGGTCACCATCATCACCTTCAATGAAGTTAGTTCTGGATCCTGGCGCAGCCGCTTGACCAGTTCGAGTCCATTCATCACCGGCATGTTCCAGTCTGCCAGGACAAGCTTGACCGCTGCTTTCTCGGTCTCAATGATTGCCAGGGCCGCAAGGCCATTCTCAGCCTCCAGAACTTCGTGTCCCAGCCCAATCAATATCCTGCGGATAATCGTACGAATTGTCTTTGAGTCGTCCACAACAAGCGCTTTGCTCATCACTCGTCCGCCTTTATTAGTTCAGGTGCGTCCCGGCGCAGGGTATCCCCTCCGCCGGGTTTTGATCCAGCCGCTGCTCCGCTCAGAAAGTGAATTTCGACATGGTTCTCTGGAGCTGCTCCGCCATTTGACTCAGTTGCGTAGCGGCGGTCTTCGTATTGTTGGCTCCCTGCGTGGTTTCCTTCGCCGCCGTAGCCACACCGCCAATATTCTTGGCAATGTCGTTGACCCCACGGGCGGCCTCGCTGACATTGCGGCCGATCTCATTGGTGGTCACTGTCTGCTCTTCGACTGCCGAGGCGATGCTGTTGGAGATGTCATTAATCTGGTTAATGATCGCGCTGATCTCCTCAATGGCCGCGATGGCGCCCTTGGTGACATCCTGAGTACCCGCGATCTTCTGGCTGATCTCCTCGGTTGCCTTGGCGGTCTGCTTGGCGAGTTCCTTCACTTCATTGGCCACAACCGCAAAGCCCTTGCCCGCCTCTCCGGCGCGCGCGGCTTCGATGGTGGCATTGAGCGCGAGCAGGTTTGTTTGCTGCGCGATTCCCGTGATCACCTTGATCACGTTGCCGATCTCCTGGCTGGATTCACCCAGCTTCCGCATGGTTTCGTTGGTCGACTGCGCCACATCAACCGCGTTTTTGGCTACTCGCGCCGATTCATTGGCGTTCTTGGCAATCTCGCGGATCGAAGCCTGCATCTCTTCAGACGATGTAGCCACCGAAGCAACATTCCTGGAAACCTGCTCGCTGGCCGCCGAAACTACGTTGGCTTGCACTGAAGTCTCTTCCGCGTTGGACGCCATCTGCTGGCTTACCGCCGTGAGTTCCTCGGAAGAGGAAGCGAGCGTGCTGGCGCTTTCGGCCGTAATCTTGAGTGGAGCCACAATCGCATCCATCGTGAGGTTGATGCCTTCGATGATCTTGCGATAGTCTCCATGCTGCTTGCTAGCATCGGAGCGATGACCAACATGGCCGGTCGCGGCAGCCTTGGCGCACTCATCAGCAGCCGTAACCAGGTTGTTAATCGAAGTCATCGTGTCAATGAAGGCGGGCATCATCTTGTCGTTCTCCGAGCGCTTGCCGGTCGTTTTGAAGCTGATCAAAGTTTCCTGGAAATCTCCCGCGCCGACCGCTTCAATTGCGCTGACTACATGCTTGAGTCGATCCTCAGCATCGTTGGTTGCCTTTGCAAGTTCAGCAAACACTCCCTGGTAGGAGCCTTCCATCCTGACCGTGTAATCGTTCACCGCAATCCGCTGCAGCACCTTGTTGGTCTCTACCAACCCGCCCAAACCGTCGATGCACGCGTTGAGGTCATTCTTGAGCGTGTTGAAGTCGCCGTTTTGGTTTTCCGTGATCCTGTCGGGGATGTCGCCCTTGCCAATGCGGGCCACATACTCGGCAGTAACTTTGATCGGCACAGCCACTGCTTCCAGCGTCCCGTTCATGCCTTCGATGATTGTGCGATACTCGCCCTGATGCTTGCTTGCATCGGTACGGGTCGACAATTGGCCTTGCAGGGCCGCCTCGGCCAGTTGCTCGGCATCAATCGCCAATGCATGGATGTTGTGCTTCAATAAACTCAACCACGGGTAGATCTGGTCCTGGTCGGAGGCTTTGGCCATCTTTGCAGTCAAATCTCCGTTGGCGATATTGGTGATGAAGTCTATCAGATTGGTCAGCCATGAGTGCAGCCCATTGACAGCGTTCTTCATCTTCTCGTAATCGCCCTTGCAGTCGATTTCGATCTTCTCGCGCAAGTTGCCGCCGCTGATTTGGCCGAGGATGCGGATGCTGTCGTTGACAGGAACAATGATCGCATCCAGCGTGTCGTTCACGCCCTGGACGATTTTGCGATAATCGCCCTGGTGCTTACTGACATCGGCGCGGGTCGCAAGCTTGCCTTCGACTGCGGCCTGGGACAGTGCCTCGGCATCCAGCGTCAACGCGTTGATGGCATTGATCACGGTGCGGAAAGCCTCGGCCAATGCTCCGACCTCGTCTTCCGAACTGTAGTCAACCTGCTGTTTAACGTCGCCCTTCGCGATATTTCTGGCTGCCTCCACGATGAGCCCAAGGGGCTTCGATATGGAAAGCGAAATATAGTAGCCGAACCCAATACCGAGTAGAATGCCCGCCATGCACAGGGTAATCAGCAGCGCACGGCTGCTATGAAATGTTTTGTCCGACGCATCATGGTTTGCCTTTGCGTTGTCATCCTTTTCAGTTGTCACCTGCGCAAGCAAATCTTCCGCAGCGTCCGACTTGGCGCGTCCGTCGCCCATGGAAAGAGCTGCCGAAGGCTTTCTCCTGGTCAGGGGCTCTTTCTCGACAAGTGCAACTTCCTTGTCAGTGGATTCCCTGCTCTCCTTCCATGCATCCTGAGCCTGCTTCAGAAGGGCCTTGCCCTTGTCGGTGTGAACCGTGGCCGTGGCCTTATTCAGGTCCTCGTCAACAAGTCCCTCGTAGGCTTCAATGGCGGCCTTGTATTGTTCTCTCTCATCCGCATTCGAGGCCAGCATCAGGTTCTTGGCGGCCCTGTCCACCTCAACAAGATCGACACTGGCCTGCTTGAGATAGCCAACCCCGAGCGTTTCGCTCTTGTACGCGGCATCATTGGAATCGGCAAGCTTGCCCATATTGGAGATGCCCATATAGCCGATGAAGGCAGTAATGGCTCCCACAATGATGAACGCCGCGAGGAGTCTGGTGCCAATTTTCATATCTCTAACCGATTTCATGATCCTTGCTCCCTTCGGGTGGTCGCGCTTCTTCGCAAGCCTTCCTGCCCAGTCAACTGCCCGGCCCCGCCAGGCTTTCTCAAGCACCCAACCTGCGATGCTCCTTGGAAGCGCCAACTCGCCAGAGTTGGGAGAAGCGCTCCGTTATCCGCCGCCTGCAGCGTATTGCCTTCAGGCCGCGGCGCCGAATTCCTTTGAGCTGCCCACGTCCAACTCCGCTTGCGCCTGTGAACGTTGCGCAAGGATTGGTTTGGGCAGACTCGCCGTCATGGCGTCTGGGACGGTGTGTCGAGTTGGCTGTTACGGGGTGCGTAACTACTGTCCACTTCGACTGCCTTTTCCGTATCCAGAACCAGCAATACCCGGTCCTTGAGCTTGTAGACGCCGCGAATGAGTTCTCGTGCCGCTGGATCAAGGTTGCCCGGTGGCCGCTCGTAGGCGGCGGCATCCACATCAAGCACATCCCCGATCTCGTCGACCAGCAAGCTCACCACTCCTTCCGAGGTGCGAACCACCATGTTCATGGGCGTCTGATATTCAGCGGGCGGCTGCAGCCCGAGTCGCCGCCGCATATCGATGGCCGTGACGATCTGGCCGCGCAGGTTGATCAATCCTCGGATGACATCCGGGGATTGAGGCACCGGGGTCATCTGTTGGGAGCGCAACACTTCCTGGACATCGAGAACATCCACGCCAAAGAACATGCCGGCCACGAAGAACGTCGAGAGTTGTCCGCTCGTCTGTGCCACCTGGATTTCCGTATCGGTTGGCATTGACTATTTCTCCTCTCCGGCACACGCCAAGATCGCCTCGTCATCAGGCAGCAGTGAGGTCAGCCGCGCTACTGATTCCAGGACCTGCGCCCGATCGGACTTCACCTGGCAGTCCTCAAAACCCGCCGTTCGAACCGCTCGGGACTTCGCCTGCCTGGCTGTGGCAGCCAGCGCCAGGACCGGAATATTCTCCCATTCCGGCCGGCTGCGCATCGAGGCGAGCAAAGCGGAACAGCCCTCGGGCGGAAGATCCAGCGCCGCCACCACGATGTCTACCGGCTGCCGCTCCAACCGATGCATCGCCTCGTCCAGATTCGCGGCCTCAAAAACCACATAGCCCGCCATATCCAGGCCGCTGCGAATCATGCCGCGCGAGAAGACTGAGGCATCGGCGACCAGAACACTCTTGCCTCCCGCATCCCTCTCAGTGCTCTGTTCCCATGCGTTCTGCGAGCAACGAATGACTTCATTGAGATCCAGAAAGTCTGTGACTCTCTTGCCAACTACAACCGACCCAAGGATGCCTTTGCGGTCCGACTTCTTGCGTATCTTGACCGCCTCTTCAGCAACATCCACGATCTCGTCGACGATCATTCCCACACTGTGGCCGCCTTCATTGAAGACAACCACCTGGACAAGATCAGACGGCTGGCCAAGATCGGCAGAGCCGGGTTCCAGCACATCCCGCAGAGACACCAGGGAAAGAATTTGATCCCGGTATTGAATGACCTGGCCCCCGCTCGCATGCTCGACAACCGACCGCGGAAATTCCTCAAGCCGGGCGACGAGTGAAAGGGGAATCGCCAAACGATTAAAGGAGCCGCTGCGGAAAAGCAGCAGTCGCTGCCGCTCGATTTCCGCTTGCACCTTTTGTCCGTTTTTCTTCGCTGCCTTCTCCTCCGCCGCGTGCGCCTGTTCATGCGCTCCGCCAAATACGCCTGCGCGCTCGCCGATACCATGCACATCAAGGATGAGGGCCACGCAGCCGTCCCCCATGGTCGTTGCGCCGGCATACCAGGTGAGCCCCTTCAATTGCTTTCCTAGAGGCTTGACTACTATCTCCTGGGTGTCGTTGATTCCATCCACCACAATGCCGAACTGACGGTCTTCCGCCTGCAAAACCACCATGTTCACCGCCTCGTCGCGATTCTCAGACCGCAGCCCAAGCACCTGGTTCAGATAAGCGACAGGCAAGAGGCTTCCCCGCCGGCGATACACAGGCGTCCCATGCACATGCTCTATGCGCTTTTCCGAAGCGCCTCCCTCGACGCGAATCAGTTCCAGCAGGCTGACCTGTGGAATGACAAATCGCTGACCACCGCTGGTGACGACCAGGCCGGGAATGATGGCCAGCGTAAGAGGAATCTTGATCTTTACTGTGGAGCCTTCACCTGCCTGGCTGAAAACGTCCACCACGCCGCCGATCTTCTCGACGTGAGATTTCACCACATCCATGCCTACGCCGCGTCCGGATATATTGGTCACCGTCTGCGAGGTCGAGAATCCGGGCAGGAAGATAAGGTTCATCGCCTCGCGTTCACTGAGTTTGGAGGCTTGTTCAGCTCGTAGCAGGCCCTTCTCCACGGCTTTCTGCTTGACGCGCGCAACATCAATTCCCGCCCCGTCATCACTGATCTCGATGTTCACCTGCCCGCCTTCGTGAAAGGCGCGAAGAGTCAGTTTTCCTCGTGGCGGCTTGCCTGCGCTCACGCGATCATCCGGTAATTCGAGGCCGTGATCACATGAATTCCGGACGATATGCATCAGCGGATCCCGGATGGACTCGATGATGGTCCGGTCAAGTTCCGTCTCAGCTCCGTCCATTACCAGTTCGATCTGCTTGCCCAGGGAGACCGACATATCGCGCACCACGCGCGGGAACTTGCTCCACACCACGCCGATGGGCTGCATGCGCGTCTTCATGACGCTCTCTTGCAACTCGGTGGTAAGCAAGTTCAGTCGCTGTGAGGTCGCATTCAGCGTGGCGTCCTCGCGCTCCATGTTGAACTGGAGAATCTGGTTGCGGGTAAGCACCAATTCCCCCACCAGATCCATCAGTTTGTCCAGCAGATCGACTCCGACCCGGATATTTGCATCCACCACGGCGGAATGCCGATCCGCATCTTCTTCTCTTCTACCGTCCTCTTTCCTTCTGTCTTGCCCACTCCGTCTGTTATCTCCGACTTTTGTATCTTCGCCTTTTGTATCTTCGACTTTTGCGGCTTTTTGGGGCAGCTTCTTCGCGGCGCGTGTAGAGCCGCTTTTATCGGCCGGATGCTCAGTCTGCGGAACAGGCGATGCAACCTCAGTGGCCTGGGTGGGGACCGGCTTACTCGGAGCGGGCTGAACAGGAGCGGGAGGAATGGAAGGAGGCTGGATCGAAACGGGCTTGTTTTCAGGAGTGGCACACGCCTCCGCCGAGGCGCGCAGGCGTGCCGTCAAATCTTCAAAACGGAGATCGCCTTCTTTTCCGGTGGCCTCGATCGAAGCCAGCACTTTGCGCGTGGCATCCACTGTTTCCAGAATCAGCGACACCAGTTCCGGGGTAAGTTCCCGTTTGCCGTCCCGCAACTGGCTGAGAACACTCTCGGCCTGGTGCGTGATGCTTTCCAGGGTTGTGAACGCCAGAAATCCGCACGTTCCCTTGATGGTGTGAATGGTCCGGAAGATACTGCCCAACAGTGCTGCGTCCGTGGGGTGTTTTTCGAGTTTGACGAGATCCTGATCCAGTTGAGAGAGGTTCTCATCGCATTCGACCAGGAATTCTCGAATCGTTTCCTGATCTTCCTCGCTCAGGTTGTCCATGATCCCCCCCCCTTATTCCCCGGAACAGCGCCCGTTGTCAGCGCTTTCTGCATTCATCGCCGCATCATCCGTCCGAGTTCGCTCTATCGGCATATCCAGAAGACGCGTTCAGATCAATAGAGGGGTGTGCCCCACATGTATCAAAACCATTAACTTTGCGCGGAGGAAGAGGAAACCAGAGATGAAGCTCGTTAGAAATTGGCCACCAATAGTGCGATCCGCGGCACGATTCCATCATTGAGTTGCTGAGTCCTGACAGGCAGCCGTGTGCCTTCCGTCCAGAGTAGTAACCAGTAATGTTCCTGCCGGCCGCCATCTGTCCCCAACCTCACGATGGCTCGCGTCGAACGCAATAAAAAACCGAGATGCCCTCCCGACGCATAGACAAAAGATCGAAATCTTTTTTCACAGCCCCCGAAGAAGGCCGCCCAAAACGCATGTCGTTGAAAATGCATTCACTTGGAAACCGGACCTTCGACCTAAACGAAACCGGAAACCGCCCCATCTCACATCAATATCAACATTTCAAAACCTGCCACTAAACGCCTGACCAATAAGTGCCGATATAAATGCGAACAAACCGAGTTCTTTCCCTGTGTGCGCGGGTTGCCGCGCGAAAGAGACTCTGCGAGGCGGTCATATATGGATATTCTCCTGGTGGACGACAGCAAAACGATGCGGATGATCGTCCAGAGGGCAATCCGGCAGGCCGGCTTTCGTGGGCTTGCCGTGGGCGAAGCAGCGAACGGGGCTCAGGCGCTGGAAAAGCTCAGTTCGGAGCAACCGAAGCTTATTCTTTCAGACTGGAACATGCCTGAAATGTCGGGAATCGACTTTCTTCTGCGCGTACGTGCTGCGGGAGACGCGGTTCCCTTTGGCTTTATCACTTCCGAGACATCGGCGGGAATCAGAGAGCTGGCCATGAGCGCAGGAGCAACTTTCCTAATCTCCAAGCCATTCACGCCTGAAGACGTACAGAAAGCTCTATCCCCAATTCTGGACAGGTGCTAAACGATGTCAGAACCAACTCCATTTGCTCTTTCCCGGCGCTTCACGCAGCTGATTGGACGCAAGGTCACGTTTGTCCAGGCACCACCCATTCCCGACACAAAGTTAAGCCAGATATACGGCATTTACACCGTTCTTCCCGATGCGACACCTGTAATTGTCAAGGCAGACCTGCGCCTTCTCGGCTCCATTGCAGGAGCGCTTGTTGGATGGCCCGATCCTGTCGTGAAGGAGCACCTCGCAATAACGCCAATGGAAGAGCTTCTGCGCGACGCAATCTATGAAGTATTTAACGTTGCCTCATCTGCGGTTGGAACCGAAGGACGGATCGTCCTGACAAATATGGTGCCTAACCCAACGTATATCGATGGAGCAGCCGGAGAAGTTCTCCGAAATCCTGGGCACAGAAGCCATTTCAATGTTTCGGTGGATGGTTACGTAGGGGGCAGGCTGACCATCTTTTCTCCATTTATCCCCCAATAGACCGTTAGCTTCGCTTTTGAAGTGCTAATGGGCGGAAAGGAGTTTTCGCAATGTCAGAGTTAGGGAAGAGTAGATCGGTAGATTCTTTCCGTCTAAACGGCTTCCTTCATCCCTACTTGCGAATCTGGCAGATTATCTCGAATTCGATCCATCAGTAGGCGCTGCGGCTCTGCTTTTCAGCATGCATTTGCAGATTAGATCGTAAGAGTTCTTACTGATACCGCGTTACAGACGTTTGCAAAACGAAGAGGATGATTTGCACTGACGTTGACTAAGCAGTGTCGTGTTCGATCCATATCATGCCGTTCACGTCTCTTGCTATGAAGTCTCCTTTCTCACATTCACTCTTAACCGTTGTAATGAGTTGTGCATTCCTTAGCTGTGATTGATGATGGCCGGGCAACGGCACCCAAGCGGACTCAGGACAATGAGGAACTCCATAATGACCGTATCAGCAAACAACGCCGTCAGGTTCTTGGGTAGGCAAGCAATCCTCGACTCAGACATGCACCTATTCGGATACGAACTACTATTTCGCTCCGGAACCGAAAACGTATTCTCTGGAGATTCTGAAGACGCCACGAATCAAGTCATTGACAGTTTCCTGTCAATGGTCTCGTGTTTTTCACCTCGAAATCTGTTCATCAATTGCACACGCGAAGTGCTGGTTAACATGAGTGTGAGGTTGCTGCCAAGCAGTTCAGTAATCCTTGAGATTCTGGAAACTGTCAACGTTGACGATGAACTTGTGAAAGCGTGCAAGATTCTCAAACATGATGGCTATCGCTTGGCCTTGGATGACTTTATTCCCCAGAAATACAACCGCGAACTCGTTGATCTCGCCGACTTCATTAAGGTCGATTTTCGCGCTGCAGGTCCTGACGTCAGGCAAGAGATATACGACATGACGCGCAATAGACCTCCTGTGTTTGTGGCAGAAAAAGTGGAAACGGCCGACGAGGTGAAGATAGCAAAGGCCGAGGGCAATGTTCTTTTTCAGGGGTACTTCTATTCCAAGCCGGAGATCATTTCGGAACCTCAGATAGCCCCAAACAAACGCATATACCTTCAGGTGCTTTCAGCGCTAGCCAAGCCAGTTCTTGACACAAAGGAAGTCGAACATCTGCTACAGATGGAACCGTCCCTATGTTACAGACTTCTTCGCCTTGCCAATTCCGCGTTATACGGATTTCGGTTTCGCATATCCACCATTCGGGGAGCATTGATTGCTGTCGGAGACGACGCATTTCGGAGGCTGGTAACCGTTGCTCTCGCAGGCTCACTGCCTAACAACGGGCCCGATATGGCTGTCAGACAGGCTCTCGAGCGAGCTACTTTTTGCGAATCCCTGGCGCCTATCTTGAATGAGAACCCGGCGGAACTCTATATGGTCGGCATGCTTTCCATGATGGATCAGATGCTGAGTATTCCCATGAAGCAGTTACTACACCTTGTTTGCCTCAGCTCCCAGATTGAGGACGTATTACTGGGGGCCCGCAAGGGACTGGGAAGCGCTCTGGAACTCTGCGAATACTACGAGCACGCAAGTAACAACACAGTTCCACCCTACAGCGACAGACTTCTACATGACAGTGCTTCACGCTATTTTAAAGCTCTATTATCGACGGGAAGTGCTTTGCACGCTCTCGGCCGGTAAAGATGCTTTTACCGTCAAGATAGCGATTGGACGCATCCAGCATCGCGGCGCCGAGTTCGTCTTCTTCCAGAGAGTGCGAACATGCAGATGGTCTCTCAGCGGGCGCCCGTTGCATACCCTCAGGTAATGGGCGCTCACTAGCGCGAGCACCGCATGCAACAATCAATTTCATTTCATCCAGAAACAGTTCGCGCACGCCCCGTCGGCCACACCTCTTGAAAACTCGTCCGCGATACCAGCATTTGCTAAACTGCACTCTCTGACTTGTTCTTCGCTCTTATGCGGCTTGGTTGCGGGCCAGGGCCTTGTGCAAAGTCTTGCTTGGCACTCTCAGGGTTTTCCGTCGCGATGTGTAAACGCAGACACAACCACCAGATCCACTCGCCGGTTTGCTCTACGGCCTTCCTGAGTAGTATTGCTAGCGACCGGATGATACTGCGCGTAGCCGGCAATTGACATCCGTTGAGGATCAAACCCGTCTTCATCGATCAGCATCATCGCCACCGCCATGGCACGCGCAGTCGACAGGTCCCAGTTTGAACCGAACCTGGCGTTGTGAATCGGCACATTGTCCGAATGCCCTTCGACCCGCATATCCAAGCCGTATTGCATCAGTATCTCTGCGATCTTCTTGATTTTTTCTGCCGCACCAGGCAATAAGCTCGCCTCACCGCTATTGAAGAATCCAAGTTCATGCAGGCTGATAACGAAGCCCTCCGGCGTCATCCTCAGCTCAATCTCTTGGCCCGCAATCTCCTTGCCCAGCGCCACGGTTAGTCTTCTTTGCAGTTCGGTAACGTCGATGCCTGCTCTTTCAGAGACTGATGTTATCTTTGGCCCGCCACTCTCATTTGGGCTGAGTATGCTCTCAGGGTTCGCATTGTTAGAGGCTTTACCACCCAGAACTCTACTCCCTCCCGTGAATGTCCCCATCTCCTGAAATCCATTCTTGACCGCAGAAGATACTCTCTGAACAGCCACCTTATCGTGATAAGCCGAAGCGAACAGTACAACAAATAGAGCGAAGAGAAGCGTCATGAAATCCGCATAGGATACCATCCAGCGCTCAGTATGCGAATTATCTTCGTTCTCTTTTCTTCTTCTCACTTTGCTACCAGCATCAGTTTTGAAGCCTCTGCACTATGACTAAGATAGACGCCCAGCCTCGATTCCAAGGCTCTAGGATTGATCCTTTCCACAATTGAGATCACTCCATCCAGCATCAATTCGCGTAGCACTTGTTTCCTTCGCATCAATATCTTGACCCTTCCCGCGAATGGAAGAAAGAAAAGATTTGCCGATCCCACTCCATAAATAGTCGCGACAAATGCGACTGCGATTCCTTTGCCCACTTCGTTGATACTCTGCAACCGCTGCATAACTTGGATCAGGCCTATGACGGCGCCAAGAATACCGATGGTCGGGGCAAATCCGCCTGCTGCCTCATATACCTTTGGTATCATCTCTTCGCGGTCGGATTCCTTATCCATTTCGAGTTCCATCATCGGGCGCAACTCTCCGGAAGGGAAACCGTCTATAGCCAGAGTCATGGCTTTTTTTAAGAACGGATCCTCTATAACCTCAAGCTCCGCCTCAAGAGAAACCAGCCCGTTCCGACGCGCCTTTGCTGCATAGCGAATCAGGTCTCCAATCAACTGCGCGCCAGGATCCTCTGCCCCGACAAAGACTTTCTTAATTTGCCCGGCTGCTTGTAGCACAACCGCGAATGGAAACTGCACCATTACCGCGCCTAGCGTGCCCCCAAACACAATCAGGGCTGCGGTGGGCTGCAGTAACTGCCCCACCTTACCGCCATCCAGGTATAAGCCAACCGCGATTCCAGCAAGTGCGACGAAGATTCCGCTCAACGTGCTTTTATTCACCATGAGTTTCCTTCTCGCACGCATGCAAAATGTTCCGCATTACTGCGATCAATCTACTTCATTGGCAATTGTCGACAGACAAGTGATCCGACCATGTGATCTTTGACTCCAAGATCAGGCAGATAGCGACAATGAGATTCTTTCTGACCTTTCATCCTGCGTGGGCGCATAATGTGCTCCAATTTGGGCCATGGGAGATCCTGTCTGTTTTTCCGGCACTTGCGTCGCTTGCAGGTCAAGTTGCTGCCAAGCGCTTCTCACGTGCACGACCATTTCTATCTGTGCATCGAGCACCGCGGCTGACTTGCTCATTGAAGCCTCCATCATTTTTGCGCGTAGATATGCGTAGAATCTGGATAGAGTCTGAGCCGACTCTCCACCCTCCTTCAGGTCAAGCCAGCTTTCCAGCCGTCCAAGCACCAAGGCTGCATGGTTCAACTCCTTGCACCGCGTCTCGATGTCATTGTCGCGAAGCGCCGTGGCCGCACGGCGCAGGTTGCCCACCAGGGTGTCAAACAGCGCGATAATCAGACCGATGGGACTTGCTCCCTCCACGGCCGTTTTTCGATAGGACATTTCTGTATTGCTCATTGTCATTCCTTCTAACTGCCAGAGTTCGAATTACCGCCGAGCAATGCATTGATCTGGTCCATCGTAGTAGACAACGACTCCAGTGCGTTTTCAGCCCTGGTATACATGGCAGTAAGCTGCGTTTGCTGTGCCGCTATGTAACTTGACTCATAGTTGTCAATTTGCGTGGTCAAATCGCTGTTCTGCGTGGATATGCTGCTCAAGTCTACTTTGAAGGCGCCGGTCGCAGCGTTTGTATAGGTGTCCATCTCGTTGTTTACCGAGGCCGCAAAGCCGTTCAGAGCCGCACCCTCGAAGAAGTTCTGCACATCGGTCGCGTTGTTGGCTAGCGCATTATCCAGTGTGGTTGAATCCACCGAGAGAGTACCGTCGGTGCCCTGCGTGATGCCCAGGTCATAAAGAGATGCAACTGCCGTGGTTCCCGAAGTTGGCGTGTATATATAATTGATCGCCGACTCAAGTGCGCTCTGCAAGGAACGGACAGTGGGGTCGGAGGCGAGCACCCCTTCTCCGCTCGTGGTAGCGCCGCTCGAATCCGTGCTGCTGCTGACTGTGAACTGAGCATTCAATAGACCGATTGCAGTGTTGTAATCAGTTACAAACTGGTTGATCGCGCTGGAGACATCCGTTGCATTGGAAGCCACCGTAAGATTTACCGCGGTTGTTGAGCTTGCGCCCAGAAGGTTCAAGGTCACTCCGCTGATCGCTCCGGTAACCGTATTACTCGCGCTGTCGATCGGGATTCCGTCCACGGTCAGCGACGCATCCTCTCCCTGAACGGACTGCGTAAAGCCCAGACTTCCAGAAGTGGAACTTGGCTCATTAATGGTGAAAGGGGTGCTTCCGTCAGTACTGGCGATGCTCAGATTAGCATTGCCACTCGAATCCGTCGTTGCAGTCGCGGTCAGGCCGAGAGAGTTGCCATTGGAATCCATAGCCTGATTGATCGCCGTGGCCAATTCCGCATAGGTTTCCCCGGCAGTAATCGTAATGGTAGCGCTGCCTGAGGCTGAGGTTGCACCGGTCAGTTTGATAGTGCCAACTGCAAGCGCTTCTCCCGAGGTCAGCGCCGGTGCCGTCCACGATGTATAGGATGACGATATCGAGAAATCGGCAGCGGCGCCGGACGAGTTGGAGATGATCGCGAGCCTGGAGCCGGTTGAGTCACTCACCACCGTTGCAGTAACACCAAGATTATCCTTGTTAATCGCGGTGGCAAGATCGGTCAGTGTATCGCCCGTATTTCCGCTGCCGGTCTGGATCGTCACTGCAGTGCCGCTCGCTGGGGTAATCGTGATGGACGACGTCGGCAGAGTGGCAGTGGAACTGGTTTCCAAGCTCGAATACCAAGCTCCCGTGCTGGCGATGTTATTGACCACAACTGTATGGGAACCGGCGACCGTTCCAGAAGCTGCAGTAGCAGTAACCTCGCTGCTGGCGGAAGACGTCACAGTCCGCTCCGACAAGGGACCAGTCAGGCTGTTCAGCGATTGCATATCAGTTTGAATCGCCTGGGTTGCCGTTTGCATGGCGGTAAGAGCTGTTGTCTCGCTGGTGAGGGTCGTCTGGTCAGCTTGCCATGCCCGCTCTGGCGCACGGTCCGCATAGATTCCAGCCGCGACAGCCGCAGTAACATCAATAGCTGTCGTGCTTTTATTGTTCACCGCGGCCAGAATGCTGCTGACATCATATGCCTGCGTGGAGGATGTTGCAGCCGTACTTGACGTGAGTGCACTACTGGTTGTGCTCATAGCTCTAGACCTTTTCCGCGAGAAGGCGCCATCGAGTACATGCCAGATTCTGAACTCTTCACTCCAAAGCTGGAAACGAACGCATCAGCTCAAGAGTGAAAATCCTCTGAATGGCGCGAAGGTGGCGTCCTGAGACGCCACCTCCCTTGCTGCGTTGATCACTGCGTTAAGTTATTGGACCAGCTTCAGAACCGCCTGCTGGGCCTGGTTTGCCTGCTGAAGAGCCGCCATGCCGGTGGACTGCAGGACGTTGTATTGTGTCATGTTGGCCACGGTCGTGCCGATGTCAGCGTTCTGAATGCTGTTGGCCGCGCTCTGCAGGTTCGTGACTTCGTTGCTCATGTTGCTGCTGGCGGCTGTGAGCCGGTTGACGGAAGCGCCGATGACGCCGCGCTGTGCGGAGACTTGGTTGATCGCGCTGTTGATCGCGGTCAGCGCATTCTGCGCATCGGTAGCATCGGACAAGTCAAGATTCGTGCCGGAAGACGACAAACCCAATGTGGTCGCAGAAAGAGCATTGATGTTCGTCGTAATCTCGGTATTCGCCGCAGTGTTAGTTGTGCTGCTGTCACTGATGAACACGTTGTTGGTCGCGCCCGCACTTTCACTCGCCAACGTCGACAAAGTCGTGGTGTCTGACGTGGTCACTGTCAGGGAATCGCCGCCGGTGGTGGTGAGCTCGATGTTATTTGTATCGACCGCGCCTGCAGTTCCCTGCGTAGCCTTGCCCGCTGCAAATACTGCTTTATTTACATCGCCAGTGGCGTTACCGAGAGCGGTATTCAGATCGGCGATGGTGCTGCTGCCGTCAGCTTTTGCCGTGAAGGTGAAGGAGGAATTATCTTTGGCATCGGTAATGGTTGTTACCGAGCCAGCAGCCAGCTTGGAGTCGGTGGTCAGCGCCTTAGCAGCGGTTCCGGCCGAGGTTCCGAAATCGGTACCCGTGTTGCCGGAAAACACATTCTGACCGTTGAAGTTGGTGGTTTGGCCGATCTGGTTAATTTCCGACAGGATTGACTGGAACTCCGTATTAAGGGCCGTGGACTGGCTGCCCGTGATGCCGCTTGTGCCGGCTTCGGTGGCCAGAGTTACAGCGCGGTTGAGAAGAGTGTTGACCTGAGACAGAGCGCCGTCGGCGGTCTGCAGCATGCCGATGCCGTTGCTGGCGTTCTGCTGCGACTGCGTCAAGGCGGAGATGTTTGCGGTCATTCCGGTTGCAATCGACAAACCTGCCGCATCATCCGAACCGGAGTTGATTTTCAGACCGGTCGAAAGCTGGGTCAGAGTCTTTTGCAGGCTGGCTTGCGTGCTCGACAACGCATTCTCTGCTGTCTTGGATGCGATGTTATTGAGAATTGAGAGTGACATTGTGTGTATCTCCTTGTTTGCCCTTTTGCGCCTGCACTCGGCTCTTTTGTGTGGGCCTTCATTTGAGGCTCCAGATCGTCGAGAAGGAGGTCGTCTTGGACAGACATTCTATCGGCCATCCCTGAAAATCATTTCAACGAAAAAGTCAATCTGCGAATTTTTTCCTAAAAACGTGGTGTACCTATCTACTTAATAGATACGCGAAAAGCAAAAGTACTCGCGGATCCCTGGGCTCCTCTGCGTCCTGCTCAGAATGACACTCTGGCGACGTTTTGTTTCGTATGACATGGATTAGACCTGTTCTTCAATTGATGTGCAATTGCAAGTGCTGTGCAAGGTTAACTATCTCATGGAATGAGCCCGTCAGTTATCGCGGCTTAGTGTGTGGCAATTGGAGAACCCCCGTAATGGATGGATTCGCATCGCGAGCAAGTTACATGAGGAAAACTATGGAGCACAGGCCTGACCTTTGCGCTTCTTCAAGCACTATCTCCAGATTGAGGGCGGCTATTTCAGATAATCGAACAAGGTGTTGGGCATAACTTTTGCAGCCGCGGCAAGAACCGCGCTGTTGGTCGTTTCAGCCGCGGAGAGGTTCGTCGCGGCAGTCGCAAGATTGACGCCAACCAGAGAAGTCTGCTCTGTTGATAGTGTCAACGTCTCTTGGCTGAGGTAACTCTCCTGAGATTCAAGCTGACTGAGGGTGCTGTCCAGCGAAATGCGCTGGTTGCTGACAGCATTCAGGGCGGTGGTAATAGCACTGGCTGCCGTGCCGATTTCCGCGGTTGTACCACCCTGCAAAGCAGTTATCAGACCGTTGAGTGCGGCAATCACGTTTGTACCCGAAGTAAGCAGATTACTGCCAGGCAGGTTGGTTGCGACACTCAGGGAATCGCCCACTTGCACGCTGTTCACGCTTCTGTTTCCAACGTAAGCATAAGCATTGGCAACTTCAGTGCCGGACGCAGCAGTCATGGATCCGAGCGCCGCGCTATTGGAACTGACCACAATACCCGCCGCACTTGAGTTGGTGCTGATGGACAACTGGCCAGCTGCGTTGATGGTTGCGGCCGTGCCCGCAGAGAGTGTGCCTGCTGAAACAGCGCTGGCAACAGCGCTCTGCAAGGTGGCGATGGTGTCACCAGCAGCAGCCTTGAAGGTCATGGTTTCGCCCGTGGTGGCATCGCTGATGGTCGTGACCGAGCCGGCTGTCAGTGCGGTGCTGGTGCTCAGGGGGCTCGCAGCCGATCCATTTGAAGACGTGTAGGTGGTTGAAGCAGCAACAAAGGGTTGTGTGCTGCTGGCCGTGCCGCCAAATAGAAAGGCCCCCTGAAAAGAGGAGTTGGCGTCTCCAACGATATCAGTAAGAAGCCCCTCCACCTGGGTAGCAATAGCCGCTCTGTTCGCCGTGGAGGCGGTCCCGGTGGCGCCCTCGGTGCCTAGCGTTACAGCAGAGTTCAGCGACGTCACTATGGAACCGATCGCCGAGTCCGCGGTCTGCATCTGCGAGAGCACCGAACTGACATTGCTTGTGTACTGGTCAACGTTGGCAGAAGTGGCCAGCGACGCGACCATATTGGCCGATGCGGCAGGATCGTCAGAAAGCTGGTTGACCCGCAAGCCGGTTGACACCTGTTGCAGCGCTGCCGACAAATTCTGCTGGCTCTGCTGCATGGCGTACTGAACATCGGGAATCATGTTTGTAACTCGCATCGTTGACCTTTCTCGCGGTCGGCCGCCGCGCACATCTTGTTTATTCAGCCGCAGTGGTGCCCATCGTCATCGTGATCGAGAACAGTGCCTGTATGGTGGTCACGACGCGGGCAGCGGCCTCGTAAGCCTGCTGGTACTGAACCAGGTTGGCTGCCTCCTCGTCGGTCGACACCCCTGACACCGAACTTAGCTGATCGTTGAGCTGCACCAGAGTGGAAGCGGACGCCGTTGATTCAGCATTGGCGCTGGAAGTAAGGCTGCCCACCTGATAGACCAGGCTCGCATAAGCATCTCCAGGAGTCTGACCGCTGGCGAGTTTCGTGGTCTGCACAGCGCTGAGATTAACTAGATTTCCATTGCTACCAGAGGTGCCATCCGAACTGGAAGCAATCAATGCAGGATCGGTGATCGCGACTTTAATGGATGCAGCCGATCCGGAAACGGTAGTGGGAACAGTGAAAAAGTCTTGTCCTGCGTCTCCATTTTGATCGTAGCCGGTTGCCTGAGCAGAATTGATGGCGGTCGCAAACTGATTGGCGAGTGTGTCCAACTGCTTCAATAGACCGGGGATTGTAGTGTCACGCGTCTGAACGGTTCCACCCAGGTCACCACTTGTGAGTGAGGATGTAATGTCGTCGCCGTTCGCATCCAGAACATGCTGCATACCATCTGTGCCGGTGGAGGCCTGCAAAGCATAGCTCTGGGAGCCTAGCACCAAAGGCGTTCCGTCACCGGTCGTCAGCGTTTCGCCATTGTCAGTCTGGGTTATGGAAACATTAGTCAATGCTGATAGCTTGAGGACAAGTGCGTCCTGCTGATCCTGAAGCGCTCCACCATCGCTCTGCCCGCTTGCCTTCAGATTGGCAATCTGAGGATTCAATGCCGCAATTTGCTTGCTGAGCTGATTGATCTCGCTCACATCTTGAGTGACCTGGGTATTGAGTCCTGTCTGTTGTGAAGTCAAAGTGCTGGAAGCTGTATTGAAGGACGTTGCCAGCTTCTGTCCAGAGGCCAGCACTGTCTCCTGTAAAGTGGAACTGGTGGGATCTGTCGAGAGGCTGGAAATGCTTGAGAACAGAGCCGACATCTCCGTTCCGATATCAGTTGTCGAGGTGGTAAAAGTCGGCTCTATCGCCTGCAACGAAGACAACTGCGCATTGGCGCCGCTCTGAGCCTGGGTTTCCTGCTCGATTCGCGTCTGCAGCAGTTCATCCCGCACACTCTGATAGCCTTCAAAATCAACGCCATTTCCCAAGCTGACGCCGTTTTCGCTGTTTGACCCAGCCTGCTGAAGAACGACCACCTCCCGGGTGTAGCCGGGCGTATTCGCGTTGGAGATATTGTTATTGGTTATCTGCAGAGCGCCGCTGGCGGCGTTCAGTGCTTGCACAGCTGTAGATAGTGATGTGGATAATGACATGGATTACACCTCGCAGGACCAGGTCTGATGCTTCAACCTGGGGCCTCGAGCCTCCTGAAACTGTCCTGTGCGGCTTTTGTACAACGTGGTGAGAACGGCAAGTGACTTGCCGGAATGTCTGAGCAGGGCTGCATACTGTAAATTCAGTTCGCAGATCGCTTTGCTCGCCGCGCGGATTCTGGACTCGATCGCAGCGTCAACACCGGAAAGAGCAGGTTGCACGGAAGAACCAAATCCTTCACAGACAGTACTCGCCATCGCCGATATGCTGGAACAAAGCATCTCCTGCGTGGCCACACTCTCCTGGAATCTGGGCATTGCATTGGAGGCAATGGCATCCATGGATGCGGAAATCTCGCGCGCCAATTCCTGCATTTGCTGCAGACAATCAGCGGCAATCTGATCCCGTGCCTGGAGCGCTGCTTCACTCATTTGCATGCCTTTCTGGCAAGCAGCGTATCCACGGGTCAGGGGAACTCTTCGTTACCGTTCCGGCCCGTCTACTCGCCGTTGCTGTCAATTATGGCGCCAGCAATTCCGTTCGCATCGATCTGGTATGACCCGCTATTGACGGATTGACTGAGCGTCTCCACCTTGCCCTGACGAATCTCAGGGGAACTTAGCGCCTGGCTCGTCAATGACTGAACCGACAGACTGTCGGAGTGGAACGTCGTCCGATCTTGCGTCGCACCCGTTGCCCCTTGAGTCGCAGCCGTATCGCTGGTCGAAACTTGCTTCACACTCTGGTCAGTGCGCAGCAGGCTTGCTAACGAATTGTTCAATTCAATCTGCATGTCACGTTCTCCTGTCTAAACATTACAGCTATCGGCGCTTTCGAACAAAAATTTCAATCCGCCGCATAACCTGTTTAAAAACAAGAGAGTTGCACTCCTCTACCAGGCTATTTCACATCGGACGTTTGGAGCTTCGCAACCCGCGCGTCCTCTGCCTTGTGAAGGCTGTTTGAAATCATCTTGGCGATGCCGATGCCGCCTGAGGCAGTCATCGAAGTCCCCAGCGACTGCATGGCAATGCCCATAAACTGATCCTTCCCGGAATCTGCATCCTCATCGTCTCCTCCGGGCACTGATCCAAAGCTCTGCTCCGCCTGCTGCAACCAACTTCCCATAAGAATGGACTCGAAATCCGTTGCCGACTTCTCGATCTTGGCATTCTCCTTGGCCGCCGAGGGATTCCCATGGAGGAGTTTGTCCGCATTGGTGTTGAGCGGATTGATCACAACTCCCGGATTAAGCGCCAGCAAAGAAATTTCGCTCACTAAATCACATCCAACTCGGCCTGAAGCCCGCCCGCCGCCTTGATCGCTTCCAGAATCGAAATGACGTCGCGAGAGGTAGCGCCTATGTCATGAAGCCCTCGAATCAGCTTGTCGACGTTCGCTCCCTCTTCCAGCTCGATGGATTGCGCCGGCTGATCTTTCACCGCCACGCTTGTCTCCGTCACAACCTCCGGCTTGCCATTCGTGAGCGGCGGCGGCTCTACAACGGAGTTTGTGGTCCTCACGTCGATGGTCAGACTGCCGTGAATTACAGATACCGGCGAGAGCCTCACATCGCCTCCCATCACGATGGTCCCGGTGCGTTCGTTCACAACGACCTTGGCCGGCGAGTGGAAAGGGATGGAGAGGTTCTGAACACGCGAAATGAGGATAGGAACCGAAGACACGCCGCTGGCGGCAACATCGATATCGATGCGGCGGCTGTCGAGCGTGGTGGCAACCGTCCTTCCAAACTCCTTGTTAATCACGTCCGCCACATCGCGCGCAGCCGTGAAATCAGGGTTTTGCAACAGCAGAGAAACTATTTTGAACTGGCTCAGGTCAACGGCGGCATCCCGTTCAACCAGCGCGCCCTCGGCAATCCGGCCAACTGTCAAATGATTCACCGTCTTGGAACTGCCGTTTGCGCCTTCCAAATACCCTCCCAGAACCAGTGGGCCTTGCGCCACGCCATAGACCTGTCCATTGGGCGCGCGAAGGGGCGTCATCAGCAGCACCCCGCCAGCCAGGCTCTTCGCATCGCCCACCGACGACACGTCTACATCGAGCTTCGTTCCTGGCCGTGCAAACGGCGGCAGCGTCGCTGTAACAAAGACAGCCGCCACATTCTTCACGACCACCACGCCGGGCGAGATCTGCACGCCCATCCGCGAAAGAGAATTAGCCAGCGTCTGGACGGTAAAGTAGGTCTGCTGCGTATCGCCAGAGCGGTTCAGGCCAACGACGAGGCCATATCCAACCAGTTGATTGTCGCGCACGCCTTCAATCTGCGTTATGTCACGCAGCAACATCTCATGATCGGCATCGGAACCGAACAGAGAAGGCACGGCAAAAAGCCACATTGCGACAAACAGGGTAAGCCGCTTCACCCAGGCAGTACTCTTCCTTTGCCCGGATTTGTGTAACTTCGTCACTAAAAGTTGAGAAGCCATAGGACCGCCCTGGTGATCGGATTCGGTTTGCGCACGCTGTCTGAAATGATTCCCTTGCCCTTCATTTCAATCTCCAGGTTGCTGAGCGACGTCGACGCCACTGTGTTGTTGGGACTGATATCGCCAGGCCTGACCATGCCGCGCACAATAATGTCCTCGTGCTGGTTGTTCATGAAGATCTTGCGCCCTGCCTCGACGACAAGGTTGCCGTTGGGAAGCACGGCAATCACCTGCCCCGTAAGACTCGTCGTGAAGGTCGTGTTTGAAGCCGTCGAGCCCGTTCCCTTGAGCGCTGAGGCCGAATTGGCCGCCAGCAGAGGATTGGTTTTGGCTGGGGTCCTGCCCATCACGCCGGTAACAGCGGAACTGGTTGAGAAGGTTCGTTCGCTGTCTACCGTGCCGGACTGAGCTGCGGTTGTCTGAACACCGACAATGATCGTGATCGTGTCGTTCAGGTGGCGCGCCTTGTAATCGGAAGAGAAGTCGCCGAGAGAAGCATCGGCCGACCACAGGCTCCCAACTGTGTGCTCTTCAGTTGCCGGAACGAACTGCTTCTGCAGCCGCTCAATATATTCTGCACGCAGGTTGGAAGACTTCGTATCCGCTTTCGTGGCTGAGGCGCTGAAGACAAGAGTCGAAGAGAGTGCGAGCAATGCGGCGACAGCGATTTGCCTTTTGGTAATCCATTTCGACCGCATTCTAAAAGCTCCTTTTCAGCAAGTTGGCGCTCACTACTTCGGCAACATAAACCTGCTTGTGGTTGGGACTTGCGACGCGAATCTTCTGGCCGGCCATGCCATTCTCAAGAGTGACGACAGCGACCTTGATATGAGCCCGTTCATCATCCATCACCAGCGTTGCATGCGCGCCCGACCGTATCGTGAACGGGTCATTCTGTTTCAATACCAGGTTTCCAGGAATGCGTACGGCACTGGACGAGTTCCCCTTGTGCCCGGCTGTTCCTTCAGGCCACCTCACGACGGCATAGAACGGCAGACATCTGCCGGAAAGATGGCAGGCCATCTTGACCCGGAAGCGAGTTTCGGCTACCTGTCCGGCTGACCGATCGTCCAACAGCTCGACTGACAAAACATCCAGCGCCGGATTCCGTTCAGTGGCGACGACCCTGGCCAGCATAGTCACCTGCTGGTCCGAGGTCTGAATTCCTTTTTCAGAGAGAGTCTGCGCGATCTGCTGCACCGTGAGCGCAAAGCGCGGCCTCGGCTGGGACTGCCCCCAGCCGTGCAGGCTCGTCGCCACGATGAACAATACCGGCATCCATCTCTCTGTCATGCTTTCTCCCAACTCCCGCATCTTCCCGTAAGTCCCAGCTTCTACCCTTGAAGCTGGTTGAGTTGCTGCAACATCTCATCCGCAGCCTTGACCACCCTCGAATTGGATTCGTAAGACCGCTGTGCGAGAATCATGGCGACGAACTGGTTGACGACGCTGACGTTCGACTGCTCCAGCATGCCTTGCTGCAGGCTGCCCAGTCCGTCCGAACCGCCCGGCGTTCCAACGATCGGTTGACCGGAAGCAGTGGTCTGCAGATAGATATTGTCACCCACGGCGTTCAGGCCGCCAGGATTGATGAAAAGCGCTGTCTGGATACTGCCCACCTCCGTGGCCGCCGTCTGTGCAGGCTGGGTAACGCTCACGGTTCCGTCGCTGCCGATAGTCACAGTAAGTGCATCTGAAGGAATAGTGATTGAGGGTTGAAGCGGGTTGCCATCGGCTGTGACCAGCGTGCCCTGCGAATCCACATGGAAAGAACCATCGCGCGTATAGCCTGTCTGCCCGTTCGGCATCAGGACTTGAAAGAACCCAGCGCCCTGGATGGCTATGTCGAGAGGGTTGCCCGTGGTAGTAAAGTCGCCTTGCGTCTGGATGATTTCGGTTTCCGCGGGTCGCGTGCCCAGGCCAATCTGCACACCTGCCGCCACCGTGGTCTGCTGCGTTGCGGCAGTGCCAGGCATGATCTGGTTTTGATACAACAGATCCGTGAAATTCAACTGCCGCTGCTGGAAACCCGTAGTACTCGAGTTTGCCAGGTTGTTCGCGATGTTATCCAGGTTCATCTGCTGTGCAGACATCCCGCTGGCGGCTGTATATAAAGCACGAAACATATCGAGTTCCTTTCAAAATGGCCCGGTTGAATCCCGCCCCTTGAATCAGCCCACCCGAGGCAGATCCTGGACCGCGGTCTTGTCAAGCTCGCTGTTGTACATGCTGAGCACGTGACGCATGTCTTCGACCCCGCGCTGAGCCGTAATCAACTCGACAACGCTCGTAATAGGATTGACGTTTGAGCCCTCGAGTTCGCCCTGGTGAACCTTGGAATTGGTGGCGCCCAGGGCTGAGCCTGCTGGCGCCGTGTAGTAGGTTCCGCCAGCACTTTGCATCTGCGTCGCAGGTGCGAATTCGGCCACCTTCAGCCGTCCCGCAATAGCGTCATTGACTGAGATTGTCCCATCCGCGCTGATCGAAACTGGCTCTCCAACAATCGTGATCGGGCCGTTATCTCCCAAAACTGGATCGCCGGCAGCCGTAGTCAACTGTCCCTTCGGCGACACGCGGAAGTTCCCTGCGCGCGTATAGACAGTCCCGTTTGCAGTCTGCGCCGTAAAATAGCCGGCCCCTTCGATCGCAACATCGAGATCATTGCCCGTCGAAGTCAGAGCGCCTTGCGAAGTATCCAGTTGCGTGCCGCCAAGCACCCCATAGTCATTCGCATCCTGGTTGAGAACAGAAAGCGAAGAATCGCCCGTTGTGGCCAGAACAGAGCTGAAGACGTTGTGGCTTCCCCGAAACCCCGAGGTGCTCACATTCGCTACATTGTGGGCTATCGTATCGAGCGCCTCGGTCCGAGACATTAGCCCGGTGCAGGCGGCATAGTATCCACTGCTCATTTTGGAACCTCGGGCACTTACATTGCACGCCGATAGCCAATTCGGGCTGTGGATGGTTTATCTCGTATTTCCCTTTTCTTGAGCCTCAAACACAATATATTCGCAGGGTGGACTCCGCCTTCAATGAGGAGTCGATGAGAAGCAGATGAATCCTTTTCATTTCCCGAATCCACGCTGCCCATAAGAGCCGTCTTCAGAAAGACGCCACTCGGGGAATCTTGCATTTCGATTTCTCTACATAGATTTCGCCGTAGTGTTGGCCTTATACAGAAACGATGTGCTCATCAGCCTCAGTTCGGCTCATGAGCACATTGCAGCCCTTCACTAATCGGCATCCTTACTATTGTGTGCTCATTGCCATGGAGCTCATCTGGCAGGGAACAGGCACATGAGAATACGCCTGGACGCCGGCAAGTTTGTGCGCTGCGGTGAGGACGAACCGCCATACGGACGAGCAGGATGAGTCATTTACGCTTCGCATGGCCGCAAGAACAAAGGGAGGCAACGTTTCTTCCATCGCGAACATGGCGTGCCCCAGTTGGCTTTCTGACCAGTCAAGTGCTGCTGGAATAGCCCCAATCCCATGAAGTAGTCCAACCAGGTACGCATCGTCCGGCGTAATGTCATCCATCGACTCTGAAACAAACCGTGCGCACTGCGCAACCGAGCGGCAATGCTTCCACACCGCAGTCACAGCCGAATGCTCCTTGTCGCCAACAAATACTCGAGTAGATAATGTCTCGAACCACAAGGTTGCATCCAGACCGGCTATACATTCACACATCCGGTTCGGGCGTTCGGCAGCGGTTTCATATTCCCTGCGAACCAGCCGCAGAGTCTGGATCGTTGCTCCCACATCGCTCAGGACAAGCTCTGAAACCATCCGCAAGTCAATGTTTGGCTCCTGGAGGAGCATATCCAAGCCAAAAACCGTTGCGAGCATGACCGGCACTTCGTCCAGAAAATCCGTCTCCTGCAACAAAAGTGCGTTCGGCCCATAAGATTCGAAGGGGCCCAGCGTGGATGATGGAATACCGGCATAACCAGTTACCGAGTCAACAGCATGATTGAGCACTGTTTTGCACCTTCTCGCTACTTATCGGCACGAGAGGTCAATTTGTGCATGCAAAAACGTAAAATCCTTCGATTTGCCAGAAGTTTTTCATAACGTCCATGGAATCACCCAGTTGCCTGCTGCTTCTCACGGAGAAGAGGCGTACATCCAGCCTTGAAAAGAAGATCAACATCATTGGAACCGCACTTGAGGCGTGCCCACAAGTACTCTCTGCACTTTTCGATGATGGCCTCTTCCGCTTCCAGGTGGGCGCCATAACTGGAGAGGATGCGCGCCATCTCCGCGGATGAATGTACACTCTCAAACTTCACTTCGCGCGGCGTCTTCTCTCCATAGTTCCTCTCCATCCGCTGCCATTGTTGCATCTGAATTCGAAAATCGCTGGGCGTCACGAAGCATGGTTCTGTCTTGCATCCGGTCATTTTCTCGATGGCATAAAGCAACCCGTACTCGACGCTGCGAACGAAACCAACGAGCAGCAGATTCGTTGCAGCCGCGTAATGCAGTGGAATCATCGAGTAAAACTGCATGAGCGTTCGCGGGATATGAATACTTGGCTCCATCACATGCTCCGGCAGCGCATATACAGGGCACCCCCACTGCGTAGCCCGAAAAGCCGTTACCTGCTTCTCGCTCACAGAGCCACGCCGTACCAGCAGTTCGCCTATTTCTCCCCCAGCTTCTTTCTGTTCATCCCTCACTTCTCTGAATTCAGTACTTGACAACAATCCGCGGCTGACTAGCATCAGCTCCAGCGGCATGCGCTCAACGCGTTTCGGCTGCTCACGTTTTGATGTCACCAATTCCGCCAGTTCTTCTTCTGCCGCCGACGCAAAGCAAGCCGAACTGCAATACCAGTGGTCGCGCATCCAGATCCCTGCTTTGTGGGCGGACGCATGCCGCAGCGTGAGCGAGCGCTGACAGCTTTCACACCGGACAGTGATAACCTTGAGCCCCGCAACCCAGGCCCCAGTAAATATTGAGTGAACCAGCTTCATATCTTCCTCCGCTCCTTTCTATTCCTCAAGCTGCGCAATCTATCTCAGCGCTCAATTAAGTACCAGCGATGAAATAGGTTGCAATACTTCAGATACACGAAGGCCGTAGTTTCCGTCTATCACTACTGCTTCTCCCTTGGCGATAACCTTGCCATTGAGAAGAAGCTCGACCGGCTCGTCCACCTGACGATCAAGTTCAACAACAGATCCACTGGTCAACTCAAGCACTTCGCGCAGACTGAGATGGCGCTTGCCGAAGCGCAACGTAACATTAAGCTCAACATCCATGACCAGATCCAGATTGACCGGCTCTGGAATCTTCTTTTCCACGTCCCCGACCATGGCTTCTCCCACGCCCGCAGCTGCGCTCTCCCCCTGGCTATGAACCGATAGTGATTCTGTCAACGCTGAATCAAGGCGCATTACGACTGATAAGCGACTGCCATCATCGCTCGTAGCGGCGACTCGCAGTGCGTTCGAACTGTTGAACGCCGGTGACGGAGCCAATGAGACCGTAATCGCAAACACTCCATACTCTTCCTGAAGCGCCCCACTAAATGCGATCGAGGCCTTTTCTGTCAACGCTCGCACGGCTTCACTCTGTTCTTCTCCGATTTCATCTGCGGGATTGCCAAGCAGCCTCGACACCAATACCAATGTTTCAGAACGATCGAACTCAAGCAATAACTCGCCACATAGGCTGCCGTCGAGAGTAAGCTTGATCCGCACTGGCTCGGATTCATCTCCCGCCGCTTCGTCTTTTGGCACGGACATGATTGACCAGGGACACCCGCAGGCCTCGGTCAGCGCCTCCGCCAGGGTATTGAAAAAGGTACTCGAGAAAAGCTGATCGTTTATCTTCGCCGTCAGATCGGTTTTCATACTATTCCTTTGCCGCAGTCGGTTCCTGCAGTTTGGCTGTTAGTTGCGCGGCCTTCCGAGTGCCATTGCGGCACGGCAGCGCTTCAAAGATTTCAACGTCTTCAACAGTAAGCCGCCCTGGCCTTTTTACAGGTGCTGTCATCTTCAAGATCGTTCCTGGCTTGAGTTCAATCAAGTCCTTTACTGGAACGCGCACCTTTGTTACATCCGCAGCTACCACAAAATCACAGTCAAGAATCCTCTCCCGAAGACTGGGGCTCCGAAGCGGACGGAAACTTGATACCTTCTTCGACTGTGCAGCCTTGAGATGCCTTAGAAGGAAGCCTACAAAGGACGTTGGCAGCACAATTTTGAAAGAACCTGTTGTCTCCCCAACAGTCATCTCATACATCAACACCACAAGCTTTTCGTTCATTAGAAAGACCTGCTGGATCATGGCTGGCTTGATGCAGCGGCCTGGCGCCAAAGAAAGATTCAGGGTCTGCCACGCGCGTTCAATCTGCTTTACGATGAGCACGGTAACGCTCTGCATGATCTCTTCATCGATGTCTGTAAGCTCGCGTGCGTTCTCCAGTGCTGTTCCCGCTCCACCTAGCAGAAGGTCGATAATGGGGAACACCAGCACATTGTCCATCTCTATGAGAAGATTGTTCTCCATCACGTTTAGCGAGCAGGACACAAGATAACTATTAGAATCAATTCCTTTTACATAGTCTGCAATAGCCATCTGTTCCAGCGACTGCATCTTCAGTTGCAGAGACGCGCCCAAATAGAGCTCCAAAGCAGTCGTAACATTCATGGCAAACTTCTCATGCAGGCTAGTCAGCGTTCGCGCATTCTCATTCGATAGCCTGCCAGCATAGCGGAAGTCGCAGGCATGGACGGAACGCGGCTTCGGCTGCGGCACACTGCTCTTCACTGCTTTCACTGTTTCATCCGATCCGGCCGATGCCAGCATGACTACCTTCCCGTCCCGCGGCTATCCGCAGTCTGAAAAGCGGGCCTCGAACGGCCCACAGGCGCCATTGCGCCTTCGTGTAGATGCCTGAGCGAAACACGCAGCTTCACCATCGCGGCGGCGTGGATTTGCGAGACCCGCGACACCGCAATTCCAACCACTTGAGAAATCTCCTTCATGGTCAGCTCTTCCTTGTAATACAAGGAGAGAATCAACTGTTCTCTCTCTGACATTTTTGATATCGCCTCGGCAATCCGCTCTTTTTTTTCGCCCTTCAGGCAAAGCTCAAAGGGATTATCCTCGCCTGTGCTCGGCGCCGATTCGATGAAGTCATACGACTCAGGACGGTCGCTAGAGGGAGAAGATCGCTGCCCAACAAGATATAAGCCATCCAGTTGTGTCAGAGTGCTGTGTAATTCATCAAAACTAATCTGCATTTCCGCCACAATTTCCTCTTCAAGCGGCTGTCTTCCCAACTTCGCTTCAAGTTTGGCGATGCAGGAGGCTATCTCTCGTCCTTTCTTTCGCAAGAGGCGAGATCCCCAGTCCAGCATCCGCAGGCTGTCCAAAATTGCGCCACGAATACGGTATTTCGCAAACGTAGAGAATTCTGCATCCTTGGCACTGCTGTAATTACGGCATGCGTCGATCAAGCCAATCACGCCTGCCTGAACCAGATCTTCGATTTCAACATTCTTGGGCAAGCGATCACGAATTCTCGCAGCAATGTAATAAACTTGCGGCAATTCGCGCATCACCATCTCATTTCTTTCCTCCATGCAATCATTACTTGCACGGTAAGCCGATTCTGCTGTCGTCATTGCATTTCTCCGTTAATTGGGCGCTCACTTCTAGTGCAGCATCCGCTAATCTGTCTTTCTGCTCACGAGTTCGACTTGCACATCTCAAGATGTTCTTTGCCACGATTTCAATGGACCACCCCCACGGCCTGTACACGCGTCAATGGCGGGATCTCTCCCGGAGAGATCACCACGATCTTGGGAACGAACGGTTCCAGCAGCCTGCGAAGGTAATACCGGCCTGGAGACGAACACAACAGAACAGGTGGCGCCGCCTTAAGTCCATTTCCAAAGTCCTGACTTAGTCCTTCCAGCACGCGACGTGCCAATGTGACCTGTTGTGGAGTCGACATGGCCTGGTTCTGCGGCAGGTTCGATCCGCGCTGGCATTCATCTTCGATCGTTGTATCGAGAGTGACTACCTTCAATTCGCCCTGCTCGTTTAGAAGTGGCTGAATCAGCGCTCGTCCCTGCGTCCGTCGAACCGCTTCGACCAGCGCAATCGGATTCTTGTTGACTGAAGCCGTGTCAACAAGTGTCTCGAGAATTGTTCCCAGGTCACGGATCGATACCTGCTCGCGCAGTAACTGCTGCAAAACCTTATGCACTTCACCGAGACTCATGAGCTTGGGAATCAGTTCCTCGGCCAGCTTTGGATAAGACTCGCTCAATCTGTCAATCAGTCTTTTGGTCTCGTTCCGCGACAAGAGTTCATGCGCGTTGCGCTTAATCACCTCCGTCAGATGAGCAGCAAGCACGGAAGTTGCGTCCACAATCGTGTAGCCAGCAGCGATGGCTTGTCCTTGCACCTGTGAATTGATCCACTTTGCCGGCGAATCGAATGCCGGTTCCATAGTATCCTGACCCGGCAGAGCGGGAGGATTGGGATTGGAACTGATCGCAAGCAAACAGTTCCGAAGTAACTCCCAGCGCGCGATTTCGATCCCACGCAGGTAGATCACATACTCCTGTTCCCGCAAAGAAAGGTTGTCCGTTATGTGAATCGAAGGAACAAGGAAGCCCAACTGCTGGGCAAGATTCTTGCGCATCGACTTGACTCGAGACAGCAACTTCCCGCCCTTTTGCGCGTCGACAAGAGGCACGAGGCCTACGCCCACTTCGAGCATGAGGTCGTCAAGCTTGAGTACCGCATCCATGGGATCCACTGCCGACGCAGCCGTTCCCCCGGTCAATCCGGGTTTGGCGGTCGAGAAGAGTTCATCTGCTTCATCCTTCAGGATCTCCGGCTTCATCTTCCATGCCGCGAACATCAATCCCGCAGCCAATGCGAAGAAAGCAAATTTCGGCATGCCCGGAATGATCCCCAAGGTCGCCAGGGCGCCGCCCGCGATCCACAGCAGGCGCGGGCTGCTGAAAATCTGCTTGTTGACATTTACGCTGAGAGATTCCTTCGACGAAGCACGGGTGACAACGATTCCAGCGGCAACCGAGACAAGCAAGGAAGGCAGGATCGACACCAGGCCGTCGCCCACCGTGAGGATGGTGTATGTTTGCAGGGCCTCCTGGAAGGGCATCCCTTGCTGAAAGACTCCGATCAGGAACCCGGCGATGATATTGATGGCTACGATGAGTATGGTTGCGAGAGAATCGCGTTGGCTGAAGCGGGCAGCGCCATCCATCGCGCCGCAGAACTCCGCCTGGGCCGTTACTTGCTGCCGCCGTGCGCGGGCCTGCTGTTCATTGATGAGGCCGGCATTCAGATCGGCATCAATCGCCATCTGCTTGCCAGGCATGGCGTCGAGGGTAAAGCGGGCCGTAACCTCTGCGGTGCGCACGGTGCCGTGACTGATGACAAGGAACTGAATGGCAACCAGCGCCAGGAAAATGACAAAGCCGACAACATAGTTGCCACCGACCACAAACTGCCCGAATGCTTCGATCACCTTGCCTGCCGCCGTCGTTCCTTCATTCCCATGCAGCAGAATCCGGCGCGAGCTGGCAAGGTCCAGCGACAACCGCAGCAAAGTGAGCAGCAGTATGAGGCTCGGAAAAACCGAGAATTGCAGCGGACGCAGAATCTGGATCGCCGTAAGCAACACCAGAATGGACAAAGTGATGCTTACGGTCAACAACAGATCGAGGACAAAGGCGGGCAATGGCACCAGCATCACAAGTACAGTCGCCACAGCAGCAACGGGCGCAATCCATTCGCTGGACTTCTTGAGGATGGACGTAATTCCTTCTGTCATGACGTTGCCCCCGGCCGCTGTGCGGATGAAGTGGATGGACTATCGATTCTTTGACCAGAAGCATTCCTGGAGCGCCGCTCTGCGTCGTTTCGCCTGACCTCTGCCTCCGCACGGAAAACCATGGCCAGAATCTCGGCGACGGCCTGGTACAACTTCGCCGGGATTGCATCTCCGACTTCAACGCTCTTGTAAAGAGCTTGTGCCAGGGGACGATTCTCCACCAGCATGATTCCGTTTTCGCGCGCCAACTGCTTGATCTTTTCAGCCAGCAGGTTGCGTCCTTTCGCGACAACAACCGGCGCAGGCATATCCGTCTCATAGCGAAGCGCAATTGCATAGTGAGTTGGATTTGTTACGACTACGGTGGCGGTCGCAGCGGCAGCCAGGGATTTCCTCTTGCGCATGGCATTCTGCAACTGGCGTATTCGCGATTTGATGACAGGGTTGCCATCGGTTTCCTTGTACTCTTCTCGCACTTCCTGCTTGCTCATCTTCAAGTCGCTGTTAATCTTCTTCAGGGTCAACAGATAATCGACAGCAGACCATGCGACCAGCACGAGCCCCGACTTCCATATCAACTCGAAAACCATCGACCCGACGAGGTCCGTGAACATTCGCGATCCAAGGCTGGACGCATGCACCATTGCTCCCCAATGGCTGCGCATGACGGTTACGACGATCCACATCATCGCAGAAAACGGCAGCAGCGACTTCAACAGATTGCTGAGCCCCATGGGTGAGAATAGCTGCGCTAACTTGCTGGCAGGGCTCAGTCGATTGAACTTCAATGCCAACGCTTCTGGTGCAAAGTTGACTCCGCCCTGTGCAAATCCGGAGAGTATCGAGAGTGCCGTGCCAGCCAGCAAAGCGGGAACAATCCAGCGCATCACTTCAACTGCACTCCAAAAGAGTACAGGTCCATTGGCTTCGATATCGCCCGAGGCTGCCGCATAGAGCGTGTTGCGATAGAGCACCGTCCAGTGAGTGATCGCGGTCGGAGCCATCATCGTGATCACCCCAAGGACAGCGGCAAAAGCGAGAATGCCGGGGAGTTCGCGTGAGCGCGCAATCTGTCCCTGCTCCCGCGCCTTAAGGCGTTTCTTCGGCGTTGCCTCTTCGGTTTTGCTGCTGTCAGCCATCTGTTTCTGTCACATCCTGCGGTTATCGAGCCAAGTGAAGAAGGCCGTCTGCCTTATTCATCGAGTTGAGAAACAAGTTTTGAAACATTCCGGGCCAGTACTTCAGAGCAGAAATCAGAATCAGTATTCCGAGAACGCTCTTGATCGCTGGGCCCATGAGCATCAGCGGAAGTGTTGGAGATGCCTTGCCCAGCAGGCCGAGTGCGATGTCGGCAAGCAGTGTGGCAGAGAGCACCGGTGCGGCGATCTGAATGCCGATGACAAATACGCTTGCTCCTGCCTCCAGCGAGGCCGACGTAAACGCAGGACCAAAATGGCCCGTGAAAGGCGGCAAATAGTCGAAGCTGCGCACCAGTGCGCGCAATATCCAGATGTGAACGTTGAGACGCAGGAAAATCAGCATCGCGACAGTCTGGTGGAATGAGGCCATCACCGTTGATTCCACCTGCGTTTGCGGATCAAGAATATTGACCAGCGAGTAACCCATCTGGATGCTCAGTACCTGACCAGCCATCTGCACGCCGTCAAAGACAATGTTCGTGGCGATCCCGAGTGCAACTCCGATCAGCAACTCCCCGAAGGCCATCAACGGCCACTGGCTGATGTTGATCTGCGGTACCCTGCCTGAAATCATCGGATAGAGGAGCACCGTCAAGGCCATCACCAGCGACGCCTTCACGCGCATCGGAATCACGATGCTGCCGAAGAATGGCGCGAAGAGCATAAGGCCTGTAAGCCGGACGCCAATCATCAAAAACGCTCCGAAGATCTGGACCAGCGATATGTTCATTGCAGTACCGCGCGAAAGTCGCTTAAGAGGTTGACGGTGTAGTTCGCGAGGTGCCGCCACATCCAGGGCATGGTCAGAAAAATGGCGGCGCCCGTGACCAGCAAGCGAGGTACCAGAGACAGGGTCTGATCCTGCAGGGAGGTGAGCACTTGCAGAACATTCACGACCAAGCTGACGACGATGGCAGCGATCATGATCGGCGCAATCAGGATCAGAACTTCCTGCAGCATTAGCCTGGTCAACAGAACTACTTGATCTACGCCCATTAGTTGAAACTCCTTATCAAAGCTCCAATAAGGAGGTGCCAGCCATCCACCATGAGAAACAGAAGCAGCTTCAGTGGAGTGGAGATCACCACAGGTGGCAACTGCATCATGCCAACAGAGGTTGTAATTGACGCGACAACCATGTCGACAACAAGAAATGGAAGAAAGAGTACTGCGCCAATCTGGAAGCCGGCCTTCAACTCAGACAGGATGTAAGCCGGCAGCAGGACGCGGAATGACAGATCGTTGATGTTCTTGGGGCGAGGCTCCTTGGCCATATCGAGAAATAGCGCCGCATCTTTTTCTCGAACGTAATGGGACATGAACTGACGCATCGGCGTGCCTGCACGGGTAAGCGCATCGACGGCGGTAATCTTGCCCGCCTGCATCGGCATGACCGCGTCGTGATAGATCACCAGACCTACCGGCTGCATGATGAAGAAGGTCATGATCATCGATAAGCCAATGAGGGTCTGGTTGGATGGAGTACTTTGAAGACCGAGCGCTTGTCTGAGGAAATGAAAGACGACCAGCAGTCGCGCAAACGGCGTCATGCAGATGAGAATGCCGGGAACAAAGGTCAGGAAAGTCATCAGGACAAGAATCATCCCTTGCGCCGAGCCGCTGCCTAACCCCGTAATTCGTATTTCATTCGGATCCTGAGGTGCAGCGCTTTGCTGAACTGGCGCAGGAGTGATTGGCTGAACCACGGGCGCGGGACCCTGTGGCACAGTAAACTGGGCCAGAAACATTGGCGCTGATGACCAGATATTCCGCGTGAGCCTGGCTTCGACATCTGCATTCGCCGGCCATGGCGAGGCCTTTGCAGATGTTGCCGTCAGAAACAGCACCACGCAAAGCAACGCGGAAATGATTGCAGCGTGTTTCACAACTGTCCCTCTACCTTCTCTACCGGGGACTTGGCGACATTGTTCTTCGCTCGTTTTGCCGGCTGCTTCCTGGGAACAGTCATTTTCTCTGTCAAGATTTCATCAAACGATGTCTTCGCATTCAATTGCTTCTTGACGCCCATCTGCTTCCTGCCATCCAACTGCGCCAGCAGCGCGACGCTAGTAGCTCCACCGCCTATGAGGAACTCCCGTCCGTCAACCTTGATTACGGCTACAAATCGCTTTTCGCCGAGCGAAACAGTTTCGGCCACCTGCAATCGCTTGGACTTGGAGCGGGCTATCTGCTGCGCCCGGATGCGTTTCCATACGCGTGAGGACTGCTTGATGGAGTTCGCGCATCCACGCGAGATCAGCGCAAAGGACGTTTTCCAGGCGCGCGAGAACCACTCACTGGCATTCGTCTTGGTCTGGAAAAGCAAAGATGAAGCATTCCTCCACACCCGTGTGAGTTGCTTCCTGGCGTTCAGCCACGCACCTGAGCACAACTCTTTGGCGTTCTGAAGAGAGATCGCTGAAGCTTCACCGGGAAAGTCGATGAGTTGCCGCGCACCACTGAATGCTTGAAGACATGCACTACTGGGCGCGCAAATGCGCGGTGGGCTTTGTGTAATAATCGATGCTTCCAAACACTGAATCTTCATGAGAGGTCCGTCAATCGCACAGCCAGGCGTTCGCCAACGACTTCGAATTCTGTCCATCCAACGAGTTGTCCATTTACTCGGAGCGGCAGGTCGCTGCTTTGGTGATAGGCGGTTTCAACGATGGAACCGTTCGTAAGCCCCAGCAAATCGCCAACCTTGAACCCGATCACGGGAATTTCCAGCACGAGCGTGCAGGGAAGCCAGGGCAACAATTCCGACGGGTCCCGCTCCTGGTGTTTATCTACCAGGCTTGGCCCCGGCGCTAGTCTCGCCTCGGCCGCCGGCACTGCAAGGTTCGTTACTGTGTTCATTGCTCTTCTTCCCCTGGCCGTCCAATTTCCATTGCGCCATCGTTGTGCAAAAGCATTGCTTTTGCAGATCAAGCAAATGGATGGCTGTGCACAGACCAAGCACAGCAGTCCTTCGACAGGGGTAAAAGCAATCGAGAGGCCGTTGTTGCAGATGAAGCGGAAGAGATTTCCACAAAGCACTGATAAACAGCGCGAAGTTGCAGTGCAACAAGGAGAAAACGGCATTGTGAGACAAAGCCGCGCATTCACGGAGGAGGAAACACTCCGGGAACTGCAACTACTTGGTGAGGCACATATGAGAAGCGCTCACTGAGACAGATCCCAGCCGTTCGACCGGAGAGGTCGAACGGCTGGGCCTTAATCCAACGCTAAGAAACTGCGATCGCGCCAGCTCACTGGAGCATTTGGAGCGTCGCTTGGGATACCGAGTTGAACGTGGTGACCGACTTGGCATTGGCCGAATAGGCCTGCTGCGCCTCAATCAGCTTGGCAAATTCCGTCGCGATATTCACGTTGGACATCTCAATGGAGCCACCGATGATTGTGCCCCTGCCGCCAGTTCCTGCTATTCCTATCACCGCCGAACCTGAGGAAGCGCTGGCTGCATAATTGTTGCCGCCGGTGGCGACAAGCCCTTGGGAATTCGCAAAGGAAGCCACGGCAACTTGTCCAAGTGCCAGCGTTTGCCCGTTGGAGAAGGTGCCATTAATGGTCCCATCAGTGCCCACAGCGTAGCTTTTAAGCGTGCCGGCCGCGAGACCATCTGTGGAAGTGGCACTGGTCGCGCTTGCAAGGGACGTTTGGGTAATCGTGGGATTGGCGGCCGTTCCAAAAGGCCCGGAGATCGCCAGGTTAGCGGCTCCATCGGCAAGGCCGGGGATGGCAATGGAAACGACATTGGTCGTGGAGGCTAATGCACCCGAGGTGTCGAAGTTCAGAGTGCCCGAGCCCACGGTAGTAGTAGTACCCACCCCGCCGGTCAAATCGGCTGATGGCACGGTAACCGTGTAATTCCAACTATTTGCCGCTGTCTTCGTGTACGAGACAGTAAGGGTGTGCGCCTCTCCCAGGGAATCGTAAATCGGAAGCGAACTGCTCGTCGCCGAAGCGCCGACCGCGGTCTCAGAATCCAGGTTAGCAGTAATACCGACCGTAGTGCTCGCCGCAGCCGGACTGGTCAGACTGTTAACTTGCAGCGGTTGCAGGGCAGCCGAGGTGTTCACCGCTCCGCCGACTGCAGGATATCCCAGCACCAGTTCCCCGCTAGGAGTGATCAGTTGTCCCGAACTGTTGGTAGTGAAATCACCTGCACGCGTATACTCCTGCACGCCAGTAGAACTCTGCGCGATAAAGAACCCGTTTCCCGAGATCTCCATGTTCGACGCCGTGTTTGTCGTATTTGAATCCCCCTGGCTGAAATCGGTGACCGTGGAGGAAACTGCCACGCCAGATCCCGTCTGAATGGGGTTGCCACTCCCGCTCATCGTGCCAGACTGCGCAAATATGTCGGCGAAGGTTAGACTCTGATCCTTGTAACCTGTGGTATCGATGTTGGACAGGTTATTCGAAATGGTCTGCAGGTTTGCCTGTGCAGCCGTGAGTCCAGACAGCGGTGAAGAGAAAGAGCCCATTACTTGCCTCCTGAAGTCTTGTTGGCCGAGCCGGAAAAGCCGATGGGCGCGGCGTTAATGGTTGAGTTGATCGATGACATTCCCGCGCCGGAAGTTGCGTAGCCAAGGGGCATCAACGTATTGGGATCAAAAGGCAACTGGTTGCTGGCCGCTGCTGCAACAGAAGGAGCAAGCGTGCTGGCCGTGCTGCCGCTTGCTGAATTGAGAGCAGCGCTGCTGGCCGCCGTTCCCGCTGGTTGTACAGCGTACGCCGTCGTTCCAGTGGTTGAAGTTGAGGCCCCGCTGATGGCCTGATTGATGCCGATGAGTTGATCCAACTGGTTCAGCGAAATCATCTGGCCGACCATCGCTGTCGGATCCACAGGAGCTGTAGGGTCCTGATTTTGCAGTTCCTGCGCCAAAAGAGTCAGAAATGTGGTGCCCAGATTCGTACCAGTGCTTGAGGTGGTGCTGCTGGTGCTTGGCGTGCTGGCAGCGCTGGCTTTGGAACTGGCAACTCTTGCTAGTCCGCTGCTGGCAGCCGGCGCCAGGCTGTTCAAGATCGTTGGCAACGTATAGTTTGCTGAAACACTGCTCATGATCGTTTCTCCTCTGTTGCATTCATATCTTTCGATCCCGCTAAATTCTGATGTCGATCCGGGAGTTCCCACCTACATAGCCGCTTGTCGCACTCGCAACGACAAGAGACAACTGACTTTCGACAATGTTGTTGCTCGCATAGCTTGAAGCCGAGTAGGTTGATTGTTGCTCCCCGCCGCGCGATTGGTCATACGAACTGTTGGCCATACTGCCGGACGTATCTGCTCCCTGTCCTGTTCCTGTGCTGTTCATATCAACGTGCACATTCACTGTCTGACTGCTGCCCAGCCTCGCCTGAATTTCCGGTAATTGCGCAGAGATTATCTTGGCCAATTCGCCGTGATCCAGAGAAATCTGCGCCGTGATCGCGTCCTTGCTCGCCGTCGTGCTGATCGAGATATTGCCAAACTCGTCCGACCGCATGCCGACCCGCATCTCGGACTGTCCCATGGTGCTGATCAGCTTCGCAGTATTGATGACCGGCAACGTCTGCGGCAAAGCGTCCGGAACTGAAGCCGCAGTGAGCGAAGATCTGGCGGCAGCAGAAGTAACGCCCGCGTGCTGTGAAGCACCCTTCATCAAAGAGGCACTGACCGTGCCTTGAGCCTGAACCACGGCTGCGGCGGAATGATTTGCATAGTTCATCTGTACCGGAACAGCGTTTTGTCCCTGCGATGAGGCGTCGCTCTGGCCCCGATCAGCCGATGGCGTGTTCTGTTGCGCTCCAGTCTGCGTGTCAGATTGGTCTGCAGTAATCTCTGCATGTTTCTTCGGCCCTGCGGCGTCGCTGGCCGAGTCCTTGGCCGTATCCTTGGAGTTTGTCTTGCCATTGCCAGCGGGTGTGGCTGATTGCTCTGCCGTCGAAGCCGTGCTGAAGTTCGATCCACCGGCGCGAATTGTTTCAGCCAATCCATCGCCCGGCCTATTCACTGAAGCAATCTGGTTTGCAGCGGCGGTGGAAGCGTTGGCATCCGTTAAAGCCACGGCCTGATCAGGCGCCGTCGCCAGGGGGATCGCTTGATTTGCCGGAGCCTTGCTCGCTGTGGCGCCAGGAACAGCCCCCACAGATGCGCTAAGAGCAGTCTTCAAAACCGGAGTTGGATCAGTGCCGCGAAAAGCGTACGATGCAGCATTTAGAACCGCATTCTGAATTGAATTCTGAGTTGGATTCGCAACATCCTTCCCTCCTACACTCGAAGCTCCATCTGAACTAGCGTCTCCAGAAACATCCGCAGCGGAGTTTGGAAGTCCCTTTGAACGCGCAGTCGGCGCCGTACTTGTGGCCCCATTCGCGTCAACATCATCCACGCTATTCGCGGCATCGGATACAGACACGGCAGGCGCTTCATCGTCGCGAATCCCTGTGCCCAAAGGTATCGATGCGGTCTGCGGCAAATCCTTATCTGACTGGGCGGCGACAGGCAACACGTCCACGGGCGGGACACTATCCCGAATGCTTGCTTGCTCTTGCTGCACTGGCATAACTTGTTCCGGCTGGACCACCAACGGAGAAACAACCGATGACCTGGCGTGTGCGCCCTGGTCAACTGTACGATTTGATTCGCTATCTTCAGAACTGGATTTCTTCCGGTTCGTGGCCCTGGTGCTGCCGTCGTTCGACTTGTCTGTTTCCGTGGATGCTTTTGAAGCCGCAGAAAGCGACTCGCTGAATGCCTGTTGAGGCTGATCAGGAGTCTTCGCCGTCGCCGCACCACTGGTGCTGCCTTGTGCGAGAGAGGTTATGTCGATATGGGCTGCCTGAATCACGCATATGTTTATGCACCTCGTGTGCCAAACATCTCAGCTCGATTGCCAGCAGAATGGGATTGCTTTCTATCTTGGAATCAATATCTTATATTCAGCGTGTTTTCGCGTTGCACAGCTCGTAACGCCAAACCGGCAAAGTTTGCCGGATCACGCATAGGCAAAAGTTGCCGGGTTCCAGCCCACAAAGGTTTTCCAGTTGTCCGGCCAAACAGGAACTCTGGCTTGGCTCCACCACTGCAAAAGGAAAAGCATTCTCGCACAGAACGATCAATTGCGCCCTCGCCGGGAGATGAAGATGTCATCTGAAACCTTCTGCTCGATATGTGTCATATCCAATTCGTACGCCCTGCGTCTTTCTTCGCACATATCGGCAAGCACCTCGCGATCCTGCCGCGCCTTTGCGTAGACGATGAGTTGCCTGTCTCGCAATTCCTCCAGCTTTCTGAGCTTCTCCTGGAAGTCCGTTCTGTTTTGCTTGAGTTCCTGCAGTTCTCCGTATACCGCATGAACATTGTGCCCGATCACAGGCTTGAAGAATCCGGCACAACGCGCAGCATCCGACTCCGCAATCCTTGCTTCAATCTGCGCGAGGGTTTCGCTGGCCTGCGCGATCTCCTGCAGAATATTTTGAAGCATGCGTTCTTCTTGTTCTTCAAGAATCCCGCGAACCTGAAGCACCGTATCTAGCGAAAACTGGAAGCCCATATTAACTCGGAATCCCTACGAGAGATTTGATGGCATTCGGAAAGGCGATGATCTCTTCGGGGCGCTGGCATAGAAATGCGTTTAACTGCGGCATGACCTCGACTGCGCGATCAAGTGTTGGATCTGTGCCTTTTTGGTAAGCCCCGATCCGAATCAAGTCCTCGGAGCGGGCGTGAGACGCCATCAGGAGACGAAGGGCCTTGGCCTTTTCCATGTGCTCTTCAGAAGTAATATTTGGCATCAATCGGCTCAGGCTCTCGAGGATGGAAATCGGCGGATAGTGGTTTCTCATTGCCAGGTTTCTGTCTAGAATCACATGTCCGTCGAGCAGGGATCGCACGGTATCTGCGACCGGATCTTGCTGGTCATCACCTTCCATCAATACCGTATAGAAAGCAGTGATGCTGCCGGTCTTGAAACAGCCGGCCCGCTCCACCAGACGGGCAAGCAGATTGAGCACCGAAGGCGTATAACCTTTCGCCGTAGGCGGTTCCCCAGCCGAAAGGCCGATCTCGCGCTGTGCCATTGCGAATCGGGTCACGGAATCTACAACCAGCAGAACGTTCTTGCCCGTGCTTGCGAAATACTCGGCAATGGCTGTCGCCGACAAGGCCGCGCGCAATCGCAGGAGAGGGGATTGATCGGAAGTGGAAACAACTACGACAGATCGCTTTCGGCCTTCCTCGCCGATCACTTCCAGGAACTCTCCCACCTCGCGTCCTCGTTCGCCGACCAGCGCAAGCACTGTCATATTGGCGCTTGTGCCGCGCGCCATCATTCCCAGCAGCGTACTCTTTCCAACTCCGCTGCCGCCGAAGATCCCAACGCGCTGACCGCGGCCGCAAGTCACAAAAGCATCAAGAGCGCGAATGCCACAGCCAAGAGTCTCGCGAATCGGCACACGATCAAGCGGCAGCGGCGCCGAGCCATCAACCCACACCGTCCGCTCCCCTCGGTATTCCCCTTTCGAATCGATTGGCGCGCCGGTGGCGTCTATGACTCTGCCCAGCATATCGCTGCCAACCCGTATCGATGGCCGGGCCCCCCAGGCCACAATCTGGTCCCCGTAGCGGATGCCCTGCGGATTCTCCACAGCCATGGAAAGTAATGTCGATCCGCGAAAGCCTATCACCTCACCCGAGTATCTTCTGCCGTTTGAGTTAGTGATCTCACAAGACTCGCCTACGGAGCAGAATGGCCCTTCCGACTCGATCAGGTTGCCTACGACCTGCAACACCCGGCCGTGCCAACGCAGGGTCGATGCCCGCTGAAGGCGATCAAAGTAGGGTGCGAGTACGCCTGCGGTGTTCACTTGATCACAGGCCTTTGCGCCAGCAGATCAAAGAACCCCTGCTCAACCTCTTTCAACTGCGCATTGATGCTGAAGTTAGCAGAGCCAAGACTCGTTTCAAGAACGCAATCGTCAAGCCCCAACTTCGCATCATCTACAACCGTGATAGCTGCTCCATTTTCTGTATCCAACAGGTACTCGCGCCACTTTTCCAATTTATCCGGAGCAACGCGAACCGTCACACTCGACACATCGTGTAATTTCTCCACAGCGACGCGAACCAATGCCGCTACCAGCATCGGATCAACTTGGGCTTCGCGATGCAGTATCTTCGCGGCAATAGCCAGGGAGAGTTGAATCACGTCAGACTCAACGCTCGAAAAATACTTCTTCCGTTCATCCTGAAAATGCTCCAGTGCCTTGCGTATCTTGGACGCTTCCGCTGCTGACCTGGCGTCATACTCCTTCCGAAGGACTTCCTCCGTTTCTGCCACTGCCCCAGCGCGAGCACGGTTGATAGCATCCTTGAGCTCCTGCGCCGACAAGTCTTTTCCCCTCGGCTGCATGCTCTCTTGTGCTTTTTTGCGCTCGGCCATTATGGTTTCGTCTACGTCCGAAAATGCAGGAGCACTCATGTCCTGATACGGAAACGACGAAAACGGAACTTCAAATCCAGGTCCTGCTGCTTCACTAAACGAGAAACTCATCATTCGCCTCGTCTTTCAACACGATTCTTCCCTCGGCTTCAAGCTGCCGGGCATTCACAACAATCTCACTCTGCGCCTTGACTACATCCTTGCTTCGAACGGGTCCAAGTAATTCCATATCCTCTTTAAGCATTTCGACGGCTCTTGTCGACATTGTCCGGAAGAAATGGTCCTTCAGTCCCTCGTCCGTTCCCTTCAGCGCCATTGCAAGCGTCTTTTTGTCAACCGCTCCCAACAATTCGCGAATGTGCGCTTCTCCAACTTGTAGAAAATCTTCAAAAGTAAACATGAGATTGCGGATGCTGACCGCAAGCGTGGGATCTTCGTTCTCGATGTTTTCGAGAATCTCCTGAGCCACACTGGTATCGATGCAGTTCATGATGTCTGCCACGCTCTGGAAACCGGAATAGGTCCGCTTGCCCTGCTCTCCAACAGTCTTTAGCTTCTGGCTAAGCAGAATCGACACCTTCTCTGCCATCTTGGGCGAGAAGCGGCGAAGGTTGGCTAGTCTTTTGACCGCTTCGGCTCGAATGTCATTCGGAAGGCACATCAGCAGCATGGATGCCTGGTGATCGCCGAGTTGGCCAAGAACAAGAGCAATCGTCTGCGGGTGTTCGTTCTCCAGAAACCTTGCGAGCTTCTGCGGATCAGCCCGCTGTAACGACTCCGCAGGTTTGAGTTCCCGTGCCTTGGTCAGCCGTTCCAGAATGCCTTCCGCTTCGTTTTCTCCAAAAGCCTTGACGAGTACGCGTCGCGCAAGATCATACCCACCCTGAAGCAGGTAATCCTGCGCCTGCGTCATCTGCTGGTATTCTTCGATAACCCCGATCGACAATTCCACAGGAATGGTCCCAAGGCTCGCGACCTCATCGGCAACTCGCTGCAGTTCCTGCTGGTTCAGGTTGCGAAATACCGTCGCAGCGGTGTCTTCGCCTAGAACCGTCAGAAGGATTGCGGCTTTGCGGGGACCACTAAGTTGGCTCTTTTCAATTGCGGATGTCATCGAGCCTCTTCTCGCAGCCATGCACGTACGGCGGTTGTACTGCTCTCAGGTTCTGCCTTGACAAAATCGGCAAGTTGTTTTTTTAGAACGGCTGAACGCTGGACATTATTGGCCGACGATTCAGACATTGCCGCATTCTCGGGCGCTAAAGTCGGCTGCAGATTGGCTCTATTCAGCGCCGTAAGCGGCATTGAAAGTACACGCTTTTGAATCGGCCGGATCATCAGCAGATAGACGAGAATGAAGAGCGTGAACAGTGCTGAATAGCGAATTGCTGACGAATAGTCGTTCAAGCCCTTCCGTAGCTGTTCGGTAAGGTTGGATGGCGCCAGGTCATCTGTTGGGGGACGGTCAAACGCAAGGTTCTGAACGCTGATCACATCGCCGCGAGTGGCGTTGAATCCGATGGCTGCCTGCGCGAGTTCGCTGATCATCTTCAACTCCTCGGGCTGCCTTTGATGGCGAATCTCGACCCATTTGCCATTCTGCTGCTGGCGCTGGACCGCATCGTCCAGCACTACAGCGGCGGTGAGGCGGCGGATACTCCCGGCCGGTTGAATGATGTGGCGGGTAGTCTTGTTCACGCCATAAGTGTTGTTATCCGTACTTGACGATTGGCCCAGGTCCTTCGTTGTTGTTTTGGCTGCTGCATTCTTGCCTTTGGGCACATTACTTGAGGTTCCAGGAACACCACCTACGGCAGCGTTCGGACCAGAGGTCTCTTCGGAGTGTTGCATAGTGAGAGTTGCACTGGCCGCAGGATCATATTTCTCCTGGCTCTCTTCGCTGCTTCCGGTTTCATATTCCACATTGACTGTTGCGCGAACGCGATCCGCTCCGACGACGGGTGTAAGCGTCGCCATCAGCCGTCGTGTCAGTGCCTGATCTATCCCGTCGCTTCCATCAGGAGCGCTATCGCCCTGTCCCAGCGACTGGTTCGAATCCGCATCCACAATAACAACATCAGCCGGTTTGAGCTCATCGACTGCGCCGGCAACAAGCCGTGAGATGGCCGATAACTCGTCTCTCGACAGGCTTCCACGCCGAAGCTGCAGCGTGACCGATGCCTTTGCGCCGCGCTCCCCGTCCAGGAAGATCGAGTCCTTCGCCATCACCAGGTGGACCCTTGCGCTTTTGACATTGCTCATCGTCTGAATCGTTCGCTGAAGTTCGCCCTCGAGTGCGCGCTGGTAGTTCACCTTCTCATCAAACTCTGTTTGTCCCCATGAGACCTTGTCGAAGATCTCATAGCCAATCCGTCCACTATGCGGCGAGTCATGCGACGCAACTTCGAGGCGTGCCGCGTCAAGCTGGTCTTGGGGAACACTGATGGACGTGCCGTCTGGACTAATGATGTAGGGTATCTTCTTCGCAGCCAACTGTGCCGAGATCGTCTGTGCGTCGGCGGATTCGAGTCCCGTCATCAGCATCTTGTAATCAGGCGTTGCGATCATCTTTACGAAGAGAGCCGCCACTGCCAGGGTAATGCCCAGACCCGCGACAAGATAGGTTCTCTGCTTCGGGCGAAGTCCTGCCCAATACAGCTTGGCTCGATCCAACGTCGGACTCGTGCTCGCCGCTTGTTTCGGGACCGCTATTTGGTTGTTGCCCGCCATAATCTTCCAATCTCGCTGCGTTCTTCGTACCGCCGGCGCACGGCTTTATTCCTAAAACCGCCGGTCTTGTCACCTGGCTAAATGGAGGTGACTTTCTACTTCACTTCCGTCAAGAAAACAGCCCCGGCAATGCCCCTAGAACTGCATCTTTTCAATTTCCTCATAGGCATTCACGATTTTGTTGCGAACCTGCATCATTAGCTGAAAAGCTGTATCTGCCTTTTCGACCGCAATCATTACCGTGCTTATGTCGGTATTGCCGCCGGTCAGCAGAGTGCTGATCTGCTGATCTGCGCCGCTGTTCAGTTGGTTCACTTGCTGCATGGCATTGCTTAAAACGCCACTGAACCCCTCCCCTGTATCAGCGGATCCAAGTGGTGACATTTTCGGAAGCGGACTGATTGTGCCAATGGCGCCAAGGCCTGAAACTGAGCTGCTCATCTTCTGAATCTCCTGCCTAGCTCTTGAGAATATCGATCGATTGCTGAATCATCTGCTTGGTCGCAGCCACTGCCGATGCGTTCAGTTGATAGGAACGCACGGAACTCATCAGGTCCACCATCTCCATTGTCGGATTGATCGCCGGATAAGCAACGTAGCCATCCTTGTCCGCATCCGGATTGCCCGGCTCATAGCGCATGACCGGAGGCGTCGGATCATCTACGACTTCAGAGATATGCACGCTTCCGGGAACGACCCCGTTCGCGCTCGTCCCCGCAAGTGTGAACCCGAAGGACGGGCTTCCAGACGACTGGAAGACAACCTCCCTGCGCCTAAACGGTCCGCCTGCTTCAGTGTGCGTCGTTTCAGCATTCGCCAGGTTGGCTGCAATGATCTCGGATCGCTGCCGTTCGGCCGCCAACGCTGATCCGCTAATCGCCAGTGAATTGAATAGATTCATGACTGACCTCCGCCGTTAATGGCGCTCAGTGTTCTGTGAAAATGACGCTCTACCAACTGAACGCCGAGCTGATATTGCAATTGCGTTTGGGCCATCAGCAGGCCCTCCCGGTCAAGGTTCACGTTGTTGCCGTCGGGACGCTCCATCAGACCTTGAACTTCGTACACCACGGGATTCAATCCCGCAGTTGTTGTGCCATCCTCGGAGTTGCTCTTGCTTCCGTTCATGGCCTTCTTCAACTCGCCTTGGAAATCAATGTCCCGCGTGCGGTAACCCGGTGTATCCACATTGGCCATGTTGGCCGCGATTGCCTGCTCGCGGCTCGTGGTCAGCTTCAGATAGCTTTCAAGCATTGAAAGCAACGGCATCGTCGGCATTACGCAATTCTCCTTGGAGGAAGTCCGTACTCCTTGATCTTGTTTCGCATCGTGCGCAGGCTGATCCCCAGCATCTCCGCTGCATGTGTTCTGTTTCCATGCGTCAGGGCAAGCGTGTCTTCGAGATGTATTTTCTCTAGAACTGAGATGGGCGTTCCGGGGGCAAGCATGGGCCGCCTGTCACTTAGCCCCCTTCCCAACGGACGAAATTCCTTATCGAAACATGCCGCGTCGATGATGGCCCCTTGATGCAGCGACAGCACACGGCGCATAAAGTTTCCGAGTTCCCGCACGTTGCCAGGCCAACTGTAGCTTTGGAGCCTCGCCATGAAGCTCGGATCGAGCCGCGGCGCCTCGTTATCCATTTCTATAGCAAACTTTTCTGCAAAGTGCCTGGCGAGCGCCGGAATGTCATCCATGCGCTCGCGCAGGCTTGGGATTGAAAGTGGAATGACATTCAGCCGATAGTACAAATCACTACGGAAGCGCCCCTGCTCCACCATCGCTCCCAAGGAGGCATTGGTTGTAGCAATGATGCGGATATTGACATGGATCGGACGGCTCTCTCCCAGCCTCTCGAACTCGCGCTCCTGCAGAATTCGCAGGAGCTTGGGCTGCAGATTCAACGGCATTTCGCCAATCTCGTCCAGCAGAAGCGTGCCGCCGTCCGCAAGTTCAAACTTCCCGGCTTTAGCTGCATTGGCGCCAGTGAAAGCACCTCGTGCATGACCGAATAGTTCGCTTTCCAGCAGCGATTCCGGTACCGCAGCGCAGTTCATCGCAATAAAAGGCTGACGGCTTCGATTGCTGGTTTGATGGATGAACTTTGCCAGCAGTTCCTTGCCAGTGCCACTTTCGGCTTCAATCAAAACATCGGCGTCGGTGCTTGCCGCGGCTCGAGCGCGTTGCAGCGTTTGCAGTAATAATGGAGAGTGGCCAATAATCCCGCAATTGGCCATGCCTTCATTCGCGCTGTTTTTGAGAAACTCACTACTGGTTGTCTTCGTGTTCAGGCGCTCCATGACGCGAGCGGCTGCAGTCTGGAGTTGTTCAAAGGAAATCGGTTTCGTCAGATAATCGAACGCCCCGATGCGCATTGATTCCACTGCTTCAGGAACACTCCCAAACGCCGTCAGCAGAATCACAGCCGTAGTGGGCGACGTCTTCTGGACCGAGCACATCACCTCAAAGCCATCGCCATCCTTCATGTGGATGTCGGTCACGACCAGATCAAAGCTTGTCAGCTCGCACGCCCGTTCTGCATCTCGAACGCCGCTGGCGGTCTCCACGCGCCACCCGTGACGCATGAAATTAGCACTCAATGCCGTGCGCATGCCCGGCTCATCGTCAACCACTAATACAGAGGAGTTCCTGTCGTCAGAATAATGACTGTTCATGCCGTGGCCCACTCTTGTTGAAGTATGGGAAAGTAGAGTGTAAATATCGCGCCGGAGTTGATTCGGTTGGAAACGGAAATCCGGCCGCCATGTTTCTTCATGAGCTGCTCGCAAACTGCCAGCCCCAATCCTGTTGTATCTCCACCCCCGCTGAAGCCCGGCTCGAAGACGCGGTCAATCTGGTCAGGCCGAATCCCGCAGCCGGTGTCGGAAAATTGAACCACGATCTGGCCGCTATCTTTAGCGAAATCCTCGCCGTTGACGGCGCTTTCTTCACGCCGAATCGACACGGTGACTTTGCCTCCCGCTGGCGTGTGGCGAATGGCATTCGAAAGCAGGTTCAAAAAAACTTGCTGCAGCGCGCTTTCGTTCCCCATCACATCCACTTGATCGTGATCGGCCACAAATTCCAGTGAGACGCCTGCTTGATCTGCAATCGGCCGGACAAACTGGATCGCATTGCCAATCTGCGCCGACAGTATCACCGGAGCAAGCGTCAGCGACCCGGCCCCATGAAAACTAAGAACATTGTTAACCGTCCCTGAGAGCGACCGGATGCCGGCGCGCAAGTTGGAAATCCACTCTCCCCGATTGCCTCCGTCCTGCTCAATCAATTCAGCGAACAGTTCGAGGCTCGCTAATGGATTTCTAATTTCATGAGCAAGGATTGTGGTAATCTCTGCCAGCGCCATCGCCTTGCGCCCGGCTTCGCGCTCCTGCTCAGCGCGTTTCTGAGCAGTCACGTCGCGCAGAATCAGGATTGTCTTGTCCGACGTTCCACTTCCCGCTCTTCCCTCAGACAACCGGCGGTTGCGAACTTCGATCCAGCGTTTTCCTGATGAATCGCGGACGCAGAACTCCTGCTCAGCTTCGCTGCCGGATGCACTTTCGTAAGCCGCCTCAAGATTAATGCCGCTGCATTCAGAGATCTGACGCAAGCTTCTCTTCGATCCATGGCCAAAATGGACTTCATCGAGTCCAAGTAGACGTCTGCTTTCCGGATTGATGATAGAGATCTGGCCATCGCGATCCAGAACCAGCACGCCGCATGGCATCGAATCTACAATCTGCTGCAAAGCCAGCCGCATGCGCTCAATCTCTACCAGGCTGGCGTTCAGGGCGGCATTGCGTTGCGTCAACTCGAGGCCGAGTTCGGACACTTCTCCCTGGAGTTTGCGGTATGAATCCTCCAGTCGCGTAGCCGCCGAAATGAACTCCGAGAATTCCCCGGCCAGAATCGCGGCGCTTCTGGCTTGCATTCCCGATTCGTTCTTCGTATCTTGCTGCCAACGCGCGGTCCCGCCAATCTTGAGTTCATCGATTCGCTCAGGGACCAAGCCGTCGTTCCGGCATTCGACGGACGGAACATTTATTGGCGCGAAATGAGAGCTAGGCAGCATCTGCCTATCGACTATGCACGCTGATAGCCAACTCGATCTGCGGCCGGAATGCCGGAATGTGGAAATCAGACGACTACAGCGTTTTCGATTCTGCTCTTTACAGAAACCGAGCAGCCGAGTGGCTTTTTCCTCTCCGGGGTCCCCGGCGAGCGATCTTTGCTCGCTGGGGTGGAAGAAAAAGCCACCTTGCACGATACCGCAATTTCAATATGTGAATCGAAAACGCTCTAGTCTATCGGCGATCCTGTAGGCGCCGGAGTCCGCTTCTGCGGCTAAAGAATAATATGTTGGGCCTGGATCTCCCGCCCCTTGCCCACAACAATACTGGCCCTCTCGATCACGTTGCGCAATTCGCGCACGTTTCCCGGCCATTCGTGTTGCATCAGCATATCGAGGGCTCGCGGACTCAGAACCACTCCTGGGCAGAACTTGGAAAGAAAAGCCTCGGCGAGCATTTCAATGTCCCTGCCGCGCTCGCGCAACGGCGGCAATTTGATCGGAAAAATCGCCAGCCGGAAGTACAAGTCCTCGCGGAACAAATGTTTCTTTACCAGACTCTGCAGGTCGGCATTTGTCGCTGCTACCACCCTGACATCCACCCTCAGATTGTCATTCCCGCCAATTCGCTGCACTTCGCCCTGCTCAAGAAATCGCAGAATCTTGCTCTGTAGAGAAAGCGGCATATCGCCTATCTCATCAAGAAAGAGCGTCCCTTTATGTGCTGCGTGTATGCGCCCGATGCGCGACTGAACCGCGCCCGTGAATGCCCCCTTCACATAGCCGAACAATTCGGCTTCAAGAAGGTTCTCTGGAATCGCTGAACAATTAATGATGACATATGGCTGCTTCATGCGCGGGCTGATCGAATGGACTGCTTGCGCAATCAGGTCCTTGCCAGTCCCGCTCTCCCCGGTCACCAGGACCGTCGTATCCCGGGTCGCAACCATGCGAGTCATTTCATAAACATTCTCCATCGGCTCCGATTCGCCGATCATGCCTCGAATGCTGGATCGCCCATCGCTCCGTGCTCGCACTCGGCCCAGTTGCTCTGTCGAAACGGGATTGATCTGTGCCTTGCCAACCCCATAGAGCATTTCTTCCATTCGAGACGAAAGCGCTGTCGGAGATGGGGAGCCAAGAACAAGTTGCCCAGTGTCCGAATTGACTGAGATGATCTGAACATCGGGATATTCCTCATGAACCATCTCACTGAATTCACTGGGCTCAAGGTCGGGAAGCATTGGATCGAGCAGTAGAATTTCGTGGGAACGTACATGCAGACATTCCAGTGCCTCGGAACCACTGGAGGCCTCGGTCAGATTCCACGGGGTCTTATCTAGCTTCTCTCGCAGATTCTGGCGAAGTCTGCTGTTCGGGCTCACGAGCAGCACACCAGTTGCGGAACTTTCGTCCACACGGATTTTCGGAAGAGCGTGTCCACTTATGAGTCTATCTTCAGTCATTGCTATCATTTCAATTGGCTTTCGTATGACGAATGGCCCGCCTACGGCTCCGCGAGCGGGTTGAATACCGGGCTGTTCTCTCGATGCTGATGACATAAACAGAACCTTTAAACCATACCGTTTCATATACCTGCGCAGAGGACCGGACTAGTTCGGAATTCCATCTCTAAGGCAGATTAACTTACCATTAACATTTATCATATTACACGTCGAATCGGCTCTCCAGCCTTATTGGTGACAGGGCGCAACTTCAGGAGCCCCCTCCATAATTGAACCATCGCTATAGGCCGGACCCTCCGTTATTCCTTCCAACTTCTCAGAAAAGCCCAAACCGCCTACTGAAAACCACGCCACCAGCCCGCCAGCTTGAGTCGGATGAATACGATGCGCTCAAATGCTTGCGCTGCGCGATCCGCTGTGAACACCTCACTGCATCGATTCGGCATTCTGTGCGATTAGCGCCATGATCACCTTCAGACGGCAATCATACGGCTTCTAATCGTTGCTCAATACATACCCCAGGCCACGGACAGTGCGTATCAATTTGACTTCCTCCTCGTGGTCGATCTTGTCGCGAAGATACTTCATGTACACGTCGACAATGTTCGAAGTCGAATCGGATTCAATGTTCCACACTTCGCGCAGAAGTGTCGCGCGCGATACAGTCTTGCCTGCGTTGTTCATCAAATAATCAAGGAGAGCGAATTCACGCACAGTCAGTTCGATTCGTCGCTCGCGTCGCTTCACCCAGTGTTCCTCGCGGTTGATGATCAAATCGCCAACCATCGATGAACTTACGACCGAAGTGGAACTGCGCCGGAGTAGACTCCGGATACGCGCCATCAGTTCGAGGAGCGAGAACGGCTTGATCACGTAATCGTCAGCTCCATACCCAAACACCGACACCACGTCTTTTGTACGGTTCTGGGCCGTCAACACCAGAATCGGCAACCGCGGCTCGGTTAGGCGCACCTTCTTCAAGACGGCTACCCCGCTCATTTTAGGCAGGTTCAGATCCATAATCACAAGATTGAAAGTGGACCTCTGAATGGTGTCATATGCGCTTTCGCCATCGTGACACACTCTCACCGAACAATGCCCGCGCTTTAATGCGCGGCTAAGAAAGTTGCACAAGTGAACATCGTCGTCCACGATCAGAATCCTGGGCCCGGTCGACAACTCAGATTCATCTTCTAAATTTTCTTGAGGCACATATGCCCCCGAAGGGTCGTCAAAATGCACAGAAATCTCCGAAGCCTTCGCTGATTCGCATGGCGAACTCATTCAATATGTCCTTCTCTTGAGGATAATTTTACTCTATAAGTTCCACAGGGCATAGATATGACTACTTTTCATTGATACCAACGGATACACTTCGGTTTCAGCGGAACATTACCGAGGAGACCGCTTCTCCTGGGCTGCGTGCCGGCAGTTCGCCGGGGAATGATAAGGCTTGTATCCTCCGGAAGATACAGAAGATACTTCAGTGTGTTCACAGTCCGTGTCCACGCGGAGAGAGCCACAGAGTAGAAGCAGGTTCTCTTTTTCCGTTTTCCCGCTGACGTTCGCCGTCACGCCTATTCTCTACAAGCTTCCCCATCAAACGCTTTTTCGGACCCAACACTGAAATTCCGGAGTACTCCAGCCGATAGATATATGATTTGTACGGTTAGCATGTCTATCATGCCTCCAACGCACGAGGGGTCCGAAGGAATGTCAAGCCCGAGCAGCATCCGCAAATTCGAATACAGGCATTGCCGCATCACAACCGGCTTTGACGTCGATTTTGTCGCCAACGGTGAGACATTCCATGGAATATGCAAGGATGTCGGCAATTCCGGCATTCGCGCCACTTTCGATGGTCCCCTGGTCGTTGGCAGCTCGGGATTGCTGATCCTACGCCATCCAGTCGGCGCACTCCAACTCGATGCCCAGGTCGTCTACATCGAGAAACGTCAGGTGGGACTTGAATTTCGCTTCAACACACCTTGGGAATGCTCCGTGGCTATCGAATATATTGCTTCAATCGCAAATCATGCAGAACCGGCACTGATCGTTCGATTCCCAAGCCTCTAGGGTGCCCGCGCACCAGGCTTGAAGAATTGTTCCCACATCGTCCAGGCCTGTGCTCCAGCGCAATTGGTATCTACTGGCGCTGAAGCCCGGCATACCTTTACTTTACCGGCGGCAAGGCTCCTGTGCTCACGGCCACAGGCTGAGGCTTGGCCATGTATTGGATGATGATCGTGACCCTCCGGTTGGAGGAATCGAACGGCTGCTTGGGATTGCGCAGGTTGCGATCGGCACAACCGCGCACTTGCACAATTTGTTCTGGACGTACTCCATTACTTTCTATCATCCGTCTGGATGCATTCGCCCGGTCGGTTGACAACTCCCAGTTGCCATACAACTTCGAATCGGAATAGGGCCTGGAGTCGGTGTGTCCCTCAATGGATATCGGATTCGGCAGCTTCCCAATTTCGGGTGCCAGAATCTTCAACAGACTCTGCATGATCGGGGTTGGCAGCGCGCTTCCGTTTTCAAAGAACGTTCCGTGAGGGTCCTCCAGCAGTTCGATCTTCAGTCCCTCCGGAGTGATGGTTAGTACGATCAGCTTCTGCAGCTTGTCGAAGTTCGGCATCTTCGCCAGAGACTTCGTCAGTTGCTCCTTCAACTTGGCCATGTCTTCCGGCGCGGGCGTTTCAACATTCTTCGCACCGCCCGCACCGCCCGCCGCGCCAATTCGTGTTCCCGGCAGCTTTCCCGTGCCATTCGGATCGCGAAAATATCCGCCGACAGCTTCCTGCACGGGCTTACTTTGGTTCATCAGCCACAAAACGATGAACAACGCCATCAGGGCCGTCATGAAATCGGCATAGGCAACCTTCCAGGCAGCGCTGTGGGAGCCTGCGTGGCCGCCTTTCTTCTTGACGATGATGATGGGCTGTTCGCTTGCCATGGTTACGTAATCCTACGCGGCCTGGGATTCTGCCTCAGGCTCTCCGATTTTCTCCCTGCACGCCTTCTCTACTTCAAGAAAACTCGGTCGAACGTGCTCTGGGATTGCCCGCCGCCCCATTTCAACCGCCAGCATCGGAGCGGTGCCTTTGATAAAAGCAAGCATCATGACACGAAGCACGTGGTAATAGCTTTGTTCTTCGTCAGCGACCTCCGACATATTCGAGGCCACCGGCCCCACCAGGCCGTAGCACAGCAGGATTCCAAGGAAGGTGCCAACCAGGGCAGATGCCACCTTCTTTCCGACTTCCTCAGCCGGCCCTCCCAGCGCTCCCATCGTCACCACAATACCCAGCACTGCCGCCACAATTCCCAGCCCTGGAAGCGAATCCGCCATCGTGCCCAAAGCTCCACTTGGCTGGCTTGCCGAATGCTGATGAACATCCATATCGAGTTCCATCATCTGGTCCACGTCAAACGCGCTCACGCCGCCCGTAATCATCAGGCGCATCGTATCGCATACAAAGGCGCGAATATGGGCGTCATGCAGAAACTGCGGATATCGCGAAAAAATTGAACTCTGTTCCGGCTCTTCGATATCGTTTTCGATGGCGATAGCGCCATCCTTGCGGGAAACGGTCAGAAGGTCAAACATCATCTTGAGCGTGTCCAAATACCGCTTTTTCGTATATGGCGATCCTTTAACTACATTCACAAGCCCCGCAACAATATCTTTCAGCACGTGCATTGGGTTGGCTGTCAACACCGTGCCAACCGCCGCGCCGCCGATGATAAGCAGTTCCGACGGCTGAAGGAGCACAGCGATGTGGCCCTTTTCCATGAGGTATCCCGCAACAACACAGGCGAAGACAAGAAGAATTCCGCCGATTGAAGACATTCTCTGTCCCACCCCATATGGAAGGAACTTTCCGCCAGGTCCCAGGAAGCCGGGAAGCCGCGAAACCTCCTGCGATCAATAGTTCGCTCGCTTCCCCTCCATCGGCAAAATCGAACACCCCGTTCAATGGAAGACAACATGGAATTGCCGCTCGCTGCGAATTCGATGCGGCAAAGGCAAGTTTTCGAGCTAAGCACCTGCAATGAACGGGGATCCGAAGATCATTGTTGGCGTTGCTCAAGCACCAGTAATCTACACCCACCGGCCCAAAGCTGTCAGAATCTTCGCCAATGGCTGTTGCAGGCCGCAAACGCCGCACAGCAGTAAAGGCAGATTACCCATTTCTGCTCGGAACTACGCTTATCGAACGTAACCTTGTAACGCTCACGCTAATCTGGCGGCCGGAGAATTCTTCGGCCGGCTATAGTGGTGCGTTCTCATATTCGGCTAACCAAACCGAGGATGGCGGTCTCCAGATGATTGTCGGGTTGGCGCTCGGGTGATGGTTTTGCGGTTCTGCCGCATGACTGATGTGAACTGATGTGAAAGGGGAAGTGACTTTTATGCGTCAATCAATGTGCGGGTATTCGTCTCTCGTATTTTCACGTTCAGGTGTCCGCTTCGGCTTGGTGCTCCGAGGAATCAAGAAGCTATTGCCGCTGGCGATCCTGACTCTTATGTTTCTTTTTGCGGGTTCAACGTTGCCGGCGCAAGTCCCGCTGATCTATACCGTTGCAGGAAGTAGCCAGAATACAGGCTATGGCGGCGATGGTGGATCGGCGCCAGTTGCTGAATTGAATCTTCCGTCCAAGGCCGTCATGGACAGCGCCGGTAATCTGTATATCGCCGATACCGGAAACAACCGGATTCGCAAAGTCGCTGCGGACACGGGAGAGATCACGACCGTCGCCGGTACGGGTTTCGCGGGATACAGTGGCGACGGCGATGCCGCAACCAGCGCGCAACTTAACCGTCCCACGGGAGTTGCTGTCGATCACTCCGGGAACCTCTATATCTGCGATACAAACAACAATCGCATTAGAGAAGTTGCTGCGAAAACCGGAGTAATCACGACGTATGGAGGCAACGGAATTGCGGGGTACAGTGGTGATGGTGGCGCCGCGATAGACGCGTCTCTCTACATTTCTGGCAGCGGATTCAACGGAATTGCTCTTGATGGCGCTGGCAACTTATATATTTCCGACAGCCAAAACGCGCGCATCAGGGTGATCGCCTCTGGCACAGGAATCATCACAACAGTTGCTGGCGGTGGTTTCTCGTGGGGGTCAGCTGCGGACGGCGGTCCGGCAACGAACGCAATCATCACGAATTCAGGAGGCATCGCAGTTGATAACGAAGGTAATATCTATTTCGTCGAAGGATTTATTAATGAGGATGTCCGCAAGGTTTCGGCGGCCAGTGGTTTAATCACTACGGTTGCAGGGGGATCTAATAACGTCAACAGGGGAGATGGCGGACCTGCAACCAGCGCAGCTCTTGGCATTTTTATCAACGATATTGCCGTTGATGACGTTGGCAATCTCTATATCACAAGTCAAGCGTACTCAGACGTCAGAAAGGTAACTTCGGCCACCGGAATCATCACCACCGTCGCCGGAGATAATGTTGGTTTTTGTAGTGGATTTGGCGGGGATGGAGGTCCTGCAAGCGACGCAAAATTTTGCATTCCTGTTGGCGTCTCCACAGACGGTGGCGGCAATCTTTATATTGCTGATTATTCTCGAATACGCAAGATAACTGCATCCGCCGTGCCTCCGAGTGCGCCAACCACAATGCCGGAATTCAGCATCGCTGAGGGAACCTACTCCAGCCCACAGTTGGTCACCATCACGGATGCCGCACCGGGCGCCTCAATCTATCTGACCTTGGATGGCACTACTCCCACATCGAGTTCGCAGGGGTACTTCGGTCCGATTGATGTCACCGGACCGGTCACCATCAAAGCAATTGCAATTGCCCAGGGTTATCTGCAAAGCGATGTGGCCTCGGCCGCCTATACGATCACATCACCGCCAGCCGCAGTGATCTCGACCGTTGCCGGAACCGGCGTTCAAGGCTTCAGCGGGGTTGGTGGCGCTGCCATCGATGCGGAGATTGGCAATCCCATGGCTCTCGCACTGGACGGCGCCGGTAATCTGTATTTCACGGATACCCTAAACAGTGTTGTCTGGATGATGAATGCCAAGACAGGGGTCATCACTACCGTGGCTGGAATTGGATGTGTTTATCCGTGTGGTTATAGCGGAGATGGCGGATCCGCACTTAGCGCTGAATTGAATTATCCCCAGGGGATCGCCATTGACAGTGCGGGCAACATTTATATCGCGGATACAAATAACTATGCTATTCGGAAAGTCACAGCAAGCACAGGCATAATCTCCACCATCGCAGGCACCCCCGGACAGCCAACCAACTGGGGGGATGGGGGAGCAGCGACCTCTGCTTCTTTATCAAATCCCAAAGGCATGGCGCTGGACAGCACCGGCAATCTCTACGTTGCCGATGGCAATGTCGTCCGAAGAATATCAGCATCGACGGGCATTATCGACATAGTGGCCGGCAATCGGAATATTACGATCGATAGTGGAGATGGAGGTTTAGCAACAAATGCAGGGCTCACGGCAACCAACTCGTTAACCTTCGACGCTGCCGGCAACCTTTACATCGGAGACAATGGATCAGTACGCAAGGTTACGGCCAGCACTGGGATTATCACCACGGTTGCTGGTAACGGAGATCAAGGGAGCAGCGGCGACGACGGCTTGGCGATCAATGCAGAGGTTTCTCCGTCGGGCCTGGCGTTGGATACTGCAGGAAACCTGTACATTGCGGATGCTTCCGCAGTCCGTGTGGTTTCAGCAAGTACAGGAATTATTACGAAATGGGCAGGCAATGGGATTGCGGGTTTTAGCGGCGATGGTGACTCGGCGACGACTGCTGAGATGATGCTAGCTTCCTCGGGAGGAATCGCATTTGATGCCGCCGGAAATCACTACATCGCCGATACGTATAATGCGAGAATCCGTAATGTGGTCTACCCAAACTGGGTGGCCGCAACCCCTTCGTTCAGCGTGGCGCCAGGCACGTACACGACCGCCCAGACCGTGACAATCAGCGACGCGACGGCTGGCGCTAGTGTTTACTACACCACTGACGGAAGCGTGCCGACCACGAACTCGACAATCTATACGGACCCGATCACCGTTTCGTCAACCGAAACGTTGCAGGCGATTGCAACGGCCAGCGGCTATTCAACCAGCGACGTGGCGACGGCCGCCTACACCATCAACTTGCCAGCGGCTACGCCAACCTTCAGTGTCGCCGCCGGGACGTACACCACAACGCAGACGATAGCCATCAGCGACGCGACGGCTGGCGCTACGATCTACTACACAACCAACGGAACCACGCCAACCACTTCGTCCAGCGTGTACAGCGGTCCGATCACTGTTTCGTCCTCAGAAACCCTGGAGGCGATTGCAACGGCCAGCGGCTATTCCACCAGCCAGGTGGCTACGGCTGCCTACGCCATCAACCTACAGGCAGCTACGCCGACCTTTAGCGTGGCGGCAGGAACGTACACCTCGGCGCAGACGGTGACGATCAGCGACGCGACAGCTGGCGCGACGATCTACTACACAACCAACGGAACCACGCCGACGACTTCTTCCAGCGTGTACAGCGGCCCGATCACTGTTTCGTCCTCAGAAACCCTGGAGGCGATTGCAACGGCCAGCGGCTATTCCACCAGCCCGGTGGCCAGCTCCGCCTACACCATCACATTGCCGGCAGCCACGCCGACCTTTAGTTTAGCGGCAGGACCGTACACCTCGGCGCAGACGGTGACGATCAGCGACGCGACGGCTGGCGCGACGATCTACTACACAACCAACGGAACCACGCCAACCACTTCTTCCAGCGTGTACAGCGGCCCGATCACTGTTTCGTCCAGCGAAACCCTTGAAGCGCTTGCGACAGCCAACGGCTATTCCACCAGCACCGTCGCAACCGCCGCCTACACCATCAACATTCCTACAAATCCTGTACCGGTCCTCGGCAGCTTGTCGCCGGCGTTTACCGATGCAGGCGGTGCGGACTTTACGCTCACAGTAAGCGGTTCGGAATTCACCGCAGGTTCGCAAATCTATTGGGGAACTTCCGCTCTCGCCACTCAGTACGTTAGCGCAACCCAGCTCACGGCACAGGTTCCAGCCACCAGCATTGCAACCGCGGGGATCACCGCGATTACAGTGGAAACCCTGACTCCTGGAGGAGGCACTTCCAACTCGTTGCAGTTTGAGGTAGATTCTGCCGCGACTGGAACAACGCCGCCCGCATTTACCTCCTTGACCGCCTCAGTGACGGCCGGTTCAGCGGCGACATACCCTGTCACGGTGCCTTCAACGGTCACGAGCGTCACAGCGACTTGTCTGAATCTGCCTACTGGCGCTTCATGCAGTTATTCCTCTACGACCAATGCGGTGACGATCACGACGTCGTCAACAACCCCGAAGGGGACCTATCAGGTCACAGTGGTCTTCACTCAAACGATGCCCGGCGCAGCAACGGCCGGCATTCTGCTGCCAATTCTCTTGCTACCACTTCTGTTTGTGAGGAAGAAGCTGGCTGTACGGGGCGTTTGGTTCACTGCTTGCCTGGGGATAATTCTGATGGCCGGTGCGGCATTCGCCATAGGCTGCGGAGGCGGGGGAGGATCAAGTTCCACGCCCATCACTCCGACAAACCCAACCCATCAGGTGACGAGTTCAGGAGCAGTCAGCCTCACAGTCCAATAAGAGTGATGAGCCAATTCACAGAAAGCCAACTTGTTGATCACGGTTTTCAACGCCATTCTGGCGCTGGAGCCGTGGTCGGCATTTCATCCTGTAGCGCAGCGGCGGTTCTCTTCCGCCACGATCTTCATTCCATTACGAGAAGCCTTTTCATGCGATCTTTTGCCCCGGCTGAACCCATGTAGTATTCTTCCATCAATCTCCATAAACAGATTCTGCGCAGCGATATTCTTGTGCGAACCGGCACACTTGATGAGTGGAGAGTATCCACGGCAAGGCAGAGCATGAACGAGCAAGGCAGCTTGCAATCGATTCGGCGAATATTTGAGATTCTCTTCCCCATGAACAGTTCTGGAAGAGAGGACTATCTTGCCTCGCATCCCGAGTTTTCAGAAATTGAAGTGAAACAGGCGCTTCAGTTGTTGCAGACCGACGGAGACGACGGTGCTCTGCCCTCCCTGGATACGATTTTGCCTTCCGCCCTGATATCACACAAAGAGCTACAGCCCGGTGACCTTCTGGGACATTATCGTCTGGTTCGCCTTCTGGGCAGCGGGGGAATGGGAGTCGTTTACGAAGCGGTGCGGCAGGAGGGTGATATTTGCCTGCGTACCGCCATCAAGCTCTTGCACCCAGAACTTTGCACGCCGGAGTGTCTGCTGCAACTACGCGGCGAAGTGTCAAAGCTCGCATCTCTTTCGCATCCCAATATTGCACGCCTGTTTGATTGGAATCTGGACCAGGGCGGCGATAGTTATTTTGTTCTGGAGTATGTCGAGGGCGAGTCGTTGACGAAATACTGCCGCATCCATTCGCTCGACACACATGCACGACTGCGATTATTTCTCGACGTTTGCTCGGCTGTTTTCCATGCGAACCAGAACCTGATCGCGCATCTTGATCTGAAGCCGGAAAACATTCTTGTGAATGCCTCCGGCGAGGCCAAGCTGTTGGACTTTGGCATCGCCCGCACATTGGCTAAGGCCAAGTCCGGCGTCAAAAGCAGCCCGCTGCGCGCTCTCTCGCCACGCTATGCAAGTCCTGAGCAGATGAGCGGGGAACAGGTGTCCGTGCTGAGCGATGTTTATTCGCTGGGGATTGTGCTGCGCGAGTTGCTCGCCGACTCATCCAATTCAACGCGGAAAGAAACCACGGTTGCCCCTTTGAAATCTGAGTTGGAAGCCATTGTTGCGCGCGCTTCAGCGGAAGATCCAGCCAGGCGATACAGATCGGTAGATGAGTTGAGGCAGGACATCTTGCGGTTTCTGGAGATGCGTCCGGTACGGGCCATTCCGCAAACGCGATTCTATCGGCTGCGCCGCTTTTGCCGTCGCAACTCTCTGCGGCTTATTACGCTGCTGGTGGCAGCATCCACGCTCATTGCAGTTTCTGTTGCCTGGTACATGCATCGCGAAGAGCGACTGGAACAAATGCGCGCCGAACATTTGCGGCAGTCTGTCCATCAACTCTCAAGCACGATCCTGTTTCCTCTGGAAGACGAAATGCGCAACCTTCCGGGAGCCACTCCAGCTCGCATGTTGGCGGTGCAAACGGGTCTTCAGTTCCTCAAGAGCCTGGCCGAGGAAGGGAACAATGATCCGGCGCTAAGGACGGAGATTGCCGGAGCCTACCTGAAGCTCGGAGACATTCAGGGCAACCCCGCCAACTCGAACCTCGGCGATGAAAAAGGCGCACATGAGAGCTTCGAGATGGCTCGCCGTTTGGTCAGCAACGACAAGACACCCGAGGGCCGCTACGTTTATGGCGTCGTTCTTATGCACGAAGGCGATCTGGTTTACGAACAAGGGGACAAGCTGGCCGCGGCACGGATGTATGCAGATTCCATTCAGGTTCTTACCGCATTGAATCGCAAAGGAAACGGCAACATGAAGGTCAAGGAGAGCCTGGGGCACGTGCTCAACGATCTGGCCGACCAGCAGTCAGAGGAGGGCCATGACGAACTGGCTCGCCCCAACTACGACATGGCTCAGGAGCTGGCTCAGCAGTTGCTGCAGATGAAGCCGGGGGATATCGATTTCCAGCGGGAGTTGGCTCGTTGCTACAGCCGTCACGGAGATCTTGCGTGGAATGCCGGAAAGTGGGAACAAGCGGCCAATGCCTATCGTGCCAGCTTCGACATCTATGACCGCTTGCTGCGTCAGTACCCCGACAATATCAAGGTTCAGCACTCATGGATTGCAGGGGCCAACAACGTTGCCCTCTCCGACGAGAAGCTCAACCGCCTGGACGAAGCGCTTGACCTCTACACGCGCGTCGGGCAGCGTGAGGCCCGTGCCGTCTCACTTGATTCTGGCAACAACATGGTATTGCGTGACCAAGAGGTCTCCTACTCAAACTTGACGCGCGTTATGTTGCGGCTGAATCGTCTCATTGCAGCTGAAGACGCGTGCCGTCATGAATTGGAGATCGCCAGGAGACTCTGGAGCCAGAATCAGCAAAGCGCCGAAGCCATCGACGACCTCTCTGGCCCTGAAGAGCAACTGGCGGAGATAGAAAGCAAGAGGCATCATTACACGGCAGCGGTTGCAAACGAAAAGCAGGCTCTGGATCTACTGCATGAGAACCTTCGAAACAGCGGGTCTGCGGCAAGCCTTGTGGGCGTGATTGATGGCTTGGTGCGGTTGGGAAATTACGAGATGGATCTTGCCCTGGGCACTCCCTCTGCAAAAGACGTTTCGCTGAAGGCAGTTTTCAAAAATGTAGGCGAGTTGCATCAGCTTGAAACTCGCCTTGGACAAGGAAACGCAGAGTACAACCAGCGAACGGGCAGCATTCATGCCCTGGAGGAGCGGCTGGGGAAACTTCGCCAACAGTAGCTGGATGGATTCACGCGCTAGCTTTCGGCAGAGCGGTCTGAGCCACGCGTTGTTTGAGCCACGCGCGAGCGAAGCGCCAATCGAGTTTGACGGTCTCCCGCGAAACGTTCAGCACCTCCGCCGTCTCCTCTTCCGTCATGCCTGCAAAATAACGCAGTTCAACGACCTGCACCTGCCGTTCGCTGATTTCCCGCAGCTCCGACAATGCCTCATTGATGGTAAGCAGGTCGGCCATAAGCCGGTAATCGTCGTTCTGCACCGGACCAATGTCACCCGGATCCTCAGGCGGAGTGCGTTTGTCCGCGCTGCGATGCCGCGCATAGTCCACAAGAATATGCCGCATGGCGCAGGCAAGGACGTAGACAATCTGCTTCTGATCGATCAGCTCGGGCATCTTTCCGCCGCAAACCTGCAAATAGGCCTCATGCACCAGCGCCGTTGGCTGCAGAGTATGGCCACTGCGCTCCATTCTGACGTAATACGATGCAAGACGCCGCAACTGTTGATACTGTCCGGCATTCAGCTCGTTATCGGCGTTGCTCATAAAATGTTTATCGACAAACGGTTCAAGTTCGTTTCCAGTCAGGTCGATTCTTACGCTTTGTCATTACAGCATTAGCGCTGCTGATGTGAAGGCGCACGCTCGGGATTGAATAGTTCAGCAATCTCAGGCCGGACATCGTTGTCGCCCCCGGAGATGCCTTCCACATCGATCAGCCTGATCTGTCAATAAGATGAGCGTCATTGAACATCGGGCAAAGGACGCATGCAGGCCCCCGCATTGCGTTCCAGACGCCGAGTTCCCACCGCTCCGTGGAGAACGTCTGGTCATCGGGCAGCATTTCATGACCATTTCTGAATGCATGGATTCTTCGCAATTTTACTACCGCGCCACGGCCGCGAGACGATTTGGGTGCCATGAAATGGGAAGCATTCGGTATTCGAACGTAGTCGAACAGGCATCGACTATTCTCGAACGCAGTCCGAGGTTGTTCGAGTTGCAATCGATGTTGGTTTCCTTCAAAGCGGGCGTAGCGATAATGCGATTTAGCGCAATTTGGCAAAATGACGATCGCAGAATCAGGCGGCTTTGACGACAATGCGGACGGAGCGAGAGCGCGGCTTGGACTTGACGACGATCTCCATGTCCTGCCCGAGTGCTCCGAGAAAGTGCATCAGGCGCTCGGCGGAAAAGCCTTCAAGCTTGTAATGCAGGAGCGCGGAGAGCTGACCTTCCACCGCCTTGCGGACATCCCTCTCCGCTGGGTACTTCGCAGAGTCAAATCTCTGGACCTTGAGTTTACGTTTGCCGTCCGGGGCCGTAATATAGAACCTGAACTCCCAAGCGAACCCTTGGGCGCGGGGAACCTTTCGGATGCTGCCATGCTGATACCGCTCGGGATTGACTCTCATCTCGCCACCCTCCTCGGTATTGAAGATGAGTTCATTGCATCAACCATGGTTTTTATGGTGTTTGCAAAGGTTTCTATACACTGCAAGTTGCTGTAAAAAAATAAGTAGCGGGAGTAGTTCAGTGGTAGAACGTCAGCTTCCCAAGCTGAATGTCGCCGGTTCGATCCCGGTCTCCCGCTCCATAAATTCATGAAGTTGCAAACAGCCAAAGCTGAGAGAACCTCAGCCCTCGCCTCTGCATCGCATTCATTTTATTGATTGATTTTCAGCCGCGCGCTTTTCGCGCTCAAGGCTGCGCCGGGGTCGGCGTAGTTGAATAAATAGAAGCCGGGCCACTTGGCCGTAGTTGATACGCTGGATGAACCCGTCCGAAGACGACGGAGCTTTCCGCGGTTCATTAGGCATTCCGGACTGGCGGACACGGCACACAGAACCGATTGTCGAGTTAAGCCCCTAGTTCACTGATGTGGGTTTTCCAGCACATCACCCACCTGCTTCGCAGGCCAGCTTCTATTGCGGATACTATGTGTCCCGGAGCGGAATTGCAAGTCTTGCGGAGGAGGCGCGCGGTGTGCTAGCCATTTGGCCCGCCGTTTTCGGGAACGGCCGGCCCGAAACGGAGCCGAGCCTACGATCCAGTCTTGCGCTCTTCTTCCAGCACCTCGTCCAGCAGCCCGCGCAGGCTGGCGGCGCGCGCGTGGCCCAGTTGCGCATCGGCGCCGCTGGCCTCAACTGACTGAGAGAGCTCGTCGGCTAGATTCAGCGCGGCCAGCACGGCCACGCGCAGCGAGTCCACCGTGTGGCCCTGCGCGGCCACGGCGCGCATCCGTGCGTCCACCAGTTCAGCCAGCCGGCGAATGTGTTCCGTGTCCTGGCCAGAGAGGTGATAGGTCTGGTCGTAGATTTCGACCGTCACATAGGCTCTTGCGTTGCCGGATTCTTCCTGATTCAAGCCAGGCCTCACAGTTCCAGCGCATCCAGTTGCGCCAGCAACCGCTCCACGCGCTTCCGCACATCGTCGCGTTCGGCGTAGAGCGCGCTCACTTCCTTCTGCAGATTCTCGGCCAGCGGCGCCTGCTCGCTCAGTTTGGCTTCCGCCGTTGCGGCGCGCTCATCTGCCTCGGCGCGGGCCTGACGCTCCCGCTTCACCAGGTTCACCGCGCGCAGAACCCGCTCCTCAAGCGCGGAGAATTCATCCGCGCTCAAAGCCAAGGCGCCTGATTCCGCTGCCGGCTCCTCGGCAGGCTTCTCGACAGGCTTTTCGGCCGCCCGTTCCTGCTCCGCCTCTTCCACGACTTCCGACTTCCACAAGGACTCCGACATCGAAAAACCTCCCCCGCGAATCTGACTCATCCGAGCAAGTATAACGCTGATGGCGTCAGCTTCCTCGGCTAACTCCGCAGCCGCGCCCCAACCTTGCCAACTGCCTCCACCACCCGCTCCTGGAAGCTCTGCAACTCTTCCTCGCGCAGCGTGCGGTCCGGCGCCTGGAAGGTGACGCCCAGCAGCAGCGAGTACTCACCCGCGCCCCGCTTGGCGTCGCGAAAGACTTCGCGCGCCCGCCAATCCACCAGTTCGGGAATCTGCAAGCCAGCCACCGCATGGTCAATCGTTTCCCAAGCGACGCTCTCGTCCAGAATGAGCGAAAAATCGCGGCGAACGGGCTGGAAGCGCGAAACTTCCTTTGCCGCCGGCTCGCGCAAAGGCTGTTTGTACAGCCGGTCAAGATAAAGCTCGCCCACCAGCACCGGCTCCTTCAGCTTGCGCGCCGCGGCCTCGCCCGGATGCAGTTGGCCGAACCAGCCCACCGTAACGCCATCCACAGCCACGCGCGCCGCCCGATATGGATGCAGCCATGCTGGCGTGATTCCGGCCTCGGCTGGGAAGTGGTCAAAGTAAACAGCACGCGACTGGAAGCGCGCCAGCACCTGCTCCACCACGCCCTTCACATCGTAAAAATCGATCAGTCGCGCCGGGTGCAGCGGACTCTGCTCCGGCAGGTTGCCTACCGCGCCGAAGGCCAGCGACGGCCGCTCATCCACCTTCTCCACCGTGCCGTTGGAAGCTGCCCCGCTAAAAACCGTGCCTAGCTCGAACAGCCGCACGTCGCTCACGTCGCGGTGCAGGTTGCTGGCAACCATCGTCAACATGCCCGGCACCAGCGACGGACGCATCATGCCCGCCTCCTCGCTGAGCGGATTGCCCAGCGAAACCGCGAGCCCCGGCTGCGGCGCTGTCAGCGCGGCCTCGGCCGTCGAGCAGAAGGTGCTCGCAATCGCCTCATGGAAACCAGCCGACCGCAGCGTGCGCCGGATTTCGGATTCTTTCTCGGACCACGGCAGCGCGCGCACCCCTCCGCCAAAGGCCGGCAGCGTGTTGTCAAAGCGGTCGTACCCGTAAACCCGCGCAACTTCTCCCGTCAGGTCGATGTCGCGCTCCAGATCCAGACGCCAACTCGGCAGCGTCACCTGCCATGCCGTTTCATCGGCGCGCTCACTCGCTGACTTGCTGACTTGCTGACTTGCTAACCCGCACCCTAGCGCGTTTAGCACGCTCTCGACGGTAGCCGCGCCAATTCCCTCTTCGTCCACCGTCGCACCCAGAATGCGATGCACTTCGCTCAGCTTAAGCTCAATAGGCTGGCGCTTGGCCGTGCGCGTCTCCATCGCCGGCACGCGCGCGTCCACCAGTTCGCCCTCGATCCATCCGCCGCTGGCCAACAGAAAGCTGCTCACCAGCGCCGATGCCACCGGCGCTGCATTGAAGTCTGCTCCGCGCTCGAAGCGATGGCTGGCGTCGGTGTGCAGCCCATGCCGCCGCGCCGTGCGCCTGACCGCCATCGGGTCAAACCACGCCGCCTCCACCAGCACATTCTTCGTCTCCGGCGTAATCATCGTGTCCCAGCCGCCCATTGTTCCGGCCAGCCCCAGCGCCTTCACTTCGTCGGCTATCACCAGGTCGTCGGCATCGAGCGTGCGCTCCACGCCATCCAGCGTCTTCAGCCGCTCGCCCTGTCGCGCCCGCCGCACCACGATGCCGCCCTCCAGCTTGTCCAGGTCAAAGACGTGCGTCGGCTGGCCCATCGCCAGCCATGCGTAGTTGGTCGCGTCCACGGCGTTCGAAATCAGCTTCTGTTCCAGCAGCCCGAAATAGGTGGCCACCTCCGCGCCCGCAAACCAGTCCCGCGACTCGCGGATGCTCACGCCGCGCAACACCCGCGCCGTAAACCGCCCGCAGGCGTCCTCGGCCTCGATGCGCACTGGAAACGCCTTGGCCGCCGGCCTTGCCGCTGGCAGCGCATAATCGAGCACCGGCAGAGGCAAGCCGTAGATCGCCGCCGCCTCGCGCGCCACGCCGTAGTGGTTCATCGCGTCCACGCGGTTGGTGGTAATGTCCATCTCGAAAACCGAGCCGTTCCCCTCGCCGAGCGGATAGATGCCCTCCACGGCAATGCCGCGCAACGTCAGGTCCTCGGCCAGTTTCGCGTCGTCCACCGGCAGTCCCGGCAAATAAGCCCTAAGCCATTTCGTAAGTATCTTCATCGTTAAAATCCTTTTTGAGCGGGGTTAGCGTCGTGAGCGGAGTTGGCGGAGTTAGCACGGTTCATTGGCTAAGTGGACCAGGTCGTCCTTTCCGTCACCGCTCTTGTTCTGCCCCAGTACCGAAACCAATCCATTAATCAACCGCGCAACTTCCCATCCCTGATCCATCAATTCCCGCGCGAGCTTTTCGTCGAGGTAGCCAAGACTCCCGGCCAATTCGAGTTGCGTTTGCATCTCATAAAGAGACCCGCGCGCATTTCCAAGAAAATGCCTGAATTGCGAATCAGTCAATCTCCCATGCCCTTCAGCAATATTGCTGGGAACAGACACCGCCGCACGTCTTATCTGGGTAAGCAGCCCGTATGCCTCGGACTTTGGCAATCCCTCGCTGGCCTCATACGCCCGCCGCGCCAGAGCCATCGCCTTCTGCCAAACAATCAAATCCCGATAGTTCTTCGGCCGTGCCACTGTTATCCCACGCTTTCTCTTAAACAACTCCGCTAGCCCCGCTAACCGCGCGCAGCGCGGCTAACTCCGCTCTCACGCAAATTGTTCCAGAAACCTCATATCTCCCGAGTAAAACTTCCCAATCTCGCTGATTCCGTACTTCATCATTGCGATTCTTTCCACGCCCAGCCCAAACGCAAACCCGGAAATCTTCTTCGAGTCGTACGCGGGCTGCTTTTCCGCCGCGAAAGCAAAAACCGCCGGGTCCACCATGCCGCATCCCAGCAGCTCAATCCACCCCGAATCCTTGCACTTCCGGCAGCCTTTTCCGCCGCAGAAAATGCAACTGATCTGCACGTCGGCGCTCGGCTCTGTGAAAGGAAAGAACGACGGAAAGAAGCGCGTCTTCACGCTCGAGCCGAAGAAGGCCTTCATGGCATAGTCCAGCGTGCCCTTCAGGTCGCTGAAGGTGATGTTGGTGTCCACGCACAACCCCTCCACCTGATGGAAAATCGGCGAGTGGGTGGCGTCGGCCGCGTCGTTCCTGTGCACCTTGCCGGGAATCACGACGCGCACTGGCGGCGGCTGCGACTCCATGGTCCGCATCTGCACGGGCGAGGTGTGCGTGCGCAGCAGCAGGCGGTCGCGCTGCGTGCGCCGGTCTTGATTGGCAATGACCAGCGTGTCCTGCTCGTCCCGCGCCGGGTGCCCCGGGGGAAAGTTCATGCTTTCGAAGTTGTAGAAGTCGGTCTCGACCTCCGGCCCCACGCCCACCGAGTAGCCCAGCGCCGCAAAAACGCTGGTAATCTCCTTCAGCGTGCGCGTAATCGGATGCTCGGCCCCGGTCAGCCGCTCCGTGCCGGGCAGCGTGATGTCGATGGCCTCGCGAGCCAGCGCAGCGTCCGTCGGCCCGGCGCCCAGAGCCTCGTCCAGCAGGCCCTCCACCACCGCCTTCAGCGCGTTGAAGCGCATGCCCACCAGCTTCTTGGCCTCTGCCGGCGCAGCCTTCTGCCACCTGCCTGAAACCTCTTTGAGCAGCCCCTGCTTGCGCCCCAGCCACTCCAGCCGGAAGGCTTCCACAGCCTCTTCGCCGTCGAGCGCGGCCGCAGCCTCGCGCGCCTGCCGCTCCAGTTGGGCAAATGCCCCATCCAGCGCAGCCTCATCAAATGCCGTTAAATTGAGAATTTCTTCATTCATAGCGTAAATAGCAGAATAAACTACCCGGCTATCTGCTCGAAAAACGCTTTAATTTATAAAAAATCCGCGATTACGCAGGAATCGCCAACCGCATCACCTGTGTATGCGGCTCAGGAATCGGCAATCCATCCTCACGCAGTCCTTCGATATGGAATTCAATGCCTTCACGAAGCAACTGTTCCGTCTCCTCGAAGGTCGCGCCCGCCACGCCCAGCCCCGGGAGGTCCGGAGCGTAGGCGCTCCAGCCATTCGATGTTTGCTCGAAGACCGCAGCGTATTCCTTCATTTCAATCCCGCCTGTTTGAGAATGGTGCCGTAAGAGCCTATCCGTAAATAGTAGCGCCGACCTCCCGGTCGGCTGTCCTGTGGGCCTCCTGGCCCACAGAATACGTCTGGCGGTGTGGACACCGCCAGTACAGCCGGTCCCCCAACCCAAAAAACAAAGACATAATGCTTTACCATAGTTTGCATGAAGAGAGCATTTCTAGCAGCCCTGTTTGCCCTGACAACCGCCCTTTCGGCCTCCGCCCAATCCCCCATCTACCCGCAGCAGGAGGGCTACGTTGACGCCCACGGCGTGCTCATCTACTACACGACGCTCGGCACAGGCTCGCCGCTGGTCATCCTCCACGGCGGTCCCGGCGCCAGCCACGACTACTTCCTGCCCTGGCTTCTGCCTATGGCCCGCACTCACCGCCTCATCTTCATCGACGAGCGCGGCTCGGGCCGCTCCGAGCGCCTGCAAGACACCAGCCGCTACACCGTCGAGGCGGACGTCGAAGACGTGGAGGACGTGCGCGTGGCCCTCCACCTGGGAAAAATCTCCCTGCTCGGCCACAGTTGCGGCGGCGTGCTCGCCCAGGCCTACGCCCTCAAGTACCAGCAGAACCTCTCCCACCTCATCCTCAACAGCACCTTCGCTTCCACCCGCGAAATGAACGAGACTCTGGCCCGCGAAAAAGCCCAGATGCCCCCCGCGAAGCTCGCCCGGCTGATTGAACTGGAGAAAGCCGGCCTCTTTGGCAAGGGCGAGGCGTGGGAGCACGGCCGCTACCCGGCGGAATACGGAGCGCTCGCCTGGGGCCCCGGCTATTTCCCATTTCTCTACGGCGCACGCCCCGACTCCACCTACGACCCCGTCTCCGGCAATGCTCCCACCAACTGGGAGCTCTACCGCGAAATGTGGGGCTCCCACGGCGAGTTCATCATCGACGGCAACCTCAAGAGCGTCGAGTACCTTGACCGCCTGCCCAGCCTCCACGTCCCCACGCTGGTTCTGGTCGGCGACCACGACGAGTGCGCCCCCGACCTGAGCAAGCAGATGCACGAGAAAATCCCCGGCTCAACCCTCGTCATCCTCCCCAACAGCGGCCACATGAACTTCGTCGACCAGCCCGAGCTGTGGCACAAGGCCGTCAACGATTTTCTGGGCAATTAGTGCGTTTTCGATTCAAGTGTTAACGAAACGATGGGTGCCCCATCCTTTCCGCAGCTTCATCGCGGAAAGGGTGGGATAGCACAGATCTCAATCTCGACTGTAAACAGTCAACCCGAAAACGCTCTAGTAAAGTGCTCAAACGCAAAACGGCCCGAAGCATCGCTCCGGGCCGTTCGTTCAATCGAACTGCTGTTCCCTACGCTTGCGCTTTCTCTTCCTTCAGCTTCCGAATCATCTTCTCTGAGACCAGCGCCGTCTTGGCCTGCTCCACCAACCGTGTGAAGCCCGCCGCGTCCTTCACGGCGATGTCGGCCAGAATCTTGCGGTCCAGCTCGATACCAGCCTTCTTCAGGCCGTTGATGAGCTGCGAGTAGCTGCAATTGTTCAGCTTGGCAGCGGCCGAGATGCGCACAATCCACAGCGAACGGAACTGGCGCTTCTTCTGCTTGCGGCCGATATAGGCAAACTTCAGGCCGCGCTCGACGGCCTCCTGGGCCGCCTGGTAGAGCTTGGATTTCGTAAGAAAATAACCGCTGGCTCTGTTGAGAATCTTCTTGCGGCGGTCATTCCGCTTGGTACTGCGTTTTACGCGGGGCATAGCTGTTTCTCCATTTTGCGTTCGTTGTCATGCGGCTGGAGGCAGGAGACCCGCACCCTTTGAGGGCCGGGCGGTTAGCATTCTCGGAATTGGTGTAGACCGAAAGCGCGATGCTATGTGTCTTTTTCCTCAAAAAAAAGACACCTTGCACACCGCTCTAAAAGTCTATCTGTATTCCGAAAATGCTCTAAGCCTCTTCACTCGCTCTTTTCAAGCCTTGATTTCTCAGCAGATCAAGAGAGTGGAACTCTCCAACCTGCCGGGGGCCCGCGCAACGCGTTCGCCAGGGCCCTGAAGCGCCGTTTCCGTCCTCCGGAACCGGCTCAGCAATCAGGCGTAAGGAATCATGCGCGCGGTCTTCTTGAAGTCTGCATCGGAAACCAGCGTAACCTTGCCGAGCTTCCTCTTCAGTTTTGGCGACTTCGAAGTAAGAAGGTGACGCGTCTTCATCTGGTGCCGCTTGATTTTGCCGGTGCCAGTCTTGCTGAAGCGCTTCTTCGCGCCCGTATGTGTCTTCAACTTGGGCATTTTCTTCTCTTTGTCCGCCAGAGTGGGGTCACCCTGGCGCCTTGCCCCTGAGACAGGGACTTCCCTGCCCCTTTTGGGCTTCCATCAGTATACAGCAGACTGTGGCCTGAAGGGTACGCCTCTTCATTCCTGACGAAATGCGCGGCAGGTGGCCCGCTCATCAGCCCTGAGGAATCACGATGGCCATGAGAAGCTGTGCCCCGTGTATGACAGCGTCGGCATTGTCAAGGCTCTTTTCGGGTCTTTGGCCGTAAAAAGAGCATAGGGTAGCGATTGTTTGGGAAGGACGGTGTCAAGGGCGCGTACTTTGCGTTCAT
>Ga0224535_1000011_pt1 | contig 98200 bp, 82 predicted proteins | sample 714E13034metaG_FD_179898 | JGI IMG/M metagenome (GOLD analysis project Ga0224535, IMG submission 179898) | Peat soil microbial communities from Stordalen Mire, Sweden - 717 E1 30-34 | ecosystem: Environmental > Terrestrial > Soil > Wetlands > Peat | place: Sweden: Norrbotten County, Stordalen... | reverse complement strand
GCGCGGCACGGCGGCGGCGTTCTTGCATGGCAGCGAAGTCACGACGCGGCGCAATGGATCGTGTCATGCCTTACAGCTTACTGCTATATGGCTCATGTTGTCACTATATTATGCGATGTTCAGTAATCGCGCGCTGGCGGGCATCGCCGATCATGGATGCCACCTCCTCCGCAGTGGGGGCGGGAATCGGGTTGGTAAGAGCCGAAATAACAAGCTGACCGGGCGCGTGCAGATCGCCGGTTTCCAGCTCCAGCTTCGCATCCGGGGCCGCTGCGCCTTGAGCACCAGCTGCTCCTTCGACAGTGAAGGAGGCAACGCGCTCCGCAGTCTTTCCTCCCTGCGTAATGATCGCCTGTATCTGGTAGAAGCCGGGGGTCAAAGAACTCGCCCGGAAGTTAGCCATGTAAGGAATCGCATCCGTCGCGATGCCGTCCCGAAGCGGAAGCGGAAGCGGCGTGCGGCGTCCGGGAATGCCATCCCGGTTCACAATCATCTCCAAGGTCAGGGGATCGGAAACCTTCGGATCAGGATGCAAAAGGAAAAACAGCGAAACGGATTTCGCTTTCTCGGGCAACCGGCCGGAAAGATCGGGCGTCACTCTGCCTTTCTCAAACCGCATCGGTTCCAGTGGATCGTCTTCTTCATGGAACGCATCCACCTTGCGGACAAGAGCGATCTCGCTCAGCGCCGGGCCGCTCTGAATTTCAGGAATTTCGAAATTCAGGCGCTCTGCGCTCGCCTTTCCGCTGAACTGGTCAAGGATGGCAACCTCCAGCACGTAGGCGCCGGGGATGGAGAGGAAGTGACGCTGGAATGTAATGACTGCCGACTTATCCGCATCGGCGGATTCCAGGGCGCCGCGCCGCGCGATGTCTTCGCCGAAGTGCTCGATGACGGTGCCGCTCTTGTCCTTGATCTGGGCCACAATTACGACGTGCGCCGAAAAAAGATTGGTATGTGTGTCCTTCTTGATTTGCAACTCCGCGACAGGCACCTCGACAGCGAGCGTGTTCGTATTGCCGTCCGGCAGTTCGCCGAGTTGCAAAATCGCGGCGCGGAACTTCAGGTCAGAGGGTAACTCCGTTCCGTTCAGCAGCTTCAGCAGGGGCGCCTCAAATGGCCTGATTCCGCTCTTTTCGCTAGGAGCAAGCGCCAGATATCCCGTTTTGGTCTTGATGTCCAGCCCTGCCCGAAGCGGTTTGACGCCAATCGTGCGGAACGATCCGTCGTATTCCTTGAAAGGGGGAACATAGGAAGCCTGGTAATAAGTCGTCATGTCCTGCAGCATCTGTTGCAGAGGCTTCTTGGTGTTGTTCTGAGCGTCGATATAAGCGCCCCCTGTACCCTTCGCCAAATCCGCCATGGGGCTCTTGATCGTGGCAAACGTGTTTCCTTCATCCGACCGCATCATGAAATCAGTGGCCGAGCCTGAGGCCCCGCCGCCCGGCGCTCCGAACCCGGACGGCTGTTGAAGGGGAGCTTTCGCCGGGGCGCCATTAACAGAAACCGGCATTGAATTGAACGCTTGCCCTCCGTTGAGCATCGCGTTCAGGATTTGATGCTCTCCGCCTACGTCCATGGCGTTCATGTCCACGACATACAGGCTCACTCCCGCCTGATTGGCCGCTCCGGTAATGGTGCGCACCATATCCTTGGCGGCTGAATCCATCTGCATGTTTTGGGTGAAATAGATGATGGCCTTTCTCTCCTGGATTTGCTGTTGCGAACGCACCAGGGCCAGCAGGCCCGCCAGCGTTGGCAGGGCGTGCTGATCCTGCCGGATCTGCTGTGCATCCGCAAGCGCCGCTAGCAGGGTCTGATAGCGGGCGCGCATCATCACGTCCATATGCGCTCCCGAGGAATTGGCGCCGGTGCGGGTAATGGCAATCAGGTCCTTCTCCGCGCGTGCAGCCGCTTTGGCCCTCTCGTCGTCAGAATGATCATTAGGGTTTTTCACCACCATGCCGGTTGCCGAAAGGATGATCGGAGTGCTTGTTTTAGATGCATCTGTAACTGTTCTTACCGCCTGCTCGATAGCGCTTCGATCATCCGTGAAGCCCTGAATCAGCCGCAGACGCCCACTGAAATCCAGCAGCGCAAAGGAATATCCCTTCGCCGGCAGCATCTTCAGAATCTTGAGCGCAAGGTTCTGCGCGCTCTTTGCCCCGGAGCCGCTGAAGTGGTCGAAGACCAGCGTGATCTGGTGGCCAGATTCCGCGTTCCCGGCCACCAGATGCAACCCGCTGAGCGTAACCGGAGTCTCGTTGTCGGTAACCACAAGGTCGCCCGGCTTGAGATCCAGAACGGACCGGTGCTTCTTGTCGTGAACCACCAGGTCTAGGGAGACTTCATTGACAATCGTGCTCGCGGTTGGGGTTTCCGTTGCGACCCCGGCAGCGGGGGGCGTTGCAGGGGCCGTTTGAGCAGAAGCCATGGAAGCGAGAAGAACCGAAAGCAGCCCAGCGTACCACCAGCCGGAAATCTTCCGTGGCTGCGGTTCTTGTGTACTCCCTGTCGAATGAATCATGCGCAATCCCGATTTCTTTGCTGTAGTGTAGGCAACAACTCTCCAGATGTCCTCTGCCTGAAAGCGTTTTCGATTCAAGCCGCTTGTGAATTTCCTGAAGAAGCCTATTGTCGTTGTGACGGATTATATCGGAACTGCGCGTCCTTGCTCATTATCTATTTTTTGCCATGATCTGTAATCGTCTTTGACTTTTATGCGTCTTTACTTTATTCAGGACAATCCGAAGTTTCTATCTCTTTAGCGTTCAGACGATGTGTGCCTCAACCTTTCGGGTATCTTAAGGTTGCCCGGCCAAGACCATTTACAAGAAATACGTTGAGATTGACGATTCAACCTGGAAGCCGCAGATAGCTCTGACCTTCATGGCAAAAGGGAAAGGCAAATACTGCAACGCCTGATTATGCGAACTTCGGTACTTTCGTACTGGCCACGCAGAGCGTTGCTTCCGGCAAATATTGCTCATCTGCTTTGCTAAAATATGAGATACGGGATTTGCTCACGCGGATATCTCCGGACCATCTCTTCAAGATAGTTTATGGGAGCGGCTCCGAACTTCAGATCCAGAGCGACCACTTGGGAGAATTCATGGGGCGGAGATTCTTGGTTGCTGTGTCTGTCATGCTGGCCGTTGGAGCCGGACTGGCAGGAGTGGTATTGGCTGGAGCATCCGGCAATGGAACACAGGCGGTATCCAGGGTAATCTCAGGAGGCTTTCGGCCATACCTTAAGGCGGTGGCGATGGATACGGCTGCCCAGCCGGCGCTTGCCATCGATGTGCCGGTGAACGGCACGATCTATCCGCTCGACATCATCCCCCCCCAATTTGCGTGGCGAGACAGCACCCCTGCCACCGTCTGGCGCATCGAAGTAGTCTTCGGCGAACATGCGCGTTCCATCAAGGCCTGGTCGAATGGCGAAATGATGCAGCTTGAGCCGCTCGACACCGGCCTGGAGGGATATGTTCCTCCGACGCTTTCAGATGAGCAAAAGCGGACGCACACCTGGCGGCCCGACCCCAAAACCTGGGAAGAGATCAAGAAGCACTCCGTCGAGCAGCCGGCCACGGTCATCATCAGCGGCTATGCCAGCGAGAAGGACAAGGAGCCGCTCTCCCATGCGCAGGCAACGGTGCAAACCTCAAAATATCCGGTTGGCGCGCCCATCTTCTATCGCGATGTTCCCCTGCTGGCGCCGGAGGCGGATACGCTGCAGCGCGGCGTCATCAAGCCCCTGCCGGAGTCCGCGTTGCCCAAAATCAAATGGAAGCTGCGCTACGTCTCTGACACGCAGAGCAAAACCGTCATGGAGGGCCTGCCCACCTGCGCCAACTGCCACTCGATCTCCAACAACGGCAAGTACCTGGGATTGGATGTGGATGGTCCGCAGAACGACAAGGGACTCTACGCCCTGCTGCCCATCCAAAAGAACAGCTCCATCAGCAACGATTACGTCCTCAGTTGGAGTGCCTTTTCCGATGAGAGGACGCAGAAGCGATTCGGCTTCATGAGCCAGGTTTCGCCGGATGGAAAATATGTCATCACCTCCATCGACGCGCCGCACACGCACCAGGCGCACGTCATCGAGCGGATTTACAACGGCTTCTACTTCAGCCACTATGGCTTCGGCCAAGTCTTCTATCCCACCCGTGGCGTGCTGGCCTGGTACGACCGGGCGGCGGGCAAGCTGACGCCGCTGCCGGGCGGCGACGACCCCAACCTGGTTCAGGCCGCGGCCTTCTGGAGCCCGGACGGGAAGTACATTATTTACTCCAGCGCCGTCGCCAGGGATCCGTATCCGCCCGGACAGCCGAAGTCCACTTATGCCAACGATCCCAATGAGACGCAGATTCAGTACGATCTCTACCGGATTCCCTTTAACAACGGCAAGGGCGGCACGCCGGAGAGAATTGTCGGCGCCTCGGAAAACGGCATGAGCAACAGCTTCCCCAAGGTCTCGCCCGACGGCAAGTGGATCGTCTTTGTTCAATGCAAGAACGGCCTGCTCATGCGCCCGGACAGCAAACTCTATATCGTGCCCTTTGCAGGGGGCGAGGCGCGGCCGCTGCAATCGAATTTGCCGGTGATGAACTCCTGGCACAGCTTCTCTCCCAACGGGCATTGGCTGGCTTTTTCCTCCAAGAGCCCCTTCCTCTATACGCACTTGTATCTGACGCATATTGACGAACAGGGAAACGCCAGCCCGGCCATTTTGGTGGAAGACGCCACGGCTTCCAATCGTGCCGTCAATATTCCCGAGTTCATGAACATCGGCCCGGATGGCCTGCAGCACATCGACACGCCCGCGCTCGATTTCTACAAGGACTATGACATTGCGGTGCGGCTGGCGGAGAGCCATCATTTCGCCGAAGCCGTTCCGGCCTGGAGAGATGCGGTGGCAAAGGACCCGGAAGACTCCCGCGTCCACAATGAACTGGGAATGGCGCTGGCCGCCACGGGACAAACCAGCGAAGCCATTGCCGAATACAGAAAGTCTCTGGCCCTGAATGACCTGAGTTCCCAGGCCCACAACAATCTGGGCAGCGCGCTGGCTTCAACCGGCGACACGGACGAGGCCCTGACGCAGATTCAGAAGGCCATCGAGTTGAACCCCGACAACGGCTTTGCGCACATCAACCTGGGCCATATGCTGGAGGTGATGGGCGGCCATCGCCAGGAAGCCATTGATGAATTGACCAAGGGAATCCAGTTGGCGCCCAAGTCCTCTGACGGCCACAATATCTATGGCGTCATCCTGGGGCGTATGGGAAGGCTGGACGAGGCTATTGCCGAATTGCAGAAGGCCGTTGAACTGGCTCCGCAGTCCGCCGAGTGCCGGTACAACCTGGGGCGCGCTCTGGCGGCAAGCAGCCGGTTTGCAGACGCCCTGCCTCAGTTCAAGGCGGCGGCCGATTTCACCGGAGAACGAGAGCCGTCGATTCTCCAGATGCTCGCGGCCATGTACTCAGAGACAGGGGAGTATCAGAAGGCGGTGGTTACCGCGCAGCACGCACTTGACCTGGCCGTCCAGCAGCAGAACGAGGCTCTGGCAACAGACCTGCGGGGAAATCTCGCGCGCTACCAGCATCAGGCTCAGGAAGGACAAGAGCCGAGCGGCGTGGACAAGCCGTAACCGCATCCGTACGCCCGATCAAAACGTGGAACTATCCTATTGGAAAGGGAAGGGGTCCAAAGATGATCGACATCAAGTCAGTTCGCATGGAATTTCCGGCCGATGCAAATATCATTGTTGGTCAATCGCACTTCATCAAGACTGTCGAAGATTTGTACGAAGCGGTTGCTACGACGGCGCCACAGGCCAGGTTCGGTCTGGCCTTCAATGAAAGTTCCGGAGCCTGCCTGACAAGATTCGACGGCAATGATCCGGCGCTTCAGGAGATTGCCGTAAAGAACGCCCAGGCTCTGGCCTGCGGACACACCTTTGTTCTCGTCCTGTCAGTGGCCTACCCGATCAATGTCCTGAATGCCATTCGCAACGTGCCCGAAGTCTGTTCGATCTTCTGCGCCACTGCCAATCCTGTCGAGATCATTGTTGCTTGCACGGACCAGGGACGGGGAGTGCTTGGCGTGATTGACGGCGCATCGCCCAAAGGCGTTGAAGGACAGGACGACATCGCCTGGCGGCATGATCTTCTGCGCAAGATTGGCTACAAGCGCTAGTAGCCAATCTTGCGTGCTGGATGAGTCTGCCTCTACGTTTGCGGGTGCCCCATCCTTTCCGCAGTGTCATCGCGGAAAGGGTGGGAGAGCACAGGTCTCGATCTCGACTGAAACAGCCAACCCGAAACCGCTCTAGTCACCGGTACCCACGCGTGCTGGACGAGCCTGTCTCTGCGTTTGCGGCTGGCGCGAACCGGGCTCGGGAAACTGCGAAAGAAACCATGTGACGGCCACCAGATCCGCGCTGCCGCCGGGGCTCAGCTTCCGTTCGATCAGGTCGGCGTCGAAGTCGAGCATGCAGGCCTCAAAGCGGGTGGATTGAACGCCGCCAGCCTCGATGAGTTTCCTGGCCCAGGCCTGCACATGGGCCAGGCCCGCAAGGCCGCCCCTGTGCGCCAGATTGGTGTCGTGGTTCACGGCAAGCAGGTGGAGCAGAGCCTCGTGGAGGGCTTCTTCTTCCCCGCCTCCGAGAGCCAGGATTCGTGCAAAGGCGGGCAACCCGTGCTCCCGAACCGTTCTGAAGCCGGAGGCCGCTTCGCCCCGGACGCCGGTCAGTCCGTGCGCCTGAAACAGCTTCTCTCCGGCCGTGCGCGGTAACTCGATTCGCAGGAGTTCGGCCTCCACGAGGCCCGAACAGATCCGGGCAACTTCCCCGCACAGGCGCTCCCTATCGGGGAGTTCCACTCCGCAGTCCAGCCGTCCCGCGGCTGCGCAGAGAAGGCCCATGGAAAAGATGCTGCCCTTGTGGGTATTCACGTTGCCGGTGGCGCGGAGCATGGCGCTTTCGCAGGCGAGGCCTGCGGGACGGAGCAGCGCCAGCAGAGCTTCTGGGGCAAGATCCCGCGTGGATTCTCCTATCCGGTAGAAGACGGGAAACCACGGAGCGATCGCCTTGATGCTGGCATGGAATGTCGCCCGATCCATGTCCTGGTGGGCTCCGCTGTTGTTGCCGTCCACGAGGCCGGGCTTGGGCGTCAGTTCCACCTCGTTCAGAAGCGCCTGGCAGACAAGCGCGCCCACCTCATCCGCCTGATCTTCGCGGCATTCCAGAGGAGCCCGTAGCTCGATGGACTCAACCTCCTCAAGAGCCGTGCTAGCCATGAATGATCTCCTCGATGGCCTTCTGAAGCTGCTGAAGAGAATGAGCCCTGGAGCGGCCGCATGCGTGGGCCTCTTCTGCGCAGAGCAGGCAGCGCCGGGCAGGCACTCCAAGAGATTTGCGAGAGATTGCCCCCCGCAGCGGGTCGATCACATCCAGGTCCCAGAGGCGGCCGAGCGGGTGTTCTTCCTCAAGCCTTGTCATGGCTTGCTTCAGCTCAAGCGATCCGGCGTCCACCACCAGCAGGGCCTCGGGTCCGGTCGGATCGAATCGCACCTCCCAATTCAGCACCTTCCAGCTCCGGTCCGCCATCGCGGTCATCAAGGCGCGCAGAGCATGAGTCATCAACTTGCGCGCTGATGGAGAATCCTTGACGGGGCCTGGGTTTACAAGAGTGATGGAAACAACGGGCCGGCCGAAAGTCTTCACGGCATCGCGCTGAAGGTCAACGCGGCGCTCACGATTCCGCAGCACCTCTTCCAGCGTCACTTCGGCCGTCTCTGCTGTCACGGCTTGACCTGCCTGACTACGTCGATGACGCTCCCGTCCCGGTAGCGGATGATGCCCACAATCCGGTCAAGAAACTCTATAGGCTCCGGTTCCCCGGTCAGCTCGATAGCGCGCTCGTACAGTTCGCGGATGCTCATCACCGGCAGCCCAGCCGCGCGCAGGCGCGCTTCCACCTCGGGGCGGTTGGGGTTCACGGCGATGCCGTGGTCCGTCACCAGCACTCCGATGCATTCTCCCGGCGTCACCAGTGTCGTCACTTGCTTGACGACCGTCGGAATGCGTCCGCGGATCAGCGGCTCAACCACGATGGAGAGGTTGGCGCCCGCGGCCACATCGCAGTGCCCGCCGGAAGCCCCCATCATCAGCCCATCCGAGCCGGTAATCACGTTCACGTTGAAGTCCAGGTCCACCTCCAGCGCGCTGAGAATGGCCACGTCCAGGCGAGAGCAGTACGTTCCCTTGGAGTCGGGATTCGCGTACTCGTTGGTAGAAACCTCAATGTGCTTGTGCGAAGCAGCCAGCGATTCAGCCGCTTCGGCATCGAAGCTCTGGGTGTCCAGAACCTTGCCGATCAGTCCCTTGTTGAGCAGATCTACGATGCCGGCAGTGACGCCGCCCAGGGCGAAGCTGGCCGTGATCCCCTTGCGGCGCATGCGATCTTCCAGAAAACGCGTGGCGGCCGTGGCCGCTCCTCCAGAGCCGGTCTGAAGAGAAAATCCCTGCTCGAAGTACCCGCAATGTTCGATAACGTCCGCGGTCAGGCGCGCAATCAGAAGGTCGCGCGGGTTCGTGGTGACGCGCGCGGCTCCCACGCTGATCTTCGCCGGGTCGCCCACTTGGTCGACCTTGAGGATCCAGTCCACCTGGTCCTGAGAGATGCTGATGGGCGTGTTGGGAAAGGGCAGAATCTCTTCCGTCAGAAGAATCACTTTCTTGGCAAACTGGGCATCCACCATGGCGTATCCCAGCGAGCCGCAGTGGGACCGGCCGCACGTGCCGTTGGCGTTGCCGAAGGCATCACAGCCCGGAACGCCCAGGAAAGCCACGTCCAGCTTCAGTTCTCCCGACTGGATCAGGTGCACCCTGCCTCCATGAGAGTGAATGTGCACCGGCTCTTCCATCAGGCCGTTCGAAATTTCCTTTGCCAGCTCGCCGCGCATCCCCGAGGTGTAGATCCTGGTGATGACCCCCTCCTTGATGTGCCGGATTAAGGGGGTGTTGCAGCTCATCAGCGAACTGGAAGCCAGGGTAAGATTCTTGAAACCCATGCGCGCCAGAACGTCCACCACGTAATTGATGGTCTTGTCTCCCTCGCGAAAGGCGTGATGGAAGGAGATGGTCTGCCCATCCTCCAGTCCCGAGCGGCGCACCGCCTCTTCAAGCGAGTCAACCACCTTGCGCGTGAGCTTCCCCGGGCCTTTCAGGTACGGCGTGTGGGTCGCAAAGTTCTGGAAACGCTCCAGCCCTTCCAGGCAGGGCTCTTGCAGAGAAAGGGTGCGCTGATTGTTATTCATCAAAATACCTTTCTGACGCGTGCCGAGTTACACATTTCGTCATGCAATTATTCCGTATTGCTAGGAAAACCTCTGATGAATTCCTATCCCACTTCAAGCATTTCCTCAGGGGCTAAAGCCCACGCTGATTTTGCGTCACTTTCGGCACGACTGAAGTCGTTCCCTTTCAAATCATCAACTTGTTCGGAGGCTCCCTAGACCCGCCAGGGCCAGAATTCGCTGCGCGTTGAGAACCACGGGCGAATCAATCATCTTTCCGTTCAGGGAGACGACGCCCAGGCCTTCGCGCTCCGCATTTTTCGCGGCATTCACAATCTGCTCCGCCTTGCGCACTTCTTCTTCGGTGGGCGCATAGGCCTTATGCAGAAGCTCGATCTGCCGTGGATTGATAAGAGATTTGCCGTTGAAGCCCAGGCGCTTGGCGACCTCCACTTCCTTCAGGAAGCCCTCGTCGTCGTTGACGTCGGAAAACACCACGTCGAAGGCGTCGATTTTGGCGGCGCGCGCGGCGTGCAGAACGGCGCAGCGGGCATAGAAAATTTCGCTGCCGTCTCCCCGTTGGGTCTGCATGTCGACCACGTAGTCGAAGCCCGCCAGGGCGATGGAATCCATGCGCGGACTGGCGGTGGCAATGGCCACGGCGTTCACAACGCCGGAGGCGCTCTCAATGGCGGCCATCAGCCGCGTGGAGCCGTGCTCCCGGCCGCACTCCTGCTCGATGCGCTCAACTTCGCGCTCCAAATTCTGAATATCCGCTGCAGAGTCGGTCTTGGGCAGGCGGATAATCTGTGCGCCGCCCCTGACGGCCGCCTCCAGGTCCTTCAGGCCATAAGGCGTATCCAGCGGATTGATGCGCACCACCGTCTCGATCTCTTTGTAGGCGGGCAGTTGCAGCGCGTGGTAAACCAGCAGGCGGGCCGAATCCTTTTCACACAGAGCCACCGCGTCTTCCAGATCGAACATGATGGAGTCGGGCCGGTACACGAAGGCCGTGCTCAGCATGGCGGCGTTCGACCCTGGGATAAACAACATGCTGCGGCGAGGCCTCTTCATCACAAGGCCCTCCAGTCCAGATCCTCGGATTCACATCCCCGCAGCACCGCGGCTTCTACCCGTGCCCGGATGGCGCAGTCCAGAGCGCCTTTGTCCTCGACCACAATCTTGCCCTGCGTTACGCCCATCTGCTTCAGCGTCTCGTCAACGACCTCCCGGATGCGCGCGCCGAACTGGCGCATCACTTCGCTGTAGATGCTCACCTGCAGCCCTCCAAAAGGCACCACCTTCACGAGCAGATCATTGGACTCCAATGTCCCGCACATGGCTTCCTTCTTGATCTTCATTCATTCCACCTCGATGATTCAGGCTGCGCGATGGCTGGCCTGCAGTTGGGTAGGGAAAGCATAAATGGCGCGCAGGTGCGAGAGAGTCGTAACGGGCGTGAGAGCAGTCATCGCCGCAAAGTCGCCCTTGGCCAGCAGTTGCCTTACCTCGCTGGCCGATACGGCGCGGCCGTCCACTTCAAGGCGGGGAATCTCCACCACATGAATCGGCGCTCCCTCCACGGATTCGCTCTCCAGCCACTTGAACATGTCTTCGTTATACTTGCGGGTCACGCGGCAAAAGGGCTCGTTGCCGATGAAGCGATGAGTGATGCCCAGCGCGGGTGCAATGTAACTGCGGAAGATCAGCAGGTCGATTGCCGTGCCGCACGTCTCCACCTCGCGGCTGTCCTTGAGGAAGTAGCTGGGGAAAGTGGCCTTGGAGATCAGGTACCTGGAGCCGCCATGCACCGTCAGCCGATCCATTCCGGCCAGGCCCGCGCGCACCATATCCAGCCGATCCGCGTAGCGAATGGCGGAAGCGTCTTCCGCAACCACAAAAACATGCAGCCAGTCGCACTCCCTGAGGGCCCGGCGAACCAGATAGAAATGGCCCAGCGTGAAGGGATTTGCATTCAGAACCACGCACCCGATCCGCTGCCCCTGCTGACGAAAGGCCTTCAGACTCTCGCAATACTCCCGGATGCCCACCGGCGTGTTCTCCATCAGGCAAGCGTGGCCCGGAAGCTCGACGATCTTGTGGAAGCCGCAGCCCTCGAACAGCAGCGCCCTGTCCGGCTTCGTGTAAAGGAAGAGATGGCTCTGGCCGCGGTTCATGGCCAGGCGCTGAACCTCGTCCATCAGCTTCACGGCCAGCGCTGAGCCGCGCCGCTCCTTCGCGATGGCCACGCATTTGACCACGCCTTCCGCCAGGCCGGCGCAGCCCACGATCCGCCGCCGGTCGCGGGCAACCACGAACACTTGAATGTCCGCCTCCGCCTCCAGACCGCTGGCGCGCAGAAGCCGCTTCACTTCAGCCGCGCCGCGCTTGTCTTCGCGAGGATTCAGGCTCTCAATGGTCAATTCCTCGTTCATGGCTTCTCTTCCTGAACAACCTACCTCGGGTGCCCCACCCTCGCCGCGTTTTTGTTTTTGCGGCTAGGGTGGGATAGCACGATACCCGCATTACGGGAACCGTGAAAATGCTCCTATCCCACGCGCGACTTCAATTTCGCGGCTACGGCGGCAAGAAAGGAGTCGGTGCTCTGGTGCGTTGCGGGTTTCGGCGTCACCAGAGCCATCAGATCCTTCGTAATGATGCCCGCTTCGATGCAATCGATGACCGATTGCTCCACGGCGTCGGCGAAGGCCATCACCTCCGGGCTTTCATCCAGCTCTCCGCGTTTGCGCAGCGCGCCGCTCCACGCAAAGATCGAGGCCACCGGATTGGTGCTGGTCGGATTTCCCTTCAAATGCTCGTAGTAGTGGCGGCGCACCGTACCGTGCGCGGCCTCGTACTCGAATTTGCCGTCAGGAGAGACGAGCACGGAGGTCATCATGCCCAGGCTGCCAAAGCCGGAGGCGACCATGTCAGACATCACGTCGCCGTCGTAGTTCATGCAGGCCCACAGAATTCCGCCCTCGTGCTTCATCACCTGGGCCACGGCGTCATCGATGAGCAGGTACCGGTAAACGATGCCGGCCTTGGCCAGGTCATCCTTGCGCGCCTCGATCTCCTCGGCGAAGATCTCCTTGAAGCGGGCATGATAGCGCTTGCTGATGGTGTCCTTGGCGCCGAACCACAGGTCCATCTTTTCGGAGACCGCGAAATTGATGCACGCTTTGGCAAAGGACCGTATCGACGCGTCCGTGTTGTGCATGCCCATCACTACGCCGCCGCCCTTGAAGTCCTTGATCAGCAGCCTTACCGGCTCACCCTCCGCCGGGGTGTAGACCAGCTCAGCCCGGCCCGGCCCCGGAACCACAAAGTCCACGGCCTTGTAGATGTCGCCGTAGGCGTGGCGTCCGATGACGATCGGCTTCTTCCAGCTCGACACGGCCGGGGTGATGTTCTTCACCGTGATCGGCTTGCGGAAGACCGTGCCGTCCAGGATGCTGCGGATCGTCCCATTGGGAGATGGCCAGGCCTTCTTGAGCTTGTATTCCTCAATCCGTCCCTGGTCGGGCGTAATGGTGGCGCACTTCACGCCCACGCCAAATTCCTGGATTGCTTCGGCGGCTTCCACGGTGACCTTGTCGTCCGTGGCGTCACGATTCGTAACGCCCAGGTCGTAATAGCGCAGATCAATATCCAGATAGGGAAGAATCAGCGATTCCTTGATCTTGGCCCACATGATGCGGGTCATTTCGTCGCCATCCATCTCGACAAGGGGGGTCTTAACGTGAATCCTGGTCATGCTTGCTGCTCCTGGGTCAAAGAACTCGAAACCGGGTTGGTGAAGTTGAGAAGTCCGCCCGCCAGCAGAATCTTCCGCTGGCGCTCGGAGAGGTTATAGGTGCAAGGCACGGGCGGCTGGCCGGGAATCTGAAGCAGAATCGGCTGCCCCTGCTCCAGGCATTTGTGCCAGTCAGGGGCTTCCACGGCCGCGCCTGCCTCAATTCGGTCATAGTCCCTAATATCGGCAAAAACCAGGGGCAGAATGCCAAAATTCACCAGATTGGCCGCGTGGATGCGCTCGAAGGATTTGGCGGCGACGGCCTTCACGCCCAGGTACATGGGGCACATGGCGGCATGTTCGCGGCTGGAGCCCTGGCCGTACGACTCACCCGCGACAATTACGTTATGGATGCCCTTCTCCCGGTTTTCCAGGCAGCGCGCCGGGAAGCCAGCGTCCACCGGCTCGAAGACAAACTGGGCGTACTTGGGCACGTTGGAGCGGTACTTGAGCCGCGCTCCGGCGGGCATGATGTGGTCGGTTGTAATCTTGTCGCCGGCCTTGATGCTCACCACGCCTTTCAGCGCTTCGGGCATGGGCGCGTTGCTTGGCGGCGCTCCGATATTCGGCCCCCGGAAGATCGCAGCCTTCCGCCCCTCGGGATGGGGAAAAACAAACATGGAATCGTCGATGGTGAAGGCCTCAGGCTCCGGAATCTCGGGGCAGGCAACGCCAGCGGCGAGCGGGTCCACGATGACTCCGGCCAGCGCCGACAAGGCTGCCACCTCAGGGCTTACCAGGTAAACCTGCGCGTCCTTGGTGCCGCTGCGTCCTTCAAAGTTGCGGTTGGAGGTGCGCAGGGAGACGCCGCCGCTCTTGGGCGAAAAGTGGTTGCCGATGCAGAAGCCGCAGGCGCTTTCCAAAATGCGTGCGCCGGCATCGAGCATGTTGGCGAGGCTGCCGTCCCGCGCCAGCATCTGCAGCACCTGGCGCGAACCCGGCGCAATGCCCAGGCTCAGGTCTTCGTTCAAGTGCCCGCCCTTCAGAATCGCCGCCGTCGTGCGCATATCCTTCAGGGAGCTGTTGGTGCAGGAGCCGATGCAGACCTGGTCCACCTTCATGCCTGCCAGCTCACGAACGGCTTTTACATTGCCAGGGCTGTGAGGACATGCTGCCAGTGGCTCGATTTTGTCCAAATCCACGTCAAAAATCTGGTCGTAGACGGCCCCTTCTTCGGCCTTGACTTCCACCCAGTCCTGCTCCCGCTGCTGGGCCCGTAAGAATGCGCGGGTAACTTCATCGGATGGGAAAATGGAGGTCGTCACGCCCATCTCCGCGCCCATGTTGGTGATCGTGGCCCGCTGGGGCACGGAGAGCGTGGCCACTCCTGGACCGCCGTATTCCAGCACCACGCCCACGTTGCCTTTGGTGGTCAGCAGGCTCAGCATGTGCAGCACTACGTCCTTGGCAGTGACCCATGGGCGCAGTTTCCCGGTAAGACGCACGAGTTGCACCTTGGGAGCGGTCAGGTAGAAATTGCCGCCGCCCATGGCCACGGCCACATCCAGTCCCCCAGCCCCGATGGCGATCTGGCCCAGGCCGCCGCCCGTGGGCGTATGGCTGTCAGAGCCGAGGAGGGTTGTGCCCGGCTTGCCGAAGCGCTCCAGATGCACCTGGTGGCAGATGCCATTGCCCGGCCGCGAAAAGACCAGGCCGTAATGCTCGGCAATGCTCTGCAGATAGCGATGGTCGTCGGCGTTCTCGAAGCCAACCTGCACCGTGTTGTGGTCCACATAGGAAACCGAAAGATCGGTATGGATGGCCGGAAGGCCCATGGCTTCGAACTGCAGGTAGGCCATGGTTCCCGTGGCGTCCTGGGTCAAAGTCTGATCGATGCGGATGCCGATCTCCTTGCCGGCTTCATACTCGCCCTCGCGCAGGTGGCTCCTCAGGATCTTCTCGACAATATTCAGTGGCATGAGCTCTCCTCGATCTCTTTTGCTCCAGCGGTCTTGGCGGAAAGCCTCATCCGCGCGGACTGGTGAAGTGCAGTGGCCTCCGAAACAGCGGCAAATAGAAACCGTAGCTCTTGCCGCCGGCATTGGGAAGGCACTCTGCTGGATTTGGTAAGCACGTGATTAAGATGCAATTGACGGGCCAAATGGCTCTGAAAATGGCAAAACACCGCCGGATGCCGGATTCCCAGCATTTTCTGGCTTTTGTGAGCAGAAGCCGGCCTACAGAGAGAATTTTAAACCCCATAAGGTAGCTTAAATAGGTCTGCCTGCCGTAAGTGCCGCAAAACCAGATGGGGCCTTTGGATGTAAAGTTTCAACAAATTATTGTCCTGGAGCGCCGTTGATTAGTCACATTCCTGCGGCAGGCCATTGCGCAGTACGCTGTAGGCCTCATTGATCGCGGCCATCTGATCCGTGGCAAACCGGCGCATTTCTTCTGTTCTGCTCTGGAGCCGGTCGGGATGCCACTGGCTTGCCATTTGATGGTACGCGGCTTTGATCTGCTCCCGCGTGCTGGCCGCCGTTACTCCCAGCAGCCGGCAGGCGCGTTGCAGCGTCATGGTGTGGGGTGTTTCCTGGCGGCTGCTGCCCCCGGCAAACGTCTCCCAGTCCTGCGGCGCCTGGTCTTCGGTTCGCACAGAAGCCTCTTCAGAAACCTGCAGCGGCCAGCCGGCATCACGGCGTCCATCGGTTTGGGGGGCCTGTGCCCAGGGCAAGTGTTCCGCGCACCACATTCGCTCCTGGACGAAGAACAGCGCCCCGAGACTGTCGAATTCCCGGCAAGTGCGGCTCTGACGCTCGCGTTCCTTCTGCCTTTTCCGCCGCTGCTGAAAGTGCTCCACTGCCGCAGCCACGCCCAGGGTCCAGCTCTCTTCAAAGAAGAGAGGGTCGGGATCGGAATCGTCTCCCAAAAGCCCATTGGCAAACTGTCCAGTTTGCTCAGATCGGCCGGTTTCGAGGTCCGGAAGGGCTTCGCAGATTTCCTGCACCGTGCAAAAGCTGCAATCCTCTTCAAATTGGCTTTCCATTCCTCGCCCCCGCATACGAATATGCCTTGCAGCCACGCTCTTCCGTCAGCCTTCGCGCTTTGCCAGCGCCCTTGTAATCTGGTTATCGGCAAGTCAAGGGATTTGTTCATCCGGTAATGTCTAGGGGTTTGAAAAGGATTCGGGATCGAGGCGTCGCTCTCATCTCGCGGTTACAGGATTTCGAGACCGAGATGCCGGCCGAGGAGGCGAACTTTGCCGGGCTGGCGGGCCTTAGCCGGGTATTGATCGCAAAAGCTGAGGCGCTGGATTCAGGGTGGCCTGCCCGGCAATCTTCACCGCGCAGAAAGTTATCAAGGTGGTAAGATACCCACGCACCCAATCGACGTCGCGGATCTTTGTCGCTGGACCACGAAAATCGGAATAATAGGTTTTCCTGATTGGCAACGTGGTGAATCTTCTTTGGGGCAGCCAGGAGATCAAGATTTTCCACGTGAATATTACCGCAGAACATTTCATCTATAGCCTCCTGGCGATCCCGGCCTTTCTTCCGGCGACCGTCTGCACAGGCTACCTGGCTGCCTGGTTCACCAACCTTCACAACTTCCGGCAACGCTCGCTTGTGGAGCGTATCTTCTGGAGCGTGCCGTTATCTCTGGCCGTCTCCACCATTGCCTCAGTACTGATCGGCAAGGTCCTCTCCCTGGCCGCGGTGGTAGTTTTTTTCCTGGCCAGTGGCCTGCTCACGCTCGCTATGCTCAGCAGGGAATGGCTCCAGTTGCGCCGTGCCGGCAGGAAGTGGACTATCGGCTGGCATCCATTAGGCGGCAAGGCGCTGTTTTTTGCAATCGCCTGGATCGTAGTGGTGATTGTTTCGCTCGTCGATTTCGAGAGCAACCGCCAGCTCTTCATGAACTCCGCCTTCTTCGATCAAGCCCCGCGGGTCAACTGGACTGAGAGTGTTCTTCGCACCGGTGTTCCGCCAACCAACTCTTTATACCTGTACAAACACCCCGCCCCCATGCGCTATTACTACTTCTGGTATGTCGTTTGTGCCTCGGTAGCGCGTATGGCTCATCTCCCTGCCCGCGACGTCTTCGTCGCCAGTTGCGTGTGGGCCGGGTTCGTTCTGGTTTCCTTGATCGGGCTGTACCTGAAGCACTTCGTCATAGCCGGTGTCCGGCTGCGCCAGCAGTTTCTGGTCTGCACCTTCTTGCTCACCGTCACTGGACTCGATATCTGTGTCAACGTCGGAAACATTCTCTTCTTTCATCGGCCGGCGCCCGGTTATCTCGCGGTGTGGCCGCTGGGCCAGATCACAGGTTGGTTCGTTTCGCTTCTTTGGGATCCGCACCACGTCGTCAGTTTGGTTTGTTGCATGACCGCATTTCTGCTGGCATGGATGGCCGGCAAGGAGGGCGAACACAGGCCCACCGCGAGCATGGCCCTTATCGCTCTCGCCCTGGCAAGCGCCTTTGGCCTCTCTATCTATGTGACATTCGCATTCTTCCTGTTGATGCTGGTTTGGGCTCTCTGGCAGGTAGTCATTGAACGCACGCCCCGCCCCGCTTTGACGCTGGCTGCTGGTGGCGCGGGCGCCATTGTGCTGCTCCTGCCCTACCTGTGGGAACTGATGCACAGCGCATCCAAAATGGAGGGCGGTTCCCTCTTCTCGTTTGCCGTCCGCGAAATGATTCCCCCCGACGGCCTGCTGTCATCACGCCTCTTCCAGCACCTTGCAGCCGGCCACCCCCTGGCGGCACTCAACATTGCCAAATTGGTTTTGCTGGCGCCCGGTTATGCCGTCGAGTTGGGTTTCTACTTCCTTGTCTTCCTCATCTACCTCGTTCCTGCTTGGCGCGGCCGGACGGCTCTTACTCCCGCGCAACGCTCATTGGTCTTCATCTCAGTGGCCAGCATTCCGCTCCTCTCCCTGGTACGCTCCGGGGTACTGGTAAGCAACGACTTTGGATGGAGAGCAGCTCTGCCTCTACAGTTCTCCCTGCTCCTTTTGGCGTCGGAACTGATCACCAGATGGAGATTGGCAGACCGCACAGGCTTGCCCCACAACACTCCGCACTGGCTGCGATCGATCGCTGCGCTCGCTCTTGTCATTGGGGTATACAGCACCCTTTACCAGGCACTCCTGATGCGTTTTAGTGGTCCTCTTGTCGTAGCGGCGCATAAGCGCGCGGTCCACGACCCCGTGGCCGGCAATCTCTCCCACGACGCCTACATCTCGTATCTCGGCTATGCCCAACTTGACCGTGTCATTCCTCAAGACGCCGTTGTTCAATTCAATCCGGTCCAGCCAGACGAATTTTGGAAGGGCGTGGACTTGGCTGGAGTCGACCACCAGGCTGCCATGGGCTTTGACAAGCCATGGTGTGGTTCCGAGTTTGGAGGCGATCCCAGCGGCTGCCCAGCCATGGCTGCTGCTATCGACCCTCTCTTCAACGGAGCTACTGCGGAACAGGCGCGCGCAACCTGCCACCAGTATGGCGTCCAGTATCTGGTCGCCAGCATTTACGATCCCGCGTGGAAGGACAAGAGCGATTGGGTATGGACTCTTAGCCCCGTGGTCTCCGACGAGGAATTTCGCGCACTCGATTGCCGCCAATAATTGTCAGCAAGGAAAATTGCGCCAGGTCGAAGTGTGCCAGGTACACTCGGCACGCAGGCGCAAAGATCCATCGCGATCTGTCGAGGTCAATAATCCGAAGAGTCGGCACGAGGGGAGAGAGAAAACCAGATGATTGATGTTTCTAAGTGCGTGATTTTGCGATGGCGCGATACGACGGCTGAAACGTGCCCTGATCGCGCCCTTCCTGGCCGAGCGGATGTGCTACAGAACACCCTTTTGTGTGGACCTTGTCCAGTGTGAAGCCTGCGGATTTATCTTCTACAACCCGCGGCTAGACGACACTGATTTGCGCCGTCTCTACAGCAACTACCGTTCGGAGGAGTATCAGCAGATGCGCCACGCCTCCGAAATCGAGAGGTGGGGCAGCCATATTTCACGATTAGGGCTCTGCTGGCTCCAGCCGGGCGTCGTACTGGCGAGGGAAGCGGATGAGGGCGATCCATTGGCCGTGGTCTTGCTGCTTCCAGACGAGGTCGCCGTGGAGCTGGAGGGCGATGAGTTCGGGCGGGAGATCGTGGTGGAGGCCGAAGTAGCGCTCGTCGACGGCTTCGGCGCGGGGGCCGAGGCTAAGGGGCAGCGAGGGCGGGTCGTACTTGGTGCTGAAGACGAGAGCGGCGGAGTACTTTTCCGGCTCCTGGGCGGCTCGGGCGATCTGATCGGCGGTGAAGTCCTCTAGGCGGTAGACGGCGAAAGGCTGAGCGAGGTAACCAAGCTCGGGACGGAGCAGCTCGTCGCTGAGGGGCCAGGCAGTGAGCACGATCGAGCCGGGGTAGAGCTTTTCAAGTTCATTGATGCCGGCCTGGTGGAGGCGGATGACGCGGGCGTAGGCCAGATTGTCTTCCGGAGCGAAGCGGTAGGGGGGATTGAGGAAGAGGCCCAAGATAAAGACCGCCGCGGAGAAGACGGCCAGGGCGTGCCAGTAAGGGACGCGGCGATAAAAAGTGGTGACGACCACCAGCAGCACCAACGGATACATAGGCAACAGGTATCGGGTGAGCAGCGCGCCGCCCAGAACGCTGAAGAAGAGAGCGTTGGCCAGGAGAAGAAAGGCGATGCGGCGCAGGGAGGCGGGGGCGATGGACGGGCGGAGCTGAGTGTCTTGGTTTCCCTCCCTTGCGCCAGAAACAAGGCGCAAGGATGGGGCACGGGAGGGTTCTGCCGGGTCAGGACAAGGATCGGGGCGAGGGTCGAGCAAGAGAGCGGCGATGGCGATGCCGACCGGCAAGAACAGGTTCATGTGCGCGGTCAGGTGGAGGATGCGGTAGCCGAAGGCGGAGAGGATGCGGAAGGGCGAGAGGTTGGCCTGGGCGTTGTAGCGCAGGAACTCGGGATTGCCGAAGAGGAAGCCGGTTTTGCAGTAGTGGAAGGCGTACCAGGCGGCCAGCGGGAGGAGGCAACCGGCGAGCCAGGCGGCCTCGCGCCAAAGCCGAGTGCGGGCGCGGCCGGGGGCGCGACGGCTCTCAACCAGGCTGACGACGGCCAGGGTGAGGGGGACGACGATGGCGGTTTCCTTGCAGAGCGCGGCCAGGGAAAACCAGACGGCGGCGGCCCAGGGCTTGCGGGGCAAGTCGCGGTTCAGGGCGGGCAGGATGTAGACCAGTCCCCAGAGGGTGCAGGCGGCGGCGAAGATGTCGGCGTGGGCGAGGCTGCTCTGGGCAAACCAGACGGGGTAGAGGGCGGTGAGCGCGACGGTCCAGAAGGCGACGGCAGGCACGCCGACCAGGCGCATGGCCAGACGCCAGACGGCGGTCAGGCCGAAGGCAGCGACGATGAGGACAGACGTGCGGGTGGCTTCGGGGAAAAAGCCGAATGCCTTCCAACAGAGGGCCAGATAGATGCTGGGCAGGGGCGGATGGGCGTTGGTGAGCGTGCTGAAGGGAATCAGCGAACCGGTGCGGAAGAAGTCCCAGGCGGCAGGGATGTAGTAGCCGGCCTCGTCCCAGTAATAGGGCAGGCGGAGGAGGGTGAAGTGGCTGGCGTAAAGCGCCGCGAAGACCACCGGGAAGATCATCCAGGCGGGAAGCGGCGCGCCGAGCCGGGGCTTGAAAAGACTCTTGAGATGCAATGGACCGCTCCTCGGATCGAGGGCTTTGACCGCGTGATTTCGTATCACCGGGTTCGTGGTTCCCCACCCTAGGCGCAAAAACAAAAGCGCGCCGAGGGTGGGGCACCCAGCAGGTTGAGAGGGGTGGTTTCCCACATCTGGCGCGATGATACTGCGCCAGATATGGGGCACCCGGCACCCAGCATTTTAAAACGGCCAGTGACTCAGTTGACGGGGCCCGTCTGGAAGGCGTGGCTCTGCGGCTCGAGATTGAGCGTGCCAAAGGCGTGCTCGTACTGGGCCAGGTTCTGGCCGAGCATGTTCCAGAGGGCTTTGGCCTGCTGGGGGCTGAGAAAAATGCCCGAGTGGCTGCGGATGGTGATCTGGTCGGGGGATTCGGGGGCTGCCAGGCCGAAGATCAACTGGAAATCCCAAACGCTGACGCGAATCTGAACGCTGTTGGCGTAGGACTCGCGGTAGTCGGGGGTCTGGACGAGGTTCATTTGGGGCTGCGCGGGTGTGCTCATGGTTTCTCCAGATTACTCCGGCGTGTATGGGGATGGTGCGAAAGGAGGGACTCGAACCCTCATGGATTGCTCCGCCAGCTCCTAAGGCTGGTGCGTCTGCCAATTCCGCCACTTTCGCATGTCGTGCAGTTTTGAGCGGACAGTGATGTGAAGATTCTACCCGGGGACGGCGCGGAATGCACGCTCGAATCCGGCGATGGATTTCTGGAGACGCTCCAAGGGAATGGTCAGCGAGAGGCGAACGTAGCCGGAGCGGCCGAAGCCGACGCCGGGAACGGCGAGCACGCCTTCATCGGCAAGCAGTTTGGTGAAGGCTACGTCGTCGGGGATGGGGGTCTTGAGGAAGATGTAAAAGGCGCCTTCGGGCCGCCGCACTTCGTAGCCGATCTTCTGGAGGGCATCGCAAAGGAAATTCCGCTTGTGCTCGTAGGGAGCAGCGTCAGCGGTTTCTTCGGCGACTTCCATCATGACCCGCTGCCAGATGGCGGGCGCACTGACGAAACCCAGGATGCGATTGCTGAAGGCACAGGCGGCGCGCAGAGGCGCGGAATCCACAATGCGCGGCGAGAGCGCCAAGTAGCCAATACGTTCGCCGGGCAAGCCCTGGGACTTGGACCACGAGCTTGTGATGGCCGTGTTGGCGATGAAGGACGACACCTCAGGCTGGCGCTTGCCGTCATAGACGAAGCACTTATAAGGCTCGTCGCTGATGACGATGATGGGCTGAGCAACCTCGGCCAGCATCGATTGCAGATCGCGCAGAACGCTTTCCGGATAAACGCGGCCGGTGGGGTTATTGGGCGTGTTGAGAAGGATGGCGCGCGTGCGGGGGGTGATGGCCGCGCGGATGCGCTCGACGACAGGCAGGAAGGTTTCGTCGGTTTCCACCTGAACCATGCGGCCGCCGTGGTTGGCGATGTAGAACTGGTACTCGGCAAAGTAGGGCAGCAGGACGATGACTTCATCGCCGGGGTCGAGGATCGACTTGAGAATTACGTTGCAAGCGCCGGCCGCGCCGACCGTCATAAAGACGTCTTCGGCGGCGAAGGGCAGGCCGGTTTCCTTCTGCAGCTTGCGGGCGACAGCCTCGCGGGCTTCAGGGTAGCCAGCATTGGGCATGTAGCCGTGCGAGCCGGGGCGATTGGCGGCCACAACGCGGCGCAAGGCATCCAGCACCGCGACGGGCGGCTCAAGATCGGGATTGCCTAGTGAATAATCGAAGACCGCATCTGCGCCGCGCTCGCGCTTCATGCGCACGCCTTCCTCAAACATGCGGCGAATCCAGGATGCGTTTTCGAGTTGGCTGGAGATGGTCTTTGAAACGGGCATAGTCGTGGACCTTCTATTACTTCAGGAGTTCTTCGCTCGCTACCAAGTTGATGCCCGCCGACAGCAAGCGCGCGATGGCGGCATCGGGATCGTTGAAGCGGAAGATGAGGATGGCCTGGTCGCCGCGAATATAAGGGAAGGCGTACATGTACTCGATGTTGATGCCGGAGCCATCGAGAGCGCCGAGAACGTCAGCAAGACCGCCAGGATGGTCGGGCACTTCGACGGCGAGAACCTCTGTCACTTTCACAACGAAGCCCTGAGCTTCAAGAAGCCCGGCAGCCTTTTGCCAGTCGGCGACAATGAGGCGCAGGATGCCGTAATCCTGGGTGTCGGCCAGATAGAGGGCGCGAATATCGATGCCTTCTTTGGCGAGGAGACGCGCAGGGGCGGAGATGTGCCCCGGCTTGTTTTCGGCGAAAAGCGAAATCTGGTGAATCTTCATGAGGTCCGCCTATCGATGACACGTTTTGCCTTGCCTTCGCTACGCTCGATCGTATGCGCTTCGACAAGCGAGACTTTCACGCGAATTCCGAGGACGCGATCGAGAGCGTGCTGAAGCTTGTCGTGCAGCTCCTGCAGCGCTCCGATCTTATCGTTGAACATGCTGGGCGTGACCTCGACCTGGACTTCCATCTGGTCCAATCCCTGAGAGCGGGTGAGCAGAATCTGGAAATGGGGCAAGGCGCCATCGACGGCGAGCAGAGCGGTTTCGACCTGTGATGGAAATATATTGACGCCGCGGATGATGAGCATATCGTCACTGCGGCGGCCGATGCGGTCAATACGCCGCAGCGTGCGCCCGCACTCGCAACTGCCGGGAAGAATCCGGGTGATGTCGTGGGTGCGATAGCGGATCATGGGCATGGCCAGCTTGCTCAAGGTGGTCAGCACCAGTTCGCCCTCGCTGCCATCGGGGAGCGGCACGCCGGTTTCGGGATCGACGACTTCGGGGTAGAAGTGATCCTCGAAGATGTGCAAGCCCTGGTGGCGGCGGCATTCGCAGCCGACGCCCGGCCCGATAATTTCGGAAAGACCGTAGATATCGAAGGCCTCGATGCTGCTCATCGTTTCAATGTGCTTGCGCATGGCGTCGGTCCACGGCTCTGCGCCGAAGACGCCGGCACGGAGCGGGAGGGCTTTCATGTCTACGCCGAGTTCGGCGGCACAGTCGATCAGGTGCAGAAAATAGGTGGGAGTGCAGCACATCGCAGTCACGCCGAAGTCTTTCATCAGCATGATCTGGCGGTCGGCGTGGCCGCCGGAGGCGGGAACGACCGTGGCCCCCAGCCCTTCAGCGCCATAGTGCGCGCCGAGGCCGCCGGTGAAAAGGCCGTAACCATAGGCGACCTGAATGATGTCTCCGCGATGCAAGCCGCAGCCGGCAAAAGCGCGCACCAGCACCGAGGTCCAGACGTCCACATCTTCCTGCGTATAGGCGACGACGATGGGCTTGCCGGTGGTTCCACTGGAGGCGTGGAGGCGGACAACGTCCTTCATGGGGCTGGCAAAAAGCCCGAAGGGGTAGTTGTCGCGCAGGTCGCTTTTCTGGGTGAAGGGGAGCCGGGCGATGTCGTCGAGGGAACGGATCTCCTCGGGCGAGAGGCCCAGCTCATCCATGCGCGAGCGGAAAGGCTTGACCTGGTTCCAGGCGCGCGTGACAACAGCCTGCAAGCGCTTCAACTGCAGAGCGCGAAGCTCGAGAACCGGGGTGTAATCCGGAACGCTGGCGGGATGACAGTCAGAAGCGCAAGTTTCCAAGATTCTATTCGTCATTTCTTTACCCAAACGTGAGTGATTTCCCCAAACACCAATTTGCGATAAACATTTGCTTCTTTGTAGGCTTCGTTTATATAGTCTTTGGTTTCCTGGGTGTAAAAATCATCGGGGCTGGCGGTAGTAAGCGCTGTTAACTTACATTCAATAATTAGCCTGGCTTCTTTGAAAGACATATCTCCGGAAGGAGTTTGAACGCTTGTCAATTCAACTTCTTTCATTTTCTGACTATCTCTTCCTGACTTACTTCCCAAAAAGAGTATTTGTTCCTTATATTCATTGGGGAAGAAAGACATCGTATATGTTTTCTCTTTTTGAATCATTTCAAGCGTGTAACGGTCTGCGCGAAGAATACACCAAGTGGTGGGTTTCATGAAGAGAAGCCCCAAACCGCCCCCACTGCCTGTCATGGAATTATAATGATCTTCCTTGCCCGCAGTAATAACCGTGAAATCTTTTCCCAGCAATGTAAATACACTGTCGCTTATCTCTTCTGGAGAGATTTGCGAAAATAATTGATCAAAATTCATCTCTTTGACATTTAATTCGCTCATCCGAGTCCCCTTGAGAGTGGTGTCGGGTTAAAAACCGGCAACAAGCCGTTTTGCTGAAGAGCCTTATTTTTCCTGCCCGCTGGTCTCTCCGCTATCCCGCCCAAGGGAAAACGCCTGAAGATTTGCGTCGTGCAGCTTTTCGGGCAGGTTGCGGCCGAGAGAGGAGGTCCACGCCTCGACGGGAAAAGGCAAATAAAGGCTCAACAGGCCCAGCAGCGCTACATTGAGGCTTTTCTTGTTGGGCAGAGCGGATTCGTCGATTTGAGAAGGCTGAATGAGCACGCCGCCTGGCCCGAGCACCGCGCGATTGACCTCAACCTGGTCGGGCGCGATCACCACGAGAAAGTCCGCCTCGCCCTGGGGCACCATGGGGCTGAAGACGCGCTGGCCGAAACGCACATCGCTGGCGACAGAACCGCCGCGCTGGCTCATCCCGTGCACGTCGCTCTTCTTGACGTCGAGGCCGGCGCTGAAGGCAACGTCGGCAAGAATGTCAGAGGCTTTCAAGACGCCCTGTCCGCCGAGTCCCGCGATGACTACATTAGTTGGATTGCTGCTCATTGCACCTCTCGTACGCGCGAATAGAGCCGGCCGCCAGCAGGCAGTTCCGGCGGGCAATCACGACGGAAAGCTCCGGCTTATCCAGGCAGGACTGGATGGTCTGCTTGAATTTTTCCGGGTCCTGGACGGGGTCGATCACAATGACGTTGGGCACGCCCAGAGAGCGCGCGAGATCCTCGAATACCACCTTGCCTGTCTGGGCGTGATCGAGCGCGCGGCCGGTTCCAGGATGCTCCTGCATGCCCGTCATGGCCGTGGTTCCGTTGTCGAGAATCACGAGAACATGGCCGGTGGCGGGCGGGTTATAGACCATTTCGACCAGGCCGGTGATGCCGCTATGGACAAAGGTACTGTCGCCGAGGACGCTGACGACGCGCTTCGCTTCTTCCGGCGGCAGAGAGTGGCGCAAGCCCAGGCCGACGCCGATGGCCGCGCCCATGCACACAAGCGTGTCCATCGCCTCAAAGGGCGGCAGAACGCCAAGAGAATAGCAGCCGATGTCGCCAGCGACGATGCAGTTCAGCTCTTTCAGAATCGTGTAGGCGCTGCGATGGGGACAGCCGGGACAGAGAGCAGGCGGCTTGCCGGGAACGCGTTTGGGCTCGGGAGAAGTGTCGCCGGTCAAAATGCGGCGCACGCGCGAGACGCTCAACTCGCCAAAGCGGAAGCTTTCCGGCGCGGCCTCGACATGGATGCCTGCGGTGCGCGCGGCCTCGACCAGATACGGATCGCCTTCTTCGATGACGTAACAGAGATCAACGCTCTCGGCGAAGGCGCGCATCTTTTCTAGAGGAAGCGGATAGGTCATTCCCAGCTTGAGGAAGCTGGCTTCCGGCGCGGCTTCGCGGGCAAATTGGAAGGCAGCGCCCGAGGCGATGATTCCCAGCGAGGACGAGCCATTGATGAGCTGGTTCGGTCCCTCAGTCTCATTCCAGGCGGCTAGCTCGGCCAGAATCCTGCGCTGCCGCAGATGAGCCGGGCGGGCATAGGCGGGAATCATGACGCGGGAGGGAAAATCACGCTCGAAGTGAGCCGGGCCGGGCGCGGGAATCTTTACTGTTCCGCGGCGGACGATGGTTTTGGAATGGCAGACGCGCGTGGTCATGCGCAGCAGGACGGGCACTTGCCAGCGCTCGGAAAGTTCGATGGCGCGCACGGTGAACTCGTAGGCTTCCTGCGAGTCGGAAGGCTCGAGCATGGGCACGCCAGCGGCAAGGGCATAGCGGCGATTGTCCTGCTCATTCTGGCTGGAAGCCATTCCGGGGTCGTCGGCCGAGATGATGACGAGAGCGCCGTCGAGCCGGATCTGCGCCACGGTGAACAAGGGGTCCGCGGCGACATTGAGGCCGACATGCTTCATGGTTACGAGAGCGCGCTGACCGGCAAAGGCAACGCCGATGCCAACTTCCAGAGCGACCTTCTCGTTGGGCGCCCACTGGGCTTTTCCACCCAGTTTGTCGAAGCTTTCGAGAATTTCGGTGGAGGGAGTGCCGGGATATCCCGTGCCGAGTGTTACCCCGGAGTCAAGGGCGGCCATGGCAACCGCTTCGTCACCGCTGAGCAGTGACAACGCATTCTGCTGCTGAAGAGAATCCAAGGTGAAGTCCTGTGCAATTTGAGTCAATTTTCAGTGTACATGATGGTGGAATGCGACCAGCAGGAGCTTAGCATTTCCGAGGGTGGGCGAAAAGGGCGGGAGTATCCAATACAGCGCGAAATTGTCTATATCTGCAAGCGATTGCGCATCTATTATGCTACCTGCACATCATGCGGAATTCCATATGGCAGAAGCTAAAATCATGTCTCAAATGGGACGAAACTGATGCCGTATGCGTTTCTTCAGGGGATGAAGCATTCTCACTATTTCTGAAGTGCAGGCATCGTGCTATCCAACCCTAGCCGCAAAAACAAAAGCGCGGCGAGGGTGGGGCACCCTGGCATAATTTTGTACCTCTGATTCGTGCTTTCCCAAGTCCCAAAATCGGGACCTGGGGCACCCATCGGTGGTACAAACTCAAGCGATCAAAGACCTAGTTGAACAAGTCCTTCATCTTGTCGATGAGGCCGGGAGAGGTGGGCTTGTTTTCGATGGAAAGCGACTCAGCCAGCTCGGAGACCAGTTCGCGCTGAGCGCGGGTAAGTTTGCGGGGAATCTGCACCAGCACCTTCACGATGAGGTCGCCTTTGCCCTTTTCGCTGAGGAAAGGAATGCCACGGCCACGGACACGCAACTCGCGGCCGCTCTGTGTGCCCTCGGGAATCTTGATGCTGACCGGGCCGTCGATGCCGGAGATTTCGATTTCTGCGCCCAGGGCTGCCTGAGGAAAGCTGATGGGAATGGCACAGCGCAGGTCATTGCCGTCCCGCTCGAAGAGTTCATGGGGACGAACGGAAAGGACCACATAAAGGTCGCCCGAAGGCGCGCCGAAGCGGCCGACGTCGCCTTCGCCGGCGTAACGGATGCGGGTTCCATCCTCGACACCGGGAGGCACCTTGACCTGGAACTTGCGTTCCTTGGTGACGCGAGTTTCGCTATGGCAAGCCGGACAAGGATCGCTGATGATCTGGCCCGTGCCGCCACAGGCGCTGCAGGTGCGGGCCACGGCGAAGAAGCCTTGCTGAAAGCGAACCTGGCCGCGTCCCTGGCATTGGGGACAAGTGGCGGGTCCGCGACCGGAGACGCTGCCGCGGCCATGGCAGGTTTCGCAGGACTCCAGGCGGCGGATCTTCACTTCGGTTTCCGTGCCGAAGATAACTGCCTCGAAGTCGATGGCCAGGTCGCAGCGCAGGTCGTCGCCGCGCTGCTGGCGTGTGGCGCGTTGCGGGCCGCCGCCCCTCGCAAACATCTCGCCGAAGAGATCGCCGAAGATGTCACCAATGTCAACGCCGCCAGCGAAAGGGCCGCCGCCAAAGCCCTGCCCGGCGCCGCTGGCAAAACCGTAGCGGTCATAGGCGGCGCGCTTGTCGGCGTCGCTGAGCACCTGGTAAGCCTCGCTGGCCTCTTTGAACTTCTCTTCGGCGGAATGGTTCCCAGGGTTGCGGTCAGGATGGTACTTGAGCGCCTGCTTGCGGTAGGCACTCTTCAACTCCTGGTCACTGGCCTCGCGCGAGACGCCCAGAACTTCGTAATAATCTGTCTTTTCCACTTTTGAATTCGTACTCATTCGCTTTTCTGTTTCGGGTTGGAGGCCACGCGCACCAGCGCCGGGCGCAAAAGCCGATCACGCAACTTATAGCCGCGGCGAATTTCCTCCGCCACATGCTGGTCCGGCAGGTCATCGCGCTCGACCGAGCCGAGCGCTTCATGCAGGCGCGGATCGAACTCCACACCGACAGCGGGAATGGCATGCACATGCAACTGGCGCAGAATATCCTCCATCTGCTTGCGGATCAACTCAACGCCGGAGCGCAATTGGGCGTCTGTGCCGGAGGACTTGAGCGCCAGCTCGAAGTTGTCCAGCACGGGCAGAAACTGCTTGACCACGCTGCCCGTAGCAAAGTCGCGATCAGAGACCCGTTCGCGCTCGGCGCGCTTGCGCGCATTCTCGAACTCAGCCTGCAGACGGGCCAGCCGGTCGGCCAACTGATCGCGTTCGGCCTTGAGCTTGTCGAAGTCCTCGCGACTGACGGGCGGCTCGACGCTGACAGGCTCTTTTGGAAGAGCGGGTTCTGCCGGGGCTGCTGGCTTCTTCATTGTGACAACCTTCTCTGGGGCCGCAGGCTCCCGCGAGGCGGCGGGCTCCTCCGGATGGGCCGGAGGCGCGGCTTCAGCGGGCGTTTTACTCACCGGCTCCTCGACCGCTCCGGCTGGCTCAGCCTTGAGCTTTTCCAATAACTTCGATTCCATTTCCTGCTTTGACATGAATCTATGCTTTCTCCGTAAAATCTCTTGTCTGTTTCAATGATAACCAGCAAGGCAGGCGACAGCTTCTCTTTTGCCCATCGGGAGCAACATTGGTTCGGTTAAAACCGGATCAGACTACCAGGCTCTGATCCGCGGGAACTTCCAGAAGGCGCTCGGAGAGCCGGGCGATATAGCGCACCGCCTGGATCATTTCCTGATACTGGATGCGGGTGGGAGCGATGACGGCCACCGTACCCAGACTGACGCCGCCCAGGCGGGCCGGAGCGCCGATAAGCACCAGATCCTGCATGGCTGGGGAGGACTCGTCGAGCCCCACCACGACGCGCACTTCCTGCTGGCGGCCATCGACGTAGGCAGTCAGCAGCTCGACCAGGCGCTGCTTGGCTTCCAGAGCCGACAGCATCTGCCGCAGGCGTTCGCGGTCCTCTTCGGCGGCAATCAGGTTCGCCATTCCGTCGACAAAAATGGCCGGCCCGTCCTGGCTGCCAGCCAGCGCGCCCTTGCGGCAGAGCTCCTCGACCGAGGTCAGCAACTGCTGGTAGGCCGTCTGCTCCTGCGCCACGCGCCGCGCAACCTCGGAGCGGATGCGCTCGATGGGCCAGCCGCGGAAGTTCTCATTCAGATAGCGAGCGGAGGTTTCCAGCTCCGCATGGGTCAGCTCGTGATCCAGCACCAGCACGCGGTCGAGGACGGCGCCGGCCTGGGTCACCAGCACGGCCAGCACGCGGCCCGTCGAAAGGCGCGAAAAGTGGATGTGCTCGAGCACCTGAGCAACGGTAGAGCTGGCCAGCGCCACGCCCAGTCCGCTGGAGAGAAGCGCCAGAACGTGCGAGGTGCGCTCCAGGTAGTCGGTGCTGCTGGTGACGCCGGAGAAGCTATCCTCGATCTGGCCGCGCCGGGCTTCACTCATAGGCCTCGGCCCCAAGGAGGAGACACCCTGCGGCATCGCTTCCAGGCTGGAGGCCTGCGCTCCGGCAGCGATGCGGCCGGGCCGGGTGATCTGTTCGACATACCAGCGGAAGGCGGCGGCGGTGGGCACGCGGCCCGAGGAGGTGTGCGGCTGCTCGAGCAGGCCCGACTCGCCCAGCGTGGACATGACGTTGCGCAGGGTAGCGGAACTGAGCCCTTCGCGATTGGCAAAAAAGTGCGCAACCGCCTGCGAGGCTACCGGTTCGCCGGTGGCGATGTACAGTTCCACGATGGCCGTGAGGACCAACTGCTCCCGCGAACTGACGCGCGCATCAGGCATCTTCCCTGCTCCCCGTGTGGGCTCTTCCCGCATGACCGCTGGGATTCCGGGCCCCGGCACGGATTTGGATAAAACCGTTAACCACTTGATTCTTCTGGCGTTTGTGCGAGAAAAAGCGCAAAATTCTCCTCTTTAATACTAGGGAGAGGCCATTGCGCTGTCAACAAGAAGCGATTCGTGCTGGCATACCATGTTGAGCTGGAAGGGAAACAAGCGCGCAGACCGCGACGGGGCTTTCCCGGTAGAGCAACTTTTCCGGAGGCGGGGGGTCAAAGACAATGTGGTTTCCGGCAGGTGTTTTGTATTGGAGATAATTCATCCAAAAGGACTTGCTCTCATGCATGTTTCCCCCCTCTTCGCGGTGGCGGCTTTCGTTCTGCCGCTCGTGACGACGCCTCTGGCACAGAGTCAGCAGAAGGCCTCGCCGCCGCTATCCGAGATTCGTCAACTGATACGCGAGGTTACTGAACACCAGAAGCAACTGGAAAAAGTGCGGGAAAACTACACTTTCAGCGTTTCAAACGTGGTTCAGGAGATCGACGGCAAGGGACAGGTGACCAAGACCGAGACGCGCGACATCGAGGTCTTCTACGTCCACGGCCAGCCGATTGGGCGGCTGGTGAAAAAAGACGGCAAGCCGCTGACGGAGGAAGAGCAGCAGAAGGAGACCGAACGCGTGACCAAGGCCGTAGAGAAGGCGGAGAAGCCGCAGCCTGACCAGCCAAAGGATGACAAGGAGATCAGCCTGCACCGCATTCTGGAGGCTGCCGACTTGCGCAATCCCCGGCGGGAGAACCTTCGCGGCCGCCCGACGATTGTCTTCGACTTTGTGGGCCAGAAGGAGCTGAAGGCCCACGGCCTGAGCGAAGACGTCTCGAAGAAGCTGGAGGGAACGGTGTGGATTGACGAGGCAGATCGGCAGGTGGCGCGCCTGGAGGTCACACTGGACGACAACTTCCACGTGGCCGGCGGACTGGTCGCCAATATTCAGAAGGGATCGCGCTTCACTTTTGATCAGGCCCCGGTGAACGGCGAACTCTGGCTCCCCACCGGCGGAGAGGTTTCGGTGCAGATGCATGTTCTGCTCGTCAAAGGTATTCGCCAGCACATCACCGAGCGGGACTACGACTACAAGCGCTTCCGCGTGGAGACATTGCAGGGGAAGGATGCGAAGGCCATGGTGGAAGCGAAGCCGTAGGCGTGCGATTTGTTTCTGTGGTTTCCCACCCATTTCACAAGGAACGTGAAATGGGGCACGGAGGTTTGTGGGGTGTCAGCGCGACGCACGGAGTTTCGGGGTTTCCCACATCTGGCGCGATGATGCTGCGCCAGATATGGGGCACCCGGCATACCTCAGGGGCTAAAGCCCGTCTTTTTTTTGATAACTTGCGGCACGACTGAAGTCGTGCCCTGACACTTCTTGCCTCTGCGGATGAGTTTTTCCGCAGCCTGTAAAGTCGTGCCCTTTCAACGCTGGCGTGCTGACGATGGTTTCTGGGCAGGTTTCTAAACTCCCGGAGGACCGCCGCCTCCAGGTCCTCCACCACCATCCGGCGGAGGGCCACCCTCACCGTCAGGCGGCGGAGGCGGCATGTCGTCATTTTCCTGCCGCGCGGAGGCCTTGGCGCGCTTTTTCTCCCAAGCCGCGAATTTGACCTTCTGCTCATCTGTGAGCAGCGCCGCGATCTTTGCCTGCATGTCAGCGCGAAGGCTCTTCATGGCCGCGCGTTTGGCTTCCATCTCTTCCCGGCTGGGGAACTGGCCTTCGCTGGCCGCAGTGTCGGACCCCGCCTTGCCGCTTTCAGCGACCGGCTTGAAGAGCGCCTCCACCTGCTGATGCTCGGCGGTCAGAATGTCCTTGACCTGAGTCTGCTGGGCAGTGGTCAGCGCGAGCAACTCTGTGAGCCGCTTCAACTGGCGCTCAACGCCGGGGCCGCGCTGTTGCTGCGGCATTTCGCCCGGCGGAGGGCCTCCAGCGGGCGGCGGACCACCAGGGCCGTCGGGCTGGGACCAAGCCACGCAGCAGCAGGCGATGGACAGGCCGAATAGCGGCACAGTCCGCCGAGTCAAAACCATGAGACGCTTCAAGTCGATCAAAATGCGATGCTCCTCTCCAGTGGGGGAATGCGAAAACCCATGCCGGCGCGAAGATCTGGCCGGACCCGAATCCGCGCTTGCGCCGGAGAGGCGCGACCGAAGCAGGTTTTCCGCTTCTGAAGAGCATCGCCGGCAAGGGTGTTCATACAGCTAGACGCGAGCTTGCCGGAAATTGTTGACGCACGCGGGGGATTTGTTTGTGATCTTGCGGAAGGCAGAGTCCGGCGGTCAATCTATCGTTAATAGTGCTATGTAATAGCATTGCATTAAATAAGATATTTGTTTTCTATTCTTTGCGTTCTATGAACCTTGCACAACTCGTACCCTCTTCACAAAGGTTCTGATGTAAAATTCCAAAATTACTGATCACACCTGGAAGCGAGACGAACTCTTGGGGCTGTAATATGCAGCTGAGGACGAAGAAGAATCGCCGAGATTCCTCCGAGCACAACACCACCAAACGCTCCTGCGACTCCCACTTCAGGCGCAGAGAAGATCAATACCGCCGCGAGGAGCGCCGCAGAACACCCCATTAGCATACGGGTACCTAGTTGACCGAATTTGCGAAGCACAACAATAATAAAAGAACCAACTTTCCTTGCTCTTTTCATATTAGTCCCCTTGTCTTTAGTTTGACGAATCCATAGAGAAGAAGGATTCCTAATCCGTTCGAGAAAAAGCAAAGCATAAAAATCTGCATTCTTCCACTTTTAGCTTGAGAAGACCACGTTTGATGCATCCCCATTTGAATCAATAACATGACGATGGCGGCGAGAAGGAGAACGACAGTCCAAACAATGCTCATCCCGTTTAAGGGCTGCCTCTTCGCTATGTCTAGAAAGTTAACCATAGTCGCAGCCAGGAAATAAACTGTCAAGTCGAGCCCCATGAAGAAGTGCTCCCGTTTGAACGGCTCTGCGTCCACAAGCTTCTGAATCCACGCTCCAACGCCAAGCAATACAAGTGGAATTACAAAGGATCCCCAGTACGCAATGCTTTCTATTGTCATCGTCTCATTGAGAAAAAACCTTATTCGTTATCTCTACTGAAAGTCAAATGTTTTTCCATCTTATTTCAGATTGTTCATCGTTGACGAACAATTGGGCCAAAATGGTTGCAATCCAAAAACAGGCCCAAGCATAAAAATGAATTTCTGTTCAAGAGAAAGTCTTTACGCGGTCTTTTTCTATCCCCGCGACATTTGGACATAGCACTAGCGCGGCTCTTACCAGACTGCTCTGAATTAGGACATAGCCTTAAGCAATGGTCTGTTGCCGTGCCTCATTGGAGCGCCAAAGCGCGGCCTCGGCCTGGCGACGGGCCTTGAGAGCGGCGTTTTCCCGGCCGGCGGCATGGTCCCACAGCAGCAACTGCTGGGCGGCATCGGCGTATTTTCCCGCGTTGAGATCCTTGAGGAGAGAAGAAGAGGCGAGGCGTCCGGCGCCGAGGTTGAAACAGAAGTCCACCAGCGCGTCGAACTGGCCCTGGGTCAGAGGCACCTCCACCAGGCGTTCGACGGCCTGCTCGGCGTCGCGCACATCAACGGCCAGAAGATTGGCGGCCTGCGGCTCGTCGATTCCGTTGGGAAAGGATTCGGGGTGGAGCAGCCGGTGGCCATAACCGATGGTCGGAAAGCCGGCCACATCCCGGTAGACGCGACTGCGAAAACCTTCGGACCGCTTAAGCAACTCCATGCCCGTAGCGCTGAATTTCATTTTTTCCTCCTGCTATTTGTTGGAGATAACGTCAATTTCACGCTAGCAGGAAGGAAGAAATAATCTGCAAATGCGGCTGAACAGGCTGCGGAGAAGGGCCTGAATTCTGGGCAAATTGGTGGAAAGCGTCCCTCCGGGGCTAAAGCCCGCGTCGATTCTGCTGGCTTTATGCGGGGGTTGAACCCCCCGCCTCCCTCCGGATCGAGTTTTCCGCAACCTGTGAAGCCCTCTGCTCCCTCCGGAACCGCTCTCGTCAGCGGGCGGCAGCCGGGGCTTTGCCGGCGAGAGTCCTGAAATCCAGGAGCAGGGCCGAGAGAGCGTTGTCGAAGTTGCGGTCGTGAGTCTTTTGCAGATAGGCCATTTCGATGGACTCAGTCAACGTCCACAGGATGTAGTGGCTCTTGCGGTCGTAGATCACCAGGCGGAACATGGGCAGCGGATCAGGCGCGCCATTCGACTTGTTCACCTCGTCGGGCCGGCCCCTGAGGGGGCTGGTGTGCGCGATAAGCTGAAGCTCCAGAACGAGATCGGCTGCGCCCGGGTCGGCCACCAACTGATACTGGCCGGAGGCCATGAGGGCCGCATAGAACTGGGTGTAGGCCCGGTCGGGGTCGCCGGAGAAGGGAGACGGAAACAGGCCGCTGTCGCCTCCGGCGTTGGAGACGAAGATCGTTTTGGCGGCGAAGATGGCAGGGGGGACTGGGCCGGCCTGCGCGGAGGCGAACTGTGGGGTGAGAACGGCAACCGCCGAAAGGAGAGCGGCGCATACAACGGAAGGGAATCCAAAGCCGGTATGGTTCAACGGAAGTTCCTCCTGGTGAGAAAGATACCTTATTGAAGAAGACCCGGCGGCGCGGGAAATGTTGCTGCGGGCATGAGAACTTTTCAGAGCTGGGAGAGGATTGCCGGCACGAGGACGCTCGGCAGCCTCAAGGGGGTTGCCGGCCGCCATCCGGGATTTGGGGGGGGCCGAGGGCAAGGGAGCGGGGAAAACAGGCAAAAAAACGTTAAATTGCACCATTTTTGGTGCATCCTTCAAGCTAATGAGAATAAACGGGTTAATAAGGAATGCCCCGAAGATTGTTCATTTTTGGCAATAAAATCCTCTTGTATTACTAGATAACAGTTGAGTGAAATAGTGTCGAATCAGTAAAATAGGTAAATGGTTATTGGACGAGAAACGGGCAATACGGGCACGAAGACTCCGCTACGGATTTGGCTAATAGCGGGAGCATGCTCCGTTGTACTGACCGCGGGTGTGGTGACAGTATCCACGCGGACGGTACATGCGGATGCGCGGCTTCCACGGCCAAACGCAACCGCGCTCCCCGCGGTTCCGGCAGCGAACGCGACGCCTGCCTCGCTAGCGCCGCAAAAACCCGCAGAACGAGAAGCGGCTGAAATGCTGCACGGCATTGCCTCCTGGTACGGTGGGGTGTTCAACGGACGCCGCACGGCCAGTGGGGCACGGTTCGACATGTACGCGATGACAGCCTGTCATCCAACCCTGCCATTCGGCTCGGTGGTACGCGTAGTCAACCTGGAAAACAACCGGTCGGTAGTGGTTCGGATCACCGACCGCGGAGACCTTCTTGGTGGACGGGTCATCGATCTTTCGTATGGCGCCGCCCAGAAACTGGCAATGACCAAAGGCGGGCTCGCCTCAGTAAGACTGGAAGTCCTTTCCCTGGGCGGACCTCACCGCGACAAGTAAACAACCGGAAACATTCAAGAACAGCAACGGCCAGCCTTCGGGCTGGCCGGTTTCGTTTTTGGAGAATGGGGTGGGACTGGTGGAGGTTCGTGGTTTCCCACCCTAGCCACAAAGACAAAGACGTGGCGAGGGTGGGGCACCCGGCTCAGGATGACAAAAAGAGTGAAAGACGGAGAATTGCACTACTTCCAGGGGACAGAGCCCTATTGGCTGTCAGGCAGCTTGTAGGGCTTTTGCAGGTACATGCGGGCCTCGTTGACCGCGCCCTGGGCGTTGTCGTTGGTCTGCGCCGCCAGGCGGTACTCGTTCACGGCGCGTTCGCGCTGGCCGGTAAGGTCGAAGATCTTGCCAAGAGCGATGTGGCTCCAGACCTCGGTCCAGGGGGGCTCGCCGTCGCCGCGCAGGGCGTCGCGGTAGGCATTCACGCTGGCCTGGTAGTTGCGCTGGGTGAAGAGGAGTTCGCCGATGCGGTAGCTGGCCAGCGAACTCTGCGAATTGGCTTCTAGGGCCTTCTGGTACTCGGCCAGCGCGCCGGTCAGATCGCCCTGCGCCACCAGTTGCTGACCCTTCAGGATGCTGACACGCACTTGCAGGCCGGGGGTGGACTTGAGCACCCAGCCTTGCGGGTCGATGCTGATGCGGTGAGGACGGCCGAAGGTATCCACGGTAAACTGCGTGTCGGCGCCGACGATTTCGATCCTCTTTGTTTCGGTCTTGCCATCGGTTTCGACGCGCAGCTCGACGGGCATGCGGAAGAGGTCGAGGTCCTGGCCGATTTCGCCGATGGTGCGGAAGCCCTTGTTGTTGCCCAGGCGGTAGACGGCGTACTTGTTGGTGAACTGCGGCGCGCCGGTGCCGTCTACCCATTGCGCAAAGAAGGCGGTCAACGGCTGCTTGCTCTGCTCCTCGGCCACCTTTTCGAAGTCGGCCGCGCGGATGGGGCTGCCGGTGTACTGGGCGAGCGCGGCTTTAAGCGTGGCCAGGAAGGCCTTGTCGCCGATCTCCCAGCGGAGCATGTGGAAGATCATGGCGCCCTTTTCCAGCGTCATCGACTGAAACTCAGGCGAGAAGGGGCTCAGGCGGCTGACGCTCGACAGGGGGATGGTGTCGTAGGCCAAGGCTCCGGCGGAAACATCCTGAATGGCCGCCTGCAGGGCGTTTTTGCCGCTTTCATCCTCGACATACATCAATTCGCCATAGCGGGAGATGCCGTTGGTGATCCAGGCGTCGTTGAGGGTGCGCGGGCTGACCTGAGAACCCCACCACTGGTGGGCGATGGTGTTGGCCAGCAGGCGAACGCCGCTTTTGTCGCCGACGCGGGAGCCGAGGATGGCCGCCAGTTCCGGCGCCCAGACGGCGGGCAGCGTGTCGTCGGGCAATTCGACAACATTCAGGCGGCTGGACTCGGGCGCGCCGAAGCTCTCTGTAAAGAAGCCGTACTCTTTGGCCGCGGTCTGCGCCAGATCGTTCGCGAACTGCTGATGGCTCACCGTAAGCCAGACTTTGACGTTGCCGGAGCCGACGGAGACCGGTTCCACGTAGCGGCCGGCAATCACCGTGCCGGGAAAGCCGGGCCTGGTCCAGTTGAAGTCGTACTGGTCGCCGGGCTTGCCGCTGGCCAAAGTGACGGGCTTGGAAGCGCCCTGGCTGCCGCTGGCGAAGACGCGCATCCCCTGGGGCACGCGGATGTGCATCTCGGCGGTGAAGCGATTGGTGAGGTAGCCGGACGAGTTTGCGGAAACGGGAAACCAGCGGCCCGCGTAGAGCAGGTAGGTAATGGGCTCCTGGATGGCGGCCAATTTCAATCCTTCGACGGGGCCGTCTTCGTTGCCGGTGATGACGCCCTCGTACTCGAAGGTCCAGCGCACGGCTTGGCCGCGGACAAAGGGCGCGGCCGGGGTGATGCGGACGGTTCCGTCGGCCAGGCGCTCGCCGGTGAGCAGCTTGCCGGTTTCATCGGAGATTTTGGTCAGCTTCAGCGCCGGGTGAAAGCCGAAGCTGACCTGCTCGGCGTTTTCAGGCGCGGTAAAGCTGACCGTTGCCCTGGCCGCGAGATGGTGGGCGGCGGTGTCGATCTCGGCGTCGATGACGTAGCCAGTGATGGTGAGGGCGGGCCGCTCAGGGTGCTGGGCGGCAAGGGGAAGAGCGCAGACCAGCAGCGCGGCCATAAGGGGAAACGGGTTCCAATTACGCAACGAGTTCATCCTTGCAGCCTTTCGCAGCGCCCTTACAGGGCGGAATTCATGCGCGCGACTCGATTCTCTTACGCTCCAGGCTGAAACGCCAGATCAAAAGGATTGCGCCACTCATCGCTCACTGCTGGGTGCCCCATCCTTGCGGCGCACTTTGCCGCAAGGGTGGGAGACCGCGAACCTCAACCGTCTCGACGCATCACTTCCAGGGTAATTGCCGCCACACGGTCAATGGCGCCGCTCTCGCCGCCGACAGCCTGCCCTTTGCTCAGCAAGCCGCGAATGCGAGCCAACTCTTCCATCATGGACTGGCGGGGGGGGCCGTCGGGTAGCAGAGGCCTGATATGTTGGACGATATTTTCCGCGGTGAAGTCATCTTGAATCAGCTCGGGAACGACCTGTTTGCCGGCAATCAGGTTGGCCATGGCGACGAAGGGCACCTTGACGACCCGCTTGGCGATGGCGAAGGTCAGCGGCGAGACGCGGTAGACGACGACAAAGGGATTGCCGATCAGCGCCGCTTCGATGGTGGCCGTGCCGCTGGCAACGATAGCGGCGCGGGAGTGGTAGAGCGCCGCGCGAGCATCACGGACAAACGTGATTCGAGGGGGATGGGCTGGCAGGTGATAATCCCCCAGCGACTCCTGAATCCCGCTTATCTGATCTTCTGTCAGCGTCGGAGCAAGAGGAACGATGTACTCGTACTCGTTGCCAAGCTGGACTGCGGCTTTGACCATGGTATCGAAGTTACTGAAAATCTCGGCACTGCGGCTGCCGGGAAGCAGTGCAATCCATTCTTTCCTTGGGTCCAGCTCATAGCTGAACATCCCAAAAGCTGAGTATGTTCCTTCTGGTGGACGGGCTTCTGGGGGCAAATAGTCCCATTGCCCCTGATTGAGGAGCGAGGCTTGCCGCGCATATTCTTCGCGTGAGATTGTTGGCGGCGGCAACTCCGCCAGCGGGTGCCCGACAAACTCGGCCTGGACGCCCTGCCCGCGATAGAACGGCTCCTCGAAGGGGAAGATCACCAGCATCCTGTCGATGTACTTGCGCACCAGATGAATGCGCTTCTTCTTCCATGCCCAAAGCTGCGGGCTGACGAAGTAGATGACGGGAATGCCGAGGCGGTGGAACTCTTTGGCCAGGCGGAAGTGGATTTCGGGGAAGTCGATGAGCACGGCGACCGAGGGCCTGCGCTCGCTAATGGAGCGCTTCAGGCGGCGATACTCGCGGTAAATGCGGGGCAGATGGCGGACGACCTCGGTCAGGCCCATGACGGCCATGTCTTCAGAGCGGACGACGCATTCCAGGCCCTCGGCGGCCATGCGCGGACCGCCCATGCCGAAGAAGCTGGCCGATTGGCCGGCGGCGGCGAGCTGATGCCGCAGCGCGGCAAGCAGCAGGGCGCCGTAGTGCTCGCCGCTGGCCTCGCCTGCCGAGATGAAGATGGTGGAGGGCATTGTTTCTTACCGGTTTGCGCCATGGTGTTACGCGCTGGTCACCATCATAGCCGTTGGAGTTTGACCAGATCTCTGAGCGCATGATTTCGCAGCCTGAGTTCCTGCTTTCCCTGGTCCCAAAATCGGGACCAGGGGCACCCATCGTTGGTGCAATTTCAAGCGGTCATAGATTTGGAGCGGTTTCGGAATACAGTAACTCCGGAGCCGCTATACCCGTTTTTTCGCTGTTCGCAGGCGCGCTCATCATAAGCGAAGCGCGATGCGGCGAAGGAGCTGCTGACAGTTCCTGCTCCGCAAGCCGGATGATCTTGATAAAATCGCGTGAGGACGATTCCCTGTCGCCCGTATTCCAGCCTGCACAAGGAAGTGGGTCGATGCAAGTACGTCCTTTGTTTTTAAGCGTTGCCGCGGCATTGGCGGCGATGGGAACTTGCTCCTTCGCACAGCATCTTCCAGAGAACATTCAACAAAATCCGAAAATTGTCCAGGGGACGTTAATCGCACCCGGCAGTGTCCCCTTTCACCTGAAGGCAACGATTACCGCGGGAAATGATCCGTCTCCGATGGCCACGGTCGAAATGGATTGGGATGCTCCAGATCGCTGGCAGCGGACGATTGATTCGCGGGAGTTTTCCCAAACCCTGATTGTGAATGGGGACAAGGTTTTTGAAGCAAATACCGGAAGCTACTTTCCCCTGGGGCTGCAAACGCTGGTGACGGCAATGATTGATCCGAAGCCGCTTCTGGATGCCTACCGGCCTGGGGATATGCTTCAGACCAAGGCAAACGGAGCGTCCGATGAGTCGGGCCGCACCTGCTATGACACAGATCGCAAGATCTGCGGGATGGGCGCCTTTGGCTTGCATGAGTCTGTGGGCGCGGCGGGTCATTCCGTGGATTTGATGAGCTACAAGGACTTCCACGGCAAGAGGATTGCTCATCGTCTCATCTATACGGCCTGGCCGGGAAGCTATCTTACCGCGGAGGTGACGGATCTGACGAGGCTCTATCGTCCGGACGCCAGCCTTTTTGCAATTTCCCAGCCAACTGCGCCGGAGATGAAGATCAGCAGCGTGATTCTTCCGGAGGCGGAGCTGCGCGGCCTGGCAGCGGAGCAGCCGGAGATCATCTGGCCGCAGGTGCTGGACGGAGCCGCGACAGGCAAGGCGAGTTTTTATGTCTCGCTTGACCGCGAGGGCAAGGTACGCGAGGCTCTGCCGCTGAAAACCGCGAATGAGCGGTCCAATGACTCCGCGATTCGCCAGATCCTGCGGTTGAGGTTCAAGCCGGCGGTGAAGGACGGGCTGGCCGTGCAGGCCGAGGGCATTCTGACCTTCGATTTGAATACCCGCGCTTCGGGACCGGCAAATGCGCTTACCGATGTCGAGGTACGGAAACTGGCAACAAACATTGTGGCGCCGGTGGTTGCACCTGGCACGGTTCCGCCAGGCACGGTTTACAAGATGTTGCTTTCGGTTGATTCGGACGGCATTGTGATCGAGAAGTTGCCCGGCGAAGGACCGGCACAACTGTTCGAGGCTTGCGATCAGGCCGTGAAGCAGTGGCGCTTCAGCCCGATCATGGAGAATGGCATGTCACGGCCCTACCGGGCGCAGGTCGTTTTTCATTTTTAGTGAAAAGCTTTTCAGCGCATGTTTTCCCGGCGGCTCTCTGGCGCCTATGATTGAAGTGTGGGGCGGGCGTCGCGGCCGATGAGCCGCGGCGGCCCTCTGCAGCACGGGAAGGGAAAACTATGTGTCCTTTGTGCATCATGTCGGCAATTCTGCTGGCCGCGAGCGCGGGTACGGCAGGGGGAATCAACTGGCTGACGTTGAAACGCCGCGAGAAGAATGAAAATGCAGCCGGGGCGGAGAACCAGGGGTTGCGGCTGGGCGATTGCTGCTGCTGTGGTGAAAAAGCCAGGGACGCGAGTGAAGAGATAGAGAAATAGATGGCGCTTTGAAGGAACGCTTGGGCGATTGGATTGAGGCGGCGAAGATTCCCACAGGTGCTAAAGCCCCAGTTTTTTTGCGGCCTTTGCGGCACGACTAAAGTAGTGCCCTGATACAAAACATAGCTTTTGAAGCAGGTTCGACGAGTTTTTCAGCAGCCTGTAAAGCCCATATTCATTCTGCGGCATTTACGGCAGTCAGGGCTGAAGCCCTGACCTACCAGTCGTGCCCTGACGCTTCTTGCCTCTCCGAATAAGTTTTTCCGCAGCCTGTGAAGCCCTCTGCTCCCTCCGGAACCGCTACCCGCGGCGGGCGCGGGCGGCGGCGGCCAACTCCTTAAGCAAGGCATAGGTTTCCGGCCAGCCGAGGCAGCCGTCGGTGATGCTTTGGCCGTAGACGAGGGGCGCGCCGACAACGAGGGGCTGGCAGCCAGCCACGAGACTGCTCTCAATCATCACGCCCATGATGCGCTTGTCGCCCGAGGCGATCTGGCCGGCTACATCGCGGCAGACGATGGACTGGCGGCGATAGTCCTTGCTGCTGTTGGCGTGGCTGAAGTCGATCATGATGCGGGGCTGAAGGCCGGCTTTTTCCATCTTCGCGGCGGTTTTGGCCACGCTTTCGGCGGTGTAGTTGACCACTCCCCGGCCGCCGCGCAGGATCATGTGGCAATCGGGATTGCCGGTGGTGACGAGAATCGCCGACTGGCCGAACTTGGTGAGGCCGAGAAAGGCGTGGGAGTGAGCGGCGGAGAGAATCGCGTCGATGGCGATCTGCACGTCGCCGGAGGTTCCGTTCTTGAAGCCGACAGGACAGGAAATGCCGCTGACCAACTGGCGGTGGACCTGGCTCTCGGTGGTGCGCGCGCCGATGGCTCCCCAACTGACCAGGCCGGCGATGTACTGGGGCGAAATCACGTCGAGGAATTCGGTTCCGGCAGGCACGCCCATCTCGGCCAGGTCGAGGAGCAGGTGGCGGGCGAGGCGAAGGCCGTCGTTGATCTTGTAGGACTGATCGAGATAGGGGTCGTTGATGAGGCCCTTCCAGCCGATGGTGGTGCGGGGCTTCTCGAAGTAGACGCGCATGACGATGCGGAGATCTTCGGAAAACTCCTGAATGGCGGCTTTGAGCAGGCCTGCGTACTCGCGGGCGGCCTTGGGGTCGTGAATGGAGCAGGGGCCGACGAGGGCGAGCAGCCGCGGGTCGCGGCCGTTCAGGATGGCGGAGATTTCGCCGCGGGCGCCGGCGATGGTGGCCGAGGCGGCTTCGCTGACGGGGCGCTCTTCCTCAAGGAAGACAGGGGGAAGGACAACTTTCGTCAGCTTGATGCGGAGGTCTTCAGTTGTGTGGAACATGGCTCGTTTTCCTTGGGGGATTTTCGGAGATCGTGTGGCCTTTTCGCAGCAGCCAGGACAATCGAGATTGACGCGATTCTCTTCTTGAACAAGGCCGGTCGAGTTTTGAGGTTTCCCACCCTAGCCGCAAAAACAAGAACGCGGCAAGGGTGGGGCACCCACGGTCGAGATTGACGCAATCCTATTTAGAATTTATCAGCCTGGGCATCATGAGGACGACACGGAGGGCCGGAGACGAAGCAAGCGAATCCTGGCCGGAGTGCGTCTCTTCTTGCATAGGGCGGAACTGCGTGTGCGCATCCGGGCGAGGACAAGACAGGATGCGCGCCCAGGCGATACCCTGTAAGCGAGTTTCAAAGCACGGAAAAGCCTGGAAGATGCATAAAGGAGCGGCGATGAGAATTGGGAAATGGGCATGGTTGCTGCTGGCGGCAGCGCCGCTTCTGGCAGGTTGCGGAGATTTCTGGCAGGCGCCGGGCAGCAACAGCAGCACCAGCTTCACCGTGACGAACAGCGGCAACATGAATGTGAGCCCGAGCGCAAGCGGCACATCGACCATTACCGTGACTCCAGGGAGCGCGTTTACAGGGACGGTTACACTGTCGTGCTCGATTACCAGCACGCCTTCGAGCGCTACCAGCCCCGCGACGTGCGCCCTTTCTCCGACCTCGGTGGCGATCAGCACGACGACGGCGGAAACGTCTACGCTGACGGCAAGCACCACGTCCACCACGACCACCGGAGCCTACGAAATCAAGGTCACGGGCGTTTCGGGCAGTGTTTCGGAGAACACCACCGTTTGCGCTGAAGTGTCGACTTCTTCCTCAGCCACATGCAGCAGCGCAAGCAGCACAAGCGGTAACTTCTATGTTCTGGGAAGCACGTCGATTGCCGGCTATTCCATCAGTGCGGGCAGTCTGACGACACTCAGCGGCAGTTCCTACACTTTGACCGGCGCCTCAGCCATCGCCATGGCTCCCAGCGGAAACTTTCTCTATGTAGCTTCGACCAGCGGCCTCACCCTCTTCACGATCGACTCGAGCACCGGCGCACTGACGCAAGGGGGCGTGATCTTCGACGATCCGCTGGCCCAGGCGATCCAGGTGGACCCATCGGGCAACTGGCTGGTGGATGCCTCGGATGACGGGACGCTCAAGGCTTATCCCATCACTTCAGCAGGCATACAGGACACGAGCCGCTCAGCACAAACGACGACGAACCTGACCAGCACCTCGGTTCAGCCGGGCGGGATAGCGATTTCTCCCAATGGCGCGCTGATCGCCGTGGCTCTGGGAACGACCGGGACCGAGTTGTTTCCTTTCGCTTCAGGCAGCGCCTCACCCATCGGAAACCCCTACACAAAACTCCTTACGCCTTACGGAAGCGGCGGCGCAGCCATTGCGGTTGCCATGGACCCGCAAAGCCGATTGCTGTATGTCGGCGAAACCGCGGCCTTCAGCTCGACGACGAACTCCGGAGCCTTGCGGGTCTACACCATCGGCACGAACTCGGTGAACGAACTAACTTACGCGACACCGTATGCGCCCGCCGGAATGGGAATACACGCGATTCTGCCGGCCGCATCAGGCAATTATGTGTATGCGGCGAGCTGGCAGAGCGGCAGCGCCGGCGAGATCACCGGTTATTCGGTAACTACCTCCGCGCTTACGGCCCTGAGCTCCACGGTTACAACGGGGACGGAGCCGGAAAGCCTGGCAGAGGACAGCAAGGACAGCTACGTGCTGGCGGTGAGCACGAGCGGAACGGAATTCGACGCCTATACCTTCGACTCGACCACCACCGGCCAACTGGACGCCTCGCTCACCGGCACGACCGCGTCCGCTCCGATTGCCGTTGTTGCCGCGCCATAGACGGAGAGAGGCGCGCAAGCTGGAGCGGGGCCGGCGAATCGAGGCCCCGGCTTTGGTATGTTTATTCAGGCAGATGATCGCCAGATCTGACCGGAGGATGCCGCAATCATGCTGTTGCAGGCGCTGCGAGAAGAAGTGCTGGAAGCGAACCTGGAGCTGGTTCGCCGCGGACTGGTGCTCTACACCTTTGGCAACGTAAGCGGGATTGACCGCAGCCAGGGACTGGTGGCCATCAAGCCCAGTGGCGTGCCCTATGAAAAGATGACGCCGGTTGATATTGTGATTACCGACCTCGGGGGAAAGATCGTGGACGGAACGCTGCGGCCCTCTTCGGATCTGGACACGCATCTGGAGCTGTACAAGCACTTCGCGAATGTCGGCGGAGTGGCACATACGCACTCGGAATTCGCCACGGCGTGGGCGCAGGCGGAGAGGGAGATTCCGTGCTTCGGGACGACGCACGCGGATTCTTTCCATGGGCCGGTGCCTGTGACGGCGCGGCTGAGCGAAGAGCAGATTGCGGGCGATTACGAAATGGAAACTGGAGTGGCGATCTGCCGGAGATTTGCGGAGATTGATCCCGACTCGATTCCGGCGGCGCTGGTGGCCGGGCACGGTCCCTTCAGTTGGGGAGCGAGCGCAACCGAGGCCGCCCACAACTCAGCGATTCTGGAATATGTGGCGCGGATGGCCAGCCATACGCTGGCGATCAATGGCGAAACCGGGCCGCTGGGGCGCGCGCTGCACGACAAGCATTTTCTGCGCAAGCACGGCAGCCATGCCTATTATGGGCAGGTGAAGACGCAGTGAATCGCGGTTTTCTATTGATTCAGAGCTGAGCAGTTTGAGGTTTCCCACCGTTGCGGCAGAGAAAATGCGCAAGGATGGGGCGCGAAAATGATAGCGTTTACATGCCGGGTCAATCATGAATGGAGTTCGCTTGCTTTGCGATGGCGGAGCTGTGAAACCGGGCAAATGATTTTTTGAACGATGCAGCCTTCCGGTGAAGCGGGGGCGGAGACGAAAGAGAACGAATGAGCATTGTCGCGGGAGTAGATTTTGGCACGTTGAGCGTGCGCGTTTCGCTGGTGGACAGCGAGCGCGGTCTGATTGGTTCCGCTATCGCGGAGTATCCGCTGCACCGCAAGCGCGAGGACCCGGAGTTTGCGACGCAGTCGCACAGCGACCACATGCAGGCGCTGGCCGCGGCCACACGGCAGGCGGTGAAGGAAGCCGGAATCAAGGGCGAGCAGGTGGAGGCGATTGCGCTGGACACGACCGGCTCGAGCGTAATTCCCGTGGCCGCCGATATGACGCCGCTGGGCGACTACTACCTCTGGTGCGATCACCGCGCCAAGCAGGAAGCCGCCGAGATCACCGAGATGGCGCACCGCGAAAAGCTGGAAGCGATTCAGTGGTGCGGGGGCACCTACTCCGCCGAGTGGGGCTTTTCGAAGCTGCTCCATTGGCTCCGGCACAATCCGGAGAAGCGCAAGGATTTCGGCAGCGCATTCGAGCATTGCGACATGGTGGCCGCGACGCTGTGCGGAATTACAGACCCGGCGCGAGTGAAGCGCAGCATCTGCGCGATGGGCCACAAATGGCTATGGAACCCCACACTGGGCGGACTGCCTCCGGAAGAATTTCTGGTCAAGGTTGATCCGCTGCTGGCCGGCGTGCGCGCCAAGCTGGACGGAGTGTACGCGACCTCGGACCAGATTGAAGGGCATCTGGCGCCGCAGTGGGCGGAAAAACTGGGCCTGCGCGCGGGGATTCCGATTCCCGTGGGAGCCTTCGATGCGCACTGGGACGCCATCGGCGCGGGCGCGCGGGAAGGCGACGTGGTGAACGTGGTGGGCACCTCGACGTGCATCATCGCGTACGTGAAAAAGGCGGAGTTGATTCCCGGCGTTTGCGGGGTGGTGCAGGGCAGCGTGCACCCGCAATATACGGGAGTGGAGGCGGGACTTTCAGCCACGGGAGACATTTTCAGCGCCATTGCGCGCCGGGCCGGAACCACCGTTGCGGAACTGAGCAAGGGGCTGGAAGCCTACAGCGCCGGACAGACCGGCCTGCTGCGCATGACCTGGGACAACGGCGACCGCACGGTGCTGGTGAATCCGAACCTAGGCGGCATGACGCTGGGCTGGAACCTGCAAAGCACCGCACAGGACGAGCTGTTCGCGGCCATCGAGGGAACGGCGTTTCATACGCGCGTGATTCTGGACCGGATGAGCGAATACGGAGCGCTGACGCAGCGCATCATCAACGGCGGCGGCATTCCACAGAACAATGCGGTGCTGAACCAGGTCTACGCGAATGTTCTGGGAAAGCCGGTGCTGGTGCCCAGCAGCAACGTGACCGGAATCGGCTCGGCGATTTTCGCGTTCCTGGCCGCAGGCGCGTTCAAGACGATCGCTGAGGCGCAGGACAAGATCTGCCCCTCGCACAAGATCTACGAACCCGAGAAGGATGCGCAGAAGGTGTATGAGGGCCTCTACCAGCATTTTCGCCAGATCTATTTTGCCTTTGGCCAACCGGGAAAGAGCGAGTTCAGCCAGGTGCTGCCCGATTTGATCGAAGTGGCGAAGGCCGCGCACGGGTCGGGCGCCTCGTAGCGGCGCGGTTTCCGGGTTGGGCGGTTAACCGTCCAGAACTCCAATCTGGCACTTGCTTGCCGTAGATGAGCCATACGGTTCAGTTCACTTGTCGGCGCAGAACCCCAGATTTCGGCATGCCCTTGAATGGGCCGACACTTGTGAGGAAGTTAGAGAGAACCATCTCCATCTGCTTATCGTAATCATTGGGATTCTTGGGAAGGTGAGGCCACGCTATACGAACGTAAACGCCGCTATCGGCGATTATGCGACGGCAATCCCAAATTACATACTGAGTCTGGGTCGAATGCTGTATCGCCGAGAATGTACTGCACCCCCAGCCTTCTACGAGCTTTTTCTCCTGCGCATTATGGTCAGTGCTTGACGACTGCTTCTGGAAAGCATCCCTATCCTGAGCGCTCCTCAGATACGTAGAGATGAACGACAGATTTGTGGAATCCGAGGTGTCGCTGTCGGCGGCGTTCGGGATTTGGAACGTAAATACTGTCTTTTCGCTTGTAGACTTGCTTGCCAACACCGGCCAGTCGCCAGGCACTGAGAATTGAACACGGTCCACGATTGTGAAGTCAACCAGGTCCGTTGCCGCGGTCGTTGCTGCTGACAATAGGCATGTCACAAATACGAAAAGAACGAAATATTTCTTTGATTTCATCGTGATGATTGTACTTCATGTTTATTGCGAACATTCCGATGCACCCGTGGAGAGAAATATTTGGTGTCGCTTCTGGTCGTTCTGGGCGGTTTGTCGCCAAACGGGAAACTGCACCGATACCCGGCTTCAGGGCAAACATATCTTAATTCCAATCCCGCGGCGGATGCAGTTTGGGATTGCGATTCGATGCAGGAAGCAGTTTTCGGAGGGAGCAGGGGGCTTCAGACCCCTGAATCTGGGGCATCAATGGAGCCGCCTTCAGGCGCGGGCACTGTTTGGAATACGGACAGAAAGCCCGGGGCTAAAGCCCATCGCTTTTGCGTCTGCCGCTCAGTGGCCTGAAGGCCACTGCTCCCTCCGCAACAAACAAGCATAAACAACAGCTATATCTGTTTCATCGAGCCCGTCAGAGAATTCTAGATGCGTTTGCGCCGATACCCGGCGACTGAGTTTCTGCTTCATGTCCCTGCAAAGTGCTATCCTCAAGTGGATATCCACAGGCTGTGCCCACGCTTACTCCAATCCCATTCGTTGCTGTGGCGCGGCGGTCGAAGGCCGCCGTCCTTCCCATGCTGGTGGTGTGCCTTCTTGTGTTTTCAGCGGGATGCAACCGCTTGCGCCACGAGCGCCACGACAAGGTGTACGTCTTTACGCGGCAAACATACCTGCATGACCGCGTGGCCGCCGTCTCGAACCGGGTGGCCGAGGTGGTCAACGGTCAGCCGCTGGAAGTGCTCCAATACGGCCGCCGCTTTCTCAAGGTGAAGACCGAGAAGAACGAGATCGGCTGGATTGAAGAGCGGGCGGTCATCGACAGCAAGACGTTCAAGGCCTTTGAGCAGCTTGGCACTCAGCACAAGGACGACCCGGTGGTGGCTACCGGAACACTGCGCGACGACATTTACCTGCACCTGACGCCCGGCCGGGATACGGATCGGTTTTATCTGCTGGCGGGCAACGCGAAGGTGCAACTGCTGGTGCGCGCCTCGGTTCTGAAGGGGGCAGCGCAGGGTGCGGCGCCGGCTCCGAAGCCCGTGACCCCGCCCCCTGCCCCAGCCGCAACAACAGCCACAGCAAAGACTTCCAAGACGAGCGCCAACTCCAAACCGTCTGCGAAACCGGCTGCCGTGGCTGAGATCCCCACCCAGCCCGAGACTGAGCCACCGCCCATGGAAGACTGGTGGCTGGTGCGCGACGGCCAGGGACACGCCGGATGGATGCTGGCCGGACGCCTGGATGTGGATGTGCCGGACGAGATCGGCGTTTATGCCGAGGGCCAGCGGATTGTGGGCGCTTACCTGCTCAACAAGGTTTTCGACCCCGAGGCCTCAACGGGGGACCACATGGTTCCGCAGTACGTAACGGTGCTTTCGCCACCCAAGTCCGGGCAGCCTTTCGACTTCGACCAGGTGCGCGTGTTTACCTGGAGCCTCAAGCGCCATCGCTATGAGACGGGCTTCCGGCTGCATCCCATCCAGGGCTATCTGCCGGTGCGGATCACGAATCCATCTGGCGGCGCGCCGGTCTTCAACTTCCAGATTGCCAACGGCGGAAGTGTGACCACCGATCCCGCGACCGGAATCAGCCGCCCCGCCTCACCGCGGACGATTACCTATATGCTGACCGACACACAGGTGAAGCGCACCGGCTCCGACCTGGGGCCGATCCCCGTTGGCCACCTGGAAGGCGCGAAAAGCAAGGCTGCCAATGCGGCGAAGAAGGACCGGAAGCGCTAGAACGCGCTGAGCGCTGCAACAGGCGCGAAAAGCAGCCAACTGTATTGTTTCCGGGTTGGGTCCTCTTCCGGAGCAGGAAGCCCTCATTCCAGGAAGAATTCATGCGCTGTTCGCATGCGGTTTACTTCCCTTTGACCGCTATCGACGGACACTGTTCCCGTGATCACGAATGTTCGGGAAAGTGTTCCTTTGAAAATGGCCGCGGGTTCCGCTCCTCTGGTGGAAGTCTCCTGTTTCACCGCCCCCCAGCCTCTGGTTCCGTCCAAGCCGTTCATTCATGCAGAGATGGGCCGCTACCGGCTGCGGCTGGCGGAGACCGTCGAAGATCGTGAAGCCGCCTGCCGGCTGCGCTTCAAGGTCTTCAATCTCGAACTGGGCGAGGGACTAAGGAATTCCTATCAGACAGGTTTGGATACCGACCGCTTCGACCGTTACTGCGAGCATTTGCTGGTTGAGGACAAGCTGGAGGAAAACGCGGCCAGATGCATCGTGGGCACTTATCGGATGCAATCCGGCATGACGGCGGGACGGAAGCTCGGTTACTACTCCGAGCAGGAGTTCAGCTTCTCTCCTTACGAGCCGCTGCGGGCAGACATTCTGGAACTGGGCAGAGCCTCCATCGACCGCGACCACCGCACGCCGGAAGTGCTCATGCTTCTGTGGAGAGGAATTGCGCAGTACGCCACGGAAATGGGACTGCGCTATCTTATTGGTTGCTCGTCGCTGACTTCAAAGGATCCGTCAGAGGGCTGGCAGATGTATCGCCAGCTTGAGCGTTTCCGGGTTCCACCGGAGTTTGAGACGGAGCCAACCGCGGCTTATGCCTGTCCCGCCGAGCAGCAGGACACAGGCGCGCTGCCGTTGCCCTCCTGCATGGAATCGAACGGGATGGAATCGTCATTTGCGGTTTTACCCCCTGCACCGGTCAAAGTGCCCAAGCTTCTGAAGACTTATCTGGCTATCGGCTCCTTGATCTGCGGTCCTCCCGCCTGGGACAAGGAATTTGGCACTATCGATTTCCTCACGCTGCTCGATCTGCAGGCGATGTCGCCCTCGGCGCGCAATCGCTTTCTGGCTCCGCTCTCCCATTGAGTCAGTGCGCCCTTCGGATTGCTACGGTGTTTCGTTTTTCGGGAATCCTGCCTGGCTTTGGTCTTTGCAGGGAGTATTTGGTTATTGTCCCTGGTTCTTTTGTTGATTCTATTGGCAATTCAAGATTAGTTCGCATTGTATTCACTCGTTTTTCATGGAAGAAAGAAATACTAGCTTCAGAGATTCCATCTTGTTGGCGGAATTGAGGAGCTGGCATGGATAACTCAACCATCTCGTACGCGTGGCGGGACAGAAATGCGTCTCGCGGCTTCCGATCGGGAGTTTCGCTGCACGGTCACACGAGCCAGTCCAAAGAAACCCTGGACTTATTGGCAGATTTGGGGAATCGGTATCCACTGCTGCGCCCGTTGCTTTCGCGGCTGGAGCGCCGCTCGATGGCCATGTACGGAATACGCGTGAATTATGCCGCGAGCTATTGGACGCCGCCTTTGACCCCCAAACTGGCTTTCGACCTGGAAAGCCGGCAGATCGAAAATCTGGATGTGGCGCCGATGGTTTCTCTCACCGACCACGACTCCATTACCGCGCCCATGCTGCTGCGCACTGTGCCCAGCGCACGGCAGATTCCGGTTTCGCTGGAGTGGACTGTGCCCTACGGAACACAGTCCTTTCACCTGGGCGTGCACAACCTGCCCAGCGCCAAGGCTGCCCAGTGGATGCAGATTCTGGCCGGCTACACTGCTAATCCCTGCAATTCCTCCAATGCGCGGCTCAAGGAAATTCTCCGCGCCCTTCACGACGAGCCCAATGTGCTGGTGGTCTTCAACCACCCGCTCTGGGACCTCTATTTTGTTGGCCAGGAAAAGCACGAGGTCTTGGTGAACGAGTTTCTGCAGAAGAACGGAGCCTATATCCACGCTCTGGAGCTGAATGGCCTGCGCAACTGGGAAGAGAACCGCGCCGTGCGCCGGCTGGCCGATCAGTGGAATATCGTCACGATCTCAGGCGGCGACCGCCATGGCGTGGAACCAAACGCCAATATCAACCTGACCCATGCGGAGTGCTTTACCGAGTTTGTGCATGAAATACGGCGCGAAAAGAGAAGTAATGTGCTTTTCATGCCCCAGTATGCGAAGCCGTGGAAGCACCGCATTCTGCAATCGACCCTTGATGCAATCCGCCACTACCCGGATTTTCCGCAGGGCTCGCAGAGATGGGACGAGCGCGTTTATCATCCGGATGCCAGCGGGGCAATACGCCCACTGAGCGAGCTGTGGCCGGGTGGTTCCGCGCCGCGGGCCATCAGCCTGGTTTTGAGGTTGGTTATGCTGCTGGGCTGGGCCCCATTCTCCGGCGGCCTGCGCATTGCCTGGAGCGAGTCGCGCGAGTTGCAGATGGCTCTTGACGAGAACAACAACTGACCTGTTGAGTGAATATGAAGCAACGGTAGCCAGGATCACGATTTGATCCGAGCGCACATTGGTGCTCTTGACTGCTGGATGGAAGCAGTGACGCTGGAGCAGTACCTTCCTGATTTGGTCATACTTCATGCCCACGACAAAGCCACAGGCGCCGAGAACTGATGCTAAAGGGTGAGGAGATCCCCCGGCAGAGCCGGGGGATCTCCTCACCCTTTAGGAAGGAATACGTGTCCTCTTACTGAACGACCTTTTGCTTCGGTAGTAGAGGGTTCGTTTCACGGTCCGCTAACCTGGCAGGGTGCATGTCTGTCTGGAGAATGACTCGGGCGTTCCTCGGGAAGTTCACCTCCGTTCCGCGTTTGATCCAGCGGTCATAGATGGATAGAGATGCACCGTAGAAGCCAAAGCCCGCTGCCACTCCCATGCTGTTGACAGCAATTCCTGTTATAAAGCTTGGCAAACCAAGACTATTTGAGGCCGCGCCGTTTTTGAAAAACTCATCGTTGTCACCTGGGTCGGGATCGAGCGGCGCCGCGGCGAGCCCCAGCAGGAGAAGAGGAACAACGACTTTGTCCTGTGGTTTGGGCTTAACCGCCCCTTCCGAATCCACGGCTAGCTCATGCTGGCTTGCTGCATCACCCCCAATTAAATTGGATGTGACATTTTGCCTGGCGCCAGAAGGAAGAACAATCTGGTGAAACGCGAAACGAAGCGTACCGGAGCGGCCGAATCTGCGGCTGGGTTGTGTCTGGCTTACGGTTCCTATCAGGGTGGCGCCCTGGGGTATGGCGAGCGTGTGGTCGTCATCAAAAACGGGCGCGGCAACCGTGGCGCGAACCGTTTGGCCCGGCTTGGCAGTTGCCGAAGAAATCGCCTCGCTCAGCGTCGCCTCGATCGTCCAGAATGCAAGGTGATTCTTCAACGACCCCATATCCGGACCGGCAGCCGAATCCACTTCGGTCGTCACAGGCAGCGGAACCGTAAACGGCTTCTCGGTCTCTACGGCCCACGCCGTGCCTTTTTCGATTCGTTGGGGATGCCAGGGTAGCTGGCGGTAAAGAAGCTGAAGCAGACGATCGCCTCTTCCCCGCGCAGTGAAGAAGACGGTCTCGTCTCCGATGAGGTGGATTACCGAATCGAGCTCCCGCCGAATGAAGTTTTCTTGTTTGCCGGAGCGCGGCCGCTCAAAACGCACAACGGTTGCGCCATCGGTGACCGCGCCCGTCTCGATGGGCAACGTGGCGCCGCCGGCAAGAGTGATTTGGGTGAAACGAACCACCGGAATACGGAACGGTGTGAAGTCCAGGTTGAACCGTGAGCGTATACGTCTCGACCTGTCGGGACGAAGAGCAATCACGGCACCGGTGACGAGCGTGTGTTCTGGAATGACCAGGGATTCGCCCAGGTACACCGGGTAAACAAGCTCGGCACGAACAGGTTGGCCAACCCGCAGAGGCGCATGGTTCGTCAACTGAAGCGAAAGAACGGAATGAGCCGGAATTTGGGCGTCGCGGGTCTGGCACTTGACTGCGCATGGACAGAGGGCCGAGACCAGTAGAAATGGTAACCAAATCTTCATTGCTTTTATCGTACAGGACGCCTTCTTCGCGGAAATGCGTCAACAGTGGTCGATGGAGTTAGCGATAGAGTTATTATCGAACTCGCAGCGATGGGCAACGCCGGGCAACACGATTCGCCTCGATGTGCAGTCCTGCGGAGAGCTGTTCCGCAACAATGCACGCCGTGTTGACTGTTGCCGCGATAAGCCATCGGCGCGGCTGGGGCCCTGCCTTGAGAGCGGAACCCCAAGCTGCGTGCGGCGGTATAGTAATGCTTAGTTCTTGACCGGCTTGGCAGCCAGTGCAGTTCCGTGCTGTGAGGTCCGCTGGTAACGTGCCAGAAGCTGTTCGCGGTTCAGGCGCAGATTCTTTCCGGTTGGCCGGGAGGGATAAGGCCGGTTGCCCATCAGCCCCTTCCAGAGAATGCGGTTGAACTGCGCGCCATCCACGCGATCGGCATCGGTGAAGTCCATTCCCTTGGTTACGCGCGCCCAGTAGTGGGCGTTGGGCGTCGGATCATTGCAGGGTATGGCGGGGCTGGGCAGCGGAAGACTCGTGCAATAGAGGACCGCGGCCGGGGTTGCGGTAAAGCTCCAGTTGGTAGAGTACGTGTTGAAGACATCGCTCATGGGCCGCGCCAGTGCATCGTTCAGATTCATCGGTCCCAGGCCCAGAACCTCCTCCATGGTGCGCACCAGGTCGATGGTGTTGTGGGCATTGGAGACGACCGCCTGCTGCCTCACGTAGGCGCCGGCCACGTATAGCGTGCTACGGTGGGAATCGACGTGGTCGCCGCCATCCTGAGCATCGTCCTCGACGATGAAGATCAGGGTGTTGTTTCTGTAAATGCTGTTGGCGATCTTAGCCACCAGCAATCCAACCGCATAATCGTTATCCGCCTCTTCCCGGTCCGGAGTGTTCACGCCGTCGATAGCGGTCGCGAAGCCCCCAGTGTGATCGTGCATGAAGCGAACCAGGCTCAGATTGGGCAGTCCGCCAGCAGCGTAGTTGGTGTCGAACTCCCGCTCCCACTCCTTGTAGCGGTAGTAATCCGGGAACGAGAGGTCGAAGCCGCGGAAGTACGGATCGGTAAAAGGGGCCAGCGCGGCATTGGCGGGATAAGCCACGATGGTGTTGGTCGAGAAGGGATTTTCCGCCAGGGGAATCTGACATTTCGGCGCGTTGTAGCAGACCGCGTCCAGGAAGAAGCCGTAGTTGCGGACCGTCAGCCCCGCCCGCAGCGCGTTGTTCCACAGATAGCCGGTGTTCTCCTCGTCGTCCGGCCCATCCGGCGAGGCCAAGTCGGCCTGACCGGGCAGCAGATCGGGATCGTCCGGCAACAGCGGATCGCCCACCAGGCGCTGGGCCAGGGTCGGCAAGCCCACGTTCACGCTGCGATTGGAACCCTCGCTATCCAGGCTCATTCCGCGCGATGCGTACTGCACCGGGAATTGGTGTTCGACGACGTCCGGGGCGCGGGCGCTGGTTGACCACGGCCATCCGTCATAGCTGACTTCGGCTGTGTCCATGAAGTTGTCCAGGGTGACGAAGTTCAGCGCCAACGCATGCTGATTGGGCGTGATCGCCTGACCAAACAGGGTCAGCGAGGGATCGCCATTGCTTGCGTTGTTCAGGTCGCCCAGCATCTGATCGTAGGTCCGGTTTTCCTTGAGGATGTAGATCACATGCTGAATCCCCGCATGCACCGCCTGCATGATCGGGTCGGGCGGCGTGGGCATGGCAAAGTGATTGTTGGCGATCACCTGATTGGTGAGCGTATTCAGTTGCGAGGAGGGAATCGGGAAACTCTGCAAGCCGGCTTTGGTCAACTCCGGATTGTATTCGTTGGTGGGAATGCAGGTGGGGTATCCCGGCGGCCCGAAGAAATAGCACCAGTTGGGATTCGGACCGGTAGGCGACTTCGAGTTGACCACGTAGGCCCATGTGCTATCGCTGCTGATACTGACCGAATTCGGATACCAGCCGGTGGGAATCAGGCCGGTGACCGTGCCGCTATTGGGCCCGGTCAGCGGAACTACCGCGACGTTGTTCAGATTGCCGTTGGTCACGTAGAGCGTATTCTCATCCGGCGAGAGCGCCACACTGTTGGTGTTCGCGCCCGTAAACTGGGTCAGCGCGAGAGAGCTCATCACCGCCGGAGGAGCAATGACTGGGATGGTCTGGATGACGGAGTTCAGCGTGGCGGGGCCGGGCGGCTGGAGGGGAACCCCGGTGTCCGCCGAGTTGATGTTGATGACATCCACCGTGTCCGACTCGTCTTCGGCTACATACAGAAGCGTCCCTGCCTTGTTCGCCGTCATTTTGGTCGGTTGGCCTTTTACTGGAATGCGAGCCGTCACGGACCACACCGCTTTAATTTGTTGCACGACGTCAATCTCGCGGTCGCGCAGGCTCGATATATACGCGGTCGGGTTGGCGCCGGCGCCGGTCACAACCACCCAGAACGGATACTCGCCGCCCGGAGTGCCTGTCAGCGGGTTGGATGCCGCTTTGCCGGGGCGCAGATCAAGCTCGGTTCCGGATGACCAGTTGCCCAATAATTTAGTGAAAATTGTAATCGAGTCGTTTTGATAGTTGGCAACCACCAGCGTATTCCCATCGCTGGAAATGCCCACCCCGGCCGCGCAAGGTTCGATGGAAACCGATGAGTTCACGCCGACGCCCTGGTTGGCCGCGGGAATGCCGTTGCCCGCTGTGTGTCCCAACGGAAGTTCGCCGACCTGCGCCCAAACCGATGTGGTCTGGTCCTGAGTGAAGATATGGACATTGTCGAGGGAGCTGCCATAGGGCGAGTCCCCCATGCCGCCGGAGACGTAAAACGTATGGTTGGCCACAACCGGATCCCAGGCCAGCCCGTGGTATGCATTGGGGACCTTAACCACTTGCTGAAAGACCGGCGTGTGGTTCGCAATGTGGTAGATGAAGACATACTCGCTCGACATCACCGGGTCCGGCTCCCAGTCCCATACCAGGCTGTCGGCCTGAAAGACGCGGTTGAAGCCGCTGGTAAGAACCAGCAGGGTTGTGCCATCTGGACTGATGGCGGTGCTCACCGCCTGCCCGGCCATCCATTCCACGGTGGGAATGTTCGTGTTGAGCGGATCGCTCACCTGCAGGCCGGTGTCCAGAAACTGGAAGATGGAATTTGCGGGCGCCAGCGGCGTCACGAATTGGTTCATGTTGGGAACAGACTGACCCACGCTGGGTATGGCTGGAGAGGTGTTGTAGAGCGTGATGGTCAGCGGCGCCTTGAAACTGCCAGCCGTGACTTGGTAATCCACAGTGACCGGAGAAGCGGTCGGAGAGGGCGCGGCGCTGGGAGTTCCGCTCACGGTGCCAGTCGCAGTGTCCATGCTCAGGCCCTGCGGCAGATCCGGAGTGATCGCATACGACACCCCGGCAGGGCCGACCATCGGACTGTCCGGCACGATCGGCACGCCCGTGGCATAGACCGGCGCCGGGACGCTATAGGACAGTCCAGTTGCGGGCGCCGTGGCCAGAGGCGAGGCATTCACCGTGATGGTCAGAGCCGCCGTAGTGCTGCCGCCCGAGTTGGTAGCCGTCACCGTGTAGCTTGCCGCGGCAACCGCCGCCGAGGGGGTTCCGCTGATGATGCCCGAAGTCGTGCTCAGGCTCAAGCCGGCCGGAAGGTTTGGAGAACTCACACTGTAGGAGACCACCGTTCCGCCGCTGTTCGTTGGGAGGTTGGCCGTGATTGGCAGGCCCACAATGTAGGTTGGCGCGTTGGCAGTGTAGCTGAGCGCCGAGGGCTTCTGATCGTTCACCGTGATCGAGAGCGCCGCGGTGGTGCTGCCTCCCGTATACCAGGCTGTAACCGTATAGCTGGCTTGGGCGGCAACGACAGTGGGGATTCCGGCGATCATGCCAGTGTGGGGATCTAGAGCAAGCCCCGCTGGAAGGGTAGGAGTGACGGTGTACGCGGTCACCGTTCCATTAAGGACGGTCGGAAAATCCACACTCGCTTCCGTACCCTTGATGAAGACCGCCATGGGCGCGGAGTAGCTGAGCGTTACCGACGCCGGCGCATTGCTGCCGCTGTGCCCGCACGCACCGAGAAGAACGCATGCCGCTGTCAGAGAAAAGCCAAGCCAACGCATCGATTGCATGGAACCCACCCTTTCGCTCTTTGCCTGATACTATGCTGAATCGCGTCTGGCAGTAAACCGAGCCAAGACGGCTGCACGGCCAGTATCCCACCACTTGCCGCGGTTCTGAGAAAAAGCGCATGGCTTTCTTCCGGCGAGATGAAGTGATGCGACAAAATTTCATTTCCGGAATCCGAAGAGGGGGATGAGACCTCCCAGATTTAACCGAACCCGATTAGGCTCTGTCGCGAAAACAGAGAGTGCGGCAACTGATGCACCAGCAAAAGAGGCCGATGACAACCTCACGCATATCCTTCGGCTTCTGAACAATCAGAATCGAAGAAGGGGGGGCGTAGAATACGAACAAATAATAAGGGCTTGCTCTTGGATAGCACTTTTCGCGACCCTGGTAGGAACGGTCAGAAGCTGGGAGCCGTGGCCGGCAACGCAGCCGATTTGATACCTTCGCACATCGAGTTATCCACTGTCAGATTGCCTTGGGCGTCAAGCTTCACCGTCCAGATGGTATCGTAGTCATCATCTGGCCAGTTGGGCGCAATTTGGCTGCTCTGATAACTGGCCAGCAGCGCATTGACGGTTGGAGGGATGTGTTCGTGCTCCCATGCAGCCAGAATGATCTGGTTAGAAAACTTGCCCCCTGTAAATAAATAGTCGCTGGCCGCGCTGGATAACTGAGGCGCATTCTGGGCAAAAACGGCGACGCTGGCGGCCAGGCTATAGGGCAAGTTGTTGGCGATGGCATACGGTTCCACGGTCAGCGCAGCCCTGATATACGATGAAGCGGCCCTATCCGCGCCGGCAGGAATGCCATTCGCGGGATCGATGGAGATAACCTGGGTGGGCTGGATTTTGCCTGATAACGCCTTCGGCAGAGCCAGCGCGCGCCATTGCCCCGCCGCGACATAGTTGCCGTCTTCCCATGTGGAAGTTGGATGCGCCTCGGTGTGGCGAATAAAGTAGATCGTCTCGTTGGTATTGATTCCTGACGGAATTACGGCGCCGTTGCTGCCGCCGCTTACCTGGATGCTGAAAGGCGTCTGCGCCGTGCAGGAAGTGCTGGCCACGGGGGGCAGCGCCGGGTAGGTAGCTGGCGGGTTCAGATCGTCATTATAGGTAACAAGGCTGGCTTTTCCCGGCGGCATGACCGAGATGGCATAGATATTGTTGGGCCCCTTAAAGCTCGCCGGAAGAGTCAGGTTATAACTTTCGCTGGTATTGATATTGGCCAAAAGGCTGCTGATCGTCTCCCAAGGCGCCGAGAAAACATAAAAGCCCGGCACATTTGCCGTGACGATTCCGGTCATCAGGGTTTCGTTGTCTTTGTTCTGGTCGGTGAAGTCAAGACCTTGGCAAGCCTCGCAGGGGAACACCGGCGGCGCGACTCCGGTTGGTACGGAATCTGCCGAATACGATGTGAAGATCGGATAGCTGTTTGCGGTTACGGGTGGATTATTCCCATCCGTTAGACTGATCTGATTCAGCATGGCGAACTGCTGGATGGTCTCAAGCGAAGCCATGTCGGGGTAGTCGTTGGCGGCTTGCAAATGGGTCATCGGCTCGAGCGCGTAAATGCCGGTTACATTCTGCGTCCCCAAGACCTGCTTTTGCAGGAACGTGGCCATCAGAAGCGACCGCTGCAAGCCCTGACTGGTAAGGTTTGCCGTGGTCGGATTGATGTCCCCGGGAGCTTGGTAAGCCAAATCCCCGCTGGTTACAAAGATCAGGTTGAGGTTGTTGGCGTTAAGAGGCGCGGGGTTTGACACGGAAGAGCCGCCGCATCCTGCGAGCAGCGACAGGGCAAGAACCACAAACAACGAGTGCATCACGGCAGTTTTATTCATAATCACCAGGTGAGCGCGGCCTCGTTCGTCCGGCATCTTCCATATCGGCATATTGCTGATCAAGCACCAGACCAAGCTTACGCTTTTTCGCGCACTGATCCCGATCAACCTGCATCCAGCAGTTGAACCGTTGGAACCTCTGCAACGATAGACTGGTAGCGGGTTATATCGTGATGGGGTTGTCACCCGATGAGTGAGTCGTCAGCGACAGAGATTTGCGTTCAGTGATCGGGAACATCCTCCCGCTGCGAATCACGTCTCCGGAGAGGCCAGCCACATCCACAGCACCTGGGTGATCGAAGCGGCGGCGGAGGTACTGCTTCATGCTCCGGCTTTTGTGCGCCGGCAGTCCATCCCGATCAGAATCGCCTTTTGCCCCCGCAGGTGCTTCTTCAGACCACGCGAGAAAACGATCAGAGCAGCGTCGTTGTAACTGCCGGGCCGGGTCTTGAAACCACTGTCTGCAGAGCTGGCCGTCACAGCGGTACCCCTTAATCCCGGCAACCGGAAGCGCCTCTTGGGCAAGCAAATCGCACTTTGGCTCTCGTTGTTTTTTGCCATGATTGTCGCGCCTTACCGCCTATGAGGGGGAAACCTGGGCACAGTGTGGGCACAATTTTGGGCACAAAGGATATTGCACTTCTATAAATCGCTGATTCAAAAGTAGGTTAGTTCTGGTGCCGGGAGGGGGGGTCGAACCCCCATGACCGCAAGGGTCGGCAGATTTTGAGTCTGCTGCGTCTGCCAGTTCCGCCATCCCGGCGTGGGGTGGTAGCTGCTCTCAAAAGTATCGCACAGTGCTTGTGCCGGACGCTACAGGGGATTCTCGCCTGGAGGCAGGGATGCGCCGCGGCAGTGTCCCGCAATGCGCCTGGAATGCGGCGTCCGGGACCGGCTCGCCACTTTCCACCTCCTTGAGCCGGTTCGCCAAGCTGAGTACCATGCGACAATAGAGGCAATCGTGATGAACAACGCATCCTCTCAAGTTGTCCCCGAGCCTGTTTCGATTACCCCTGAGTTGCTGGCGCAACACGGAATCACCGCGGAGGAGTACGGCCGCATTGAAACCGCTCTGGGGCGCGTTCCCTCGTATACCGAGCTGGGCATTTACAGCGTGATGTGGAGCGAGCACTGCTCCTACAAATCAAGCCGCGTGCATCTGAAGCGGCTGCCGACCAAAAGCGACCGCGTGGTGCAGGGGCCGGGCGAAAACGCCGGCATTATCGACGTGGGCGATGGGTGGGCCTGCGCCTTCAAGATCGAGAGCCACAACCACCCGAGCTACATTGAGCCCTATCAGGGCGCGGCCACCGGCGTGGGCGGCATTCTGCGCGACATTTTCACCATGGGCGCGCGCCCGCTGGCGGTGATGGATTCGCTGCGCTTCGGGCCGATCACCGTGGAAGACGGCCAAAGCGAGGAAGAGCGGAAGTTTATCGGCAGAAATCACACCATCGTCGATGGCGTGGTGGCCGGCATCGCCGGCTACGGCAACTGCTTCGGCGTGCCCAACCTGGGCGGCGAAACCAAGTTCGAGAGCTGTTACAGCGGCAACCCGCTGGTGAACGCCTTCGCCCTGGGGCTGGTTCGCAAGGACGAGATTTTTTACGGCAAGGCCACTGGCACGGGCAACCCGGTGATTTACGTCGGCGCCAAGACGGGACGCGACGGCATCCACGGCGCCACGATGGCCAGCGAAGAATTCAGCGAAGGCTCCGAGGCAAAGCGGCCGAACGTGCAGGTGGGCGACCCCTTCATGGAAAAGCTGCTGATGGAAGCCTGCCTGGAGGCCATGAAGACCGGCGCCATTGTCGGCATCAACGACATGGGCGCTGCCGGGCTAACCTGTTCGACCTGCGAGATGGGCGGACGCGGCGGCGTCGGCCTGGATGTTGATCTTGACCTGGTTCCGCAGCGCGAAACCGGCATGACTTCCTACGAGATCATGCTCTCCGAAAGCCAGGAGCGGATGCTGCTGGTGGCTACGAAGGGACGCGAGGACGAGGTCCTCAACGTCTTCAAGAAGTGGGGACTGGACGGAGTGATTGTGGGCGCGGTCCACGCGGAAGAGCGGATGCGCATCCGCCATCATGGCGTGCTCGTGGCCGACATTCCCAACCGTTCGCTGACCGACGAAGCGCCGCTCTACCATCGCCCCATCGGCACATGGAAGGCGCCGGTTGCGCTCGAGCCCTCCGAAGAAATACAGAACAAGCTGGCCGAGGACCGCGATTTCACCGCGGACCTGAAGAAGCTGCTGGCAAGCGCGAACGTCTGCAACAAACTCTGGGTTCACCAGCAATACGACAGCATGGTGCAGACCAACACCGTTCTCGGCCCCGGCGGAGAAGCCGGAGTGATGCGCATCAAGGGCACCGGCACGCTGGGCCATGAGCGCGGGCTGTCCATGTCGCTGGACGGCAACGGCCGCTGGGCTTATCTGAACCCCAAGCTGGGCGCGATGCACGCCACGGCCGAAGCAGCCCGCAAGGTGGCCTCGACCGGCGCAACCCCCGTGGCTGCGACCAACTGCCTCAACTTCGGCAATCCCGAGAAGCCGGAGATCATGGCGCAGTTTTCGGCGGCCATCGACGGCATCAGCGAGGCCTGCACGGCGCTGGGCACGCCCATCACCGGCGGCAATGTTTCGCTCTACAACGAAACCCTCGGCGAAGGAATTTATCCCACGCCCGTGCTGGGGATTGTGGGCATTATCGAGGATGTGGCCAAGGCTGTTCCGGCACACTTCCAGGAGAGCGGCGACGCCATTCTGCTCATGTGGCCGATCCCCGCTGGCGAAGAGCCCAATCCCGAGCTTCATGTTCCGATTCATCCAGAACAAGTGGAAAGCAACGCCGACCCGCTGGCCCCCGCACTCGGTGACACTATCCTTCTCCATCCGGAAGAAACAGGAGAAGTGGAAACCCTCCTTTCACCTGAGCTGGTTGCTTTTGGGTCTTCGGAGTACGCCCATGCCGTGCTGGGCGGCATCTGGGGCCAGCCTCCTCCGCTCGATCTGGACGCCGAGGCCGACCTGCACATGCTTCTGGAAGTTCTGGCTGAGAGGGAACTGCTTCGCTCGGCGCGCGACATTTCCGACGGCGGCATCGCGGTTGCGCTGGCGCAGGCAGCATTTCCATTGGGAATCGGCGCCAAAGTCGAGCAGGAGCAGTCGCTGATGATTCATCCGCTTTTCGGCCTCTTTGCCGAACCGGCTTCTACGATGCTCGTATCGACTCATCCCAGCCAGGTCTCGGCGATTGAAGAGCTGGCCGCCAACTACAACTTCTTTGTCGCCCGCATAGGCGCCACCGGCGGCGACCGCCTGGAAATATCCGTCTACCACGAGCCCTTCATTTCGGCTCCGGTCGACGATCTCCGCAAGCCCTGGGCTTCCGCTCTGCAAGCGACTCTCCACGGCGAGGTAACGGAATGACCCAGAGGCTTTTTCAGGGCGTCGAAGGGGTTGCGGATTGGTCGCATGAGATGGGTTGCTTTCCCACATCTGACGCAAAAAACGCGTCAGATATGGGGCACCCGCAGTTGACCAGCGACCACTGTTCACTGTCCTCTGTCGCCGCAGACGACAAGCTTCGCGAAGAGTGCGGAGTCATCGCCATTCACGGCCATCCGGATGCAGCGCGCCAGGCCTATCTGGGCCTCTATGCCCTGCAGCATCGCGGGCAGGAGTCGGCGGGCATCGCCACGGCCGACGGCCAGCATCTGGCCAACATCAAGGGCATGGGGCTGGTTTCAGAAATCTTCACCGACGACGTGCTGGCGAAGCTGCCCGGTTCCATGGCCATCGGCCACACGCGCTACTCGACCACCGGCGACTCGGCCCTGCTCAACGCGCAGCCTATCCGCGTGGAATCGACCAAGGGCCTGATCGCCATTGCCCACAACGGCAACCTGGTCAACCTGGGCAACGTGCGCGCCCGCCTGGAACAGGACGGCGCGTACTTCCAAACCACCTCGGATTCCGAGATCATCGTCCAGCTCATCGCGCACTCCCATGCCGGCACGCTCGTTGACTCCATCGCCGACTCGCTGCGGCAGGTAGAGGGCGCATTCTCCATCGTGATGATGACCCGCGACCGCATCTTCGCCGCACGTGACCCGCGCGGCTTCCGGCCGCTTTCGATGGGCCGCTTGAAGAACCCCGACGGCCCCGACACGATTGTCTTTGCCAGCGAAAGCTGCGCCTTCGACCTGCTGAGGGCCACCTTCGAGCGGGACGTGCTTCCCGGCGAACTGGTGATGGTCACCGAGGACGGCGTCACCAGCCGCCAGTACGCGACGGGCTTCCCGCAGTCCAGTTGCATCTTCGAGCACGTCTACTTCGCCCGCCCCGACAGCCGCGTCTTTGGCCGCTGGGTGCAGGAAAGCCGCGACCAGATGGGCCGCCAGCTTGCCCGCGAGTCCGGCGTGCCTGCCGACGTGGTGGTTCCCGTCCCCGACTCTGGCGTGACAGCGGCCCTGGGCTACGCAGAAGAGGCGGGCGTGCCCTTCCGCTTCGGCCTTATCCGCAACCATTATGTGGGCCGCACCTTCATTGAACCCGAGCAGCGCGTCCGGGACTTCGGAGTCCGGCTCAAACTCAATCCGGTGCGCAACCTGCTGGAAGGCAAGCGCGTTGTCCTCATAGACGACTCCATCATCCGCGGAACGACGAGCCGCAAAATTGTCCGCATGGTGCGCGGCGCGGGCGCCAAGGAAGTGCATCTGCGCATCAGTTGCCCGCCCACCATCTCTCCGTGCTTTTACGGCGTGGACACACCCAGCAAGCGCGAACTCATTGCCGCCAACAAGTCCATCGACGAGATTCGCAGTTACATCGAGGCCGATTCGCTGGCCTACTTGTCGCTGGATGGCTTGTTGAAATGCTGCAGAGGCGAAGAGCACACGGGATTCTGCACCGCCTGTTACACGGGCAACTACCCTACTCAATGGGTGAACGTGGAAGAGATACAGCCGGCGACGGTGGGTGTGTAGAGGCAAGGCGTATTTGCGAACCCGAGCATTGCCTCAGGGGCTAAAGCCCATCGTTTTTATTGACCTTTTCGGCACGACTAAAGTCGTGCCCTGACGCTTCGTGCCTCTGCGGATGAGTTTTTCCGCAGCCTGTGAAGCCCTGACCTACCAGCCGTGTCCGTTCAAAACATCAACCTGTTCAGAGGCTGTTTAGAGACAGGCGACCATTTCCAGCTTCAAAATCAACGATTCCCTGTCGAAGGGTTTCATCAGATATTCGTTCGCCCCGCATGCCATTGCTTTCTGAATGTGTTCCACATCGGTCTCAGTGGTGCAGAAGATGACGGCCGGAGCCCTGCCTCCCGGTGTGTGACGCAGGGCCTTGATGAACTCCAAACCGTCCATGACCGGCATGTTCCAATCGAGCAGGACGACATTGGGCATCCGCTTCCGGCACTTTTCGAGGGCGACCTGCCCATCCTCGGCCTCGTCTACCTCGAAGCCCAGGCCAGTGAGCAGTTTTCGCGCGACTCTCCTGACGGTGGCCGAATCATCGGTGACCAGACATGACTTCGAACTGGTACGGGAAATCGTGCTTCCGCTAATTCCTGTTCCGATAGAGCTCGACACGGTCGCGCCCCTCCTTCTTTGCCTGATACAAGGCTGCGTCGGTTCTTTCTACCCACTCGGTCAGGGGATCTCCAGGCTCATAGCAGGCAGCCCCGATGGAAACAGTGACTGGCGTCATCGGAGGGGTGAGGTCAAGCAGCAAAGGATTCCTGGCCAGCGCCTGGCGAATGTTTTGCGCCACATTGAAGGCGGAGTCCACATCCGTACGGGGCAGAATCACCGCAAATTCCTCGCCACCGTAGCGCGCAACGCAGTCTCCGCCGCGCACGGCCGCTTGCACGGTCTTTGCCAGATGACGAAGCACAGCGTCTCCGGTCTGGTGTCCCCACGTGTCGTTCACCCTCTTGAAGTGGTCGATGTCGATCATCAGCAATGCCAGATCGTCGCCGCTGTTCATGGCCTCTCCGGCCGTCTTGCGGATGATGGCGTCGAAGGTTTTCCGGTTTGACACTCCGGTCAGGCCGTCGAGCATGGCGTCCCTTATCGCTTCCTGCAGATTGCGTTCAAGGGCCTCGACCTTGCCGGCGGACTCGCGCATGCGCAGGCCGAAATATTCGCTTCTGCCGGCCATGCCCTTGCTCTCGGTAACCAGGTTCTCGATGAGGTTCTTCAAATTGCCCAGGCTCTCCCCCAGGTTCCTTGAGGCGATGCCCCTTAAAGTGGCGCCGAACTGATGAGCATCGTCAGAGGCAAAGTCGGCAGCGCTGACGATCTCCTGGAGGGTATTCAAGGCAAGCACGGAAGTCTCGCGTACAGCCTGCGCCTCTTTCGCCGACGAAAAGAAGGTTGAATACAAGTCCTGCAGAGTGCTCTCATCAAAGCTCGCGCCGTTGGAAATGAGGACGTCGATGGTACGTTCCAGATTGGGACTCTGTCTGGCGTGATACTCATACCAGATGGCGTAGTTGGCCGGCGTGGCTGGAATTGCAAACCTCTGCAGCGACTCCATGGCCGAGGCGGCTATCGATCGAGCTTTTTTTACTTCCTCATCAGGCATAACAGGCTCCCGCCGCTTCCAGCGCGTCGATCGTTCTCTTTGACAACTGCTTGTAAGTCTTCATATCCGCAAAATCCTTAGCGTCGTTCTAGTGTTCGGCTCTTCATCCAGGCAGGAGAGTTCTGCTTGATGCATTGTCGAAAAATCGAGCGCTTGCTCTGTTCACCCGCCAACGCGCCCCAAGAAGAGGCCCTGAGCCTCACAATCATCCCGTTCTGGAGGAAGAATGGGATAACTACTTATCGGCCGATTGAAGATTTTTGATAGCTGTTTCTGGCGGATCTGTTCCATGGTGAACCATGTCAACCGCTCTGGCCGCCAGTGGCATGTCTATATCCAGACGGAAGCAAAGCGCGCATAAGTCACAGCAATATCAAGCAGTTCTATGCGAACGATCAGAGCGGAAACCATGCGTCCCGGCGGCTTTTTCCTCTCCGGGGTCCCCAGCGAGCGATCCATGCTCGCTGGAGTGGAAGTAAAAGCCGCCTTCCATTGCTTTCAAAAAGTCTACGTGGATTCCGAAAACGCTCTAAAACTGAGGAGCCGCAGCTGGCAGCGACGCCGAGTCAATGCCTTCGCACTTGGTGAAATCCGCGGTCAGGTTGCCCTGGGCATCAAGGGTCAACGTCCAAAGTGAGTCGTAGTCGGTAGCCGACCAGACAGGCGCCGCCGGGCTGCCGCCATTCGGGAAATAGCTCGACAACAGCGCATTGACGGTCGAATCGATTTGAACGTACGACCACCCCAGCAGAACTTTATGATTGGAGAATGCGCCGTTGGTAAAGAAAAAATCGCTGGTTTCCACGGCTGCGTTCGAATCGGACCCCTCGAAGCTGGACACTAGATGATAGGGCAAGTCGTTGGCGATGGCGTATGGCAGGACGGTCATAGCCGGCGCAAGGCCGGACCAGTGGTCCTCACCCGAGGCAGTCACAGTGCCTATGCTGAATTGAGACGGGTCCCCGGACCAGACCTGGTCGGGACTGATCTTTCCGAGAAGGGCGTTGGGCAGATCGAGCGCGCGCCATTGCCCCGCTCCAACATAGTTATTGTCGGACCAGTAGCCCTGCGGATGCGCCTCTGCATGACGAACGATGTAAAAGGTTTCGCTGGTGTTGATTCCCGCCGGAACCACGGCGCCATTGACGCCGCCAGTCACAGTGATGCTGGACGGCGTATTGGACTTGCAGGAAGCGCTGACCAGCGCCGGCGCAGGCAGCACCGGATAGGTGGGAGGCGGGATGACATTGCTGTTGAAGATAGCCAGGCTGGCGCTTCCCGCGGGCGTGATCGAAATCGCATAGATAGCGTTGGGACCCTTATATCTTGCCGGAATTGCCAGTTTGTATCCCTGGAGTTTATTGAAATTCGCCAACATGCTGCTGGTGGTCTCCCACGGCGCTGAAAAGACATAGAACCCCGGAGCATTCGCTGTGACGATTCCAGTCAACAGAGCTTCGTTGTCGCCTCCGTGATCGGCAAAATCGAGGCCCTGGCAGTTCGGGCAGTATTGCGCCGGCACAGCGACGCCGTTGGGCACCGAGCCTGACGAATACGATGCATTCACCGGGACGTTGTTGCCGGTATAGAAGGCTCCGCCCGTCAGGTTGCTGGAGAGACTGATCTGATTGAGAACGGAAAACTGCTGAACCGTCTCAAGGGAGGCCATATCGGGATAATCATTTGCGGTTTGCAGATGGGTCATCGGTTCCAGCGCATAGACGCCGGTTACATTCTGAGCCCCCAGCACTTTCTGTTGCAGGAATGTGGCCATGAGCAAAGACCGCTGCAGACCCTGATCGGTGAGGTTCGCCGTGGCCCAACTCACCTCGTTGGGAGCGTGGTAAGCCAGGTCCTGGCTCACCACGAAGATCAGGTTGAGGTTGGCGGAGTTGAGCGGAGCGGGATTCGGCGCCGGAGCAACGGGGCGTGGCGAACCACAGCCGGTTACCAGCGCGAGGGCGAGAATCGTTGACAGCGGCAGGACAACTGCATTTTTGATCATATTCACCCGATGAGCGTGAGAACTTACAGTCAAGGGCATTATCGGCTCAATGACGGTAGATCTCCACTCTTCCTGCCTTCAAGCCACTTTTTACTCCACAGTGACCGACTTGGCCAGGTTTCTGGGCTGGTCAACGTCGCAGCCGCGGCGGACGGCGATGTAGTAGGCCAGCAACTGCAAGGGCACGATCTCGATGAGCGGCGAAAGCATCTCAGTGGCCTGGGGGATGTAGATGACGTGCTCGACCAGGCTGCCGATGGTGGTGTCGCCCGCGGTGGCTACAGCGATGACGCGGCCGGAGCGCGCGGTGACTTCCTGGATGTTGGAGAGGGTCTTCTCGTAGCGCAGCTTGGATGCCGGGTCGGCCTCGTCGCGGGTGGCCAGGACGACCACAGGCAAGGTTTCGTCAATCAGGGCATTGGGGCCGTGCTTCATTTCGCCGGCCGGGTAGCCCTCGGCGTGGATGTAGGAGATTTCCTTGAGCTTGAGCGCGCCTTCCAGAGCGATGGGGAAGTGGATGCCGCGGCCGAGATAGAGAAAGTCGCGCGAAGTGGAGAAATCCTTAGCCAGTTGTTCGCATTGGCCAGAGCAAGAGCGCAAGACCTCGTCGATCTTGGCCGGGATGCGGCTCAGTTCGCTGATGAGGGCAATGGACTGCTCGGCGTCGAGCCTGCCGCGCAACTGGCCCAGCTTGAGCGCCAGCAGAAACAGGGCGGTGAGCTGCGCGATGAAAGCCTTGGTGGAGGCGACGCCGATCTCCGGACCGGCGTGGGTGTAGATGGCGCCGTGAGCCTCGCGGGCCACCATGGCGTCCACCACGTTGCAGATGGCAACGGTCTTTGAGCCGAGCGAGATCATCTCCCGCTGCGCGGCCAGTGTGTCGGCGGTTTCGCCGGACTGGGTGATGAGCAGGCCGAGGGCATTGCGGTCGGGGATGGGATTGCGATAGCGGTATTCGCTGGCGTAGTCCACATCGACGGGCAGGCGGGCCAGCCGCTCAATCATGTACTTGCCGGTCAGGGCGGCGTGCCAACTGGTGCCGCAGGCGGCGATGTTGATGCTGGAGGCCAGGGCCAGCTCTTCATCGGAGATCTTCATTTCGCCCAGGTAAACCTTGCCTGAATCGAGCGAGACGCGGCCCAGCGTGGTATCGCGCACGGCCTGCGGCTGCTCCCATATTTCCTTGAGCATGAAGTGCTTGTAACCGCCCTTTTCCGCCTGGATCGGGTCCCACTGGATGTGGGTGAGCTTGCGCTGGATGGGATTGCCGTCAAAGTCGGTCAGCTCGACGCCGGCCAGGGTCAGGATGGCCATGTCGCCATCGGCAAGGAAGTAAATGTCGCGCGTGTGCTGCAGGATGCCGGGAACGTCGGAGGCGACGAAAGACTCGCCCTCGCCGACGCCGATGACCACCGGCGGACCGAAGCGGGCGGCGACGATCTTGTTCGGCTCGGCGGCGGAGAGAATGCCCAGGGCAAAGGCTCCAGTGAGCCGCTTGACCGCGCGGCGGAAGGCAACTTCCAGCGGAATCGGGGCGCCGGCGGCTTCCGCGTCCTTCTGCACCTGCTCCAGCAGGTGGGCGATGACCTCGGTATCGGTCTCGGTGACAAACTTGTGGCCCTGTGCGGTGAGTTCGCGCTTCAGGTCGAGATAATTCTCAACAATGCCGTTGTGAACGACGACGATGCGGCCCGTGCAATCGCGATGCGGATGGGCGTTCTCTTCCGTGGGCCGGCCGTGAGTGGCCCAGCGGGTGTGGCCAATTCCGAAGGTGCCATCGAGAGGATGCTCGCGCAGCACTTCTTCCAGGTTGCACAGCTTGCCAGGAGCGCGCCGAACCTCAAGCGTGGAGCAGGAGGGGCTGCCTACGGCGATGCCGGCTGAGTCATAGCCGCGGTATTCCAGGCGGCGCAACCCTTCGATGATGACAGGAACTACCTTTTTGGGACCGACATAACCGACAATTCCGCACATGCAAGGATTTTAAACGACAGCGCCTGTGAAGAAACGTAAGGGAAAGGCTGGGCGCTGAGCCGGTTCCCTGCTCGCATGAAGTCTTTGAAGGCGCGCGACGTGGCTCTTCTTGAAGAAAAAGCTACTCGGTAGTTGAGGTTTCCCTCTACAGCTACTGGAGAAATGCTCCCTAGTGGCCGCCGCTCCGGTGCAGCAAGTCCGCCATGTCGTTGTAGCCGCTCTTCGCCGCGACGTTCATGGGCGTAGCGCCGTCGTTGTTTCTGGAATTCACCGAGGCTTTTCCGGCCAGCAGAAGTGTCGCAACGTCCAACTGATCAGCTAACGCCGCCAGATGCAATGGTGTATCGCCGTCCTTATTCCTCGCGTTGAGATCGGCCTTGTGGGCCAGCAACAACTTCGCCACATCCGCCTGGCCCATGCGCGCCGCCAGGTGCAAAGGAGTGTTGCCGTCGCTATCCTTGGCGCCGATATCAGCCTTGCGGGCCAGGAGCAGCTCCACCACGTCTGCATGGCCGTCCAGCGCCGCCAGGTGCAAGGGCGTATCGCCAATGCTGTCCTTGGCATTGACGTCAGCCCTGCTGGCCAGCAGCAACTCCACCATGTCCTTGTGACCCATGCGCGCTGCCAGGTGCAAAGGCGTATCGCCATTGTCATCCCTGCTGGAAACCAGGCGGGGATTGCTCTGAAGAAACGCAGTGACTTTCGCCAGGTCGCCTTGCTGGGCCGCGTCGTGAATCGGGCCACAGAAGGCGGAACTGCCGAATGCCAGCGCCACCAGCAGGACGAGGGCGCCGCGAGAAATTGCAGAGGGGAAAAAGCCGTTAACGAAAGAGTGCATATTCATGCTTCCTCCGAATTGGTTCGAAGTATAGCTCAATCAGGCCACGGTGTGGGAAGCAAGAGGCAGAAATGGGTCCGGTGGGGAGAAAATCGCATCGCCACCTCTTCGCCACGGCCTGCATCATACCCGCCCGAACCCGAGCTCGCTATTCCTCGATGCGATAGGTAAACTCTTCGATCACGGGGTTGGTGAGCACCTCGCGGGCAATGCGCTCAACCACGGCGCGCGCCGCCTCGATGGAAATACCATCGGCGAGCGAAAGCGCAAAATACTTGCCCTGGCGCACTGCGGTTACGTCCGCAAATCCTATTTTGCGCAGGGCATTCTGGATGGTCTGGCCCTGTGGATCCAGGACCGAAGTCTTCAACGTGACGTAAACATGCGCTTTCATTGTTTGCAATTATAGTAGCTTCCGAGGAAGAGCGGCGGCGCCGGCGATAGGCCTTCGCCGCCGGGGTTGCAGATCGAGCAGCCGGCCGATTCCCGGTTCGATTCCTCTGAGGGCGGCCGCTTGCGGCAAACAGGGTTCGCGCATGGCAGCGCAACTTCCGGTATAATCCATTGAGGCGCGGAGAGATGGCCGAGTGGCTGAAGGCGGCGGTTTGCTAAACCGTTATAGGGCCCAAAAGCTCTATCTGGGGTTCGAATCCCCATCTCTCCGCCACGACCCCTTCCGAAGGCTTCCGATAAAATCCAAGAAGTGAAGATAAACCCCAGAAAATCTGGGGTTTACGTTTTTTAGCGTCCAGTGCCGTCCAGTGCAAGCCGGAGATTTTTGGGTATACGTTTGGGTATATGGAAAGTCAAAAAGGGTATATATTGCCTTCGAGGGAGGAAATATGCCGCTTTCCGATACCGCAATCAAGAAGTCTCTGCCGGCCGATAAGCCGTACACATTGACCGATAGCGGTGGGCTTTACCTTCTGGTGATGCCCACTGGTGGCAAACTCTGGCGCTGGTCGTACCGCTTTGAGAAAAAAGAAAGGCTGATGGCCCTGGGCAAGTATCCGGATGTACCCCTTGCCGTGGCCAGGGCGCGCCATGCCGAAGGCCGCCGTTTGCTGGCAACCGGCGTTGATCCGATGGCCGAACGAAAAGCGCAAAGAACCGCCGAAAAGGCCGCTGTAGAGAATTCATTTCAGTCCGTCGCCAACCGCTGGTTGCAGCATTGGCAGGGTGGCGTAACCCCCAGGCACATGGCCTACGTGAAACGGCGCATGGAAGCGGACATTTTACCCAGCCTCGGGCCACTACCCATCGCGGAGATCGAAGCGCCGGAAATTGTCGCTATGGTGAAGGCCATTGAGGGGCGGGGTGCCCGCGACATCGCCAAGCGCGCCCTGGAAACCACCGGCCAGGTGTTCCGATATGCCATCGCACATGGATTTTGCAGGCGTAACCCTGCTGCCGAGATTAGGCCTAGCGACGTTCTGAAGGCCACTCGCAAGGTCAACTATGCGCGGATCGAAGGCAAGGAACTTCCCAATCTGCTCAGGGCAATCGAGGTCTACCGAGGAAAACACATTACGCGCTTCGCGCTAAAGTTGATGGCGCTGACATTTGTGCGGACGACCGAATTGATCGAGGCAAAATGGGAGGAGATCGACATTGAAAACGCGCGCTGGAACATTCCTGCCGAGCGCATGAAGATGCGGACTCCTCATATTGTTCCTTTGGCGAAACAGACCCTGGAAACGCTCGAAATGCTACGGCATCTCACTGGCAATTCTCAGTGGCTTTTTCCGGGCGAACGCAGCGAGAAGCGCCCGATGAGCAACAACACGATACTGAAGGCTTTGGAGCGAATGGGCTACAAAGGCGAAATGACTGGCCATGGCTTCAGGGGTCTGGCCTCAACCCTGCTGCACGAGCAAGGTTACAACCACGACCACATCGAATTGCAGTTGGCTCATGCTCCGCGCAACGCAGTGAGCGCGGCCTACAATCACGCTCTCTATCTTGCCCCCAGGGCCAATATGATGCAGGATTGGGCTGACTTCCTGGAGCAGACGATGAAAAAGGGAAAGCTCATTCAACTGGAGACCAAGGTCGCATAAAGCTTATGCGACCTTGTCAGTAGTCGCAAGCCCGGTGAAGATCAAGGAACGGATCTTCTTGGCTGTTTTGCAACCACGATCTTTTCCGTTCCCGGAACGTCCCGGCTGCATGGCCGGCACAGAAGTCGAGTCATTGGTCGCTGAGAAATCAGGAGCTGCTCCCTCGATTACAAAGAGCAAGGAGCAGCTTCTCCAGACCGGATGAGGCGGCTGTTCTCGATTTGTCGGTTGATCCACTCCTCGATATCCGATTCCACCCAGCCAACTGCCCGGTCACCTAACGATACGGGCCTTGGAAAGCGCCCCTCGCTCACCCGTTGATAGACAGTGCTGCGGGAAAGGCCAGTTCGGTCAAGTACATTCGGCAGTCGTAAGATCCTTCTGGACATTTTCGCACCTCCTCAGATTCAGACCGCCGCGGATAAACCGACTAACCAATTCCTTGGTATCAACGGCGCTTGGCGTGTACATTTCAATAGACGCGGCATGAGCGATACTGGTTGCTGTTAGTTTTCGAATTTTGTCAATTAGAAATTGACTTGCTTCTAGCGCAAGTCGATGCAAATGCTCAAGCGGTATACTCACCTTCGCGCCGAGGACTTGGTTGCTCGCATCGATGAAGCATCTCAGTGCCGCAACAAAACAGCGTGAAGAATGATGACTGACTGAGCATTGCTCAAAGCCGTAGTTGGCCGGCCGGATTATTTGCGCTGGCTTTTGTTTTTTGCCCTGCTGGCCGCCTCGGCTGCGGCTTCAACACGCAGGTTGTACTCAAGATGCCGCACCGCGGTTTGGAAGAGATGTTCCCAGAGGATGGGGTACTTTTCCTTCTGGCCCTGGAGGGAAATAACGGCATACTCCGGGCGGCTTTCGATGACGATCTTGCGTCTTTTTCCGTTTACCGTTATTGAAGAAGCGGTTATGTACAAAACCTGCGCTTTGTGTTCGATCAGAATGGCCATTCGCACGTGCTCCCAGTGCGGTCCTGCACGTAAATCCGGGGGAGCAGGACCGCCAGCGCTAGAGCGACGAAGCGTACGATATTTCGTCGCAGCCATGGGTGTGGAAAGCAGAGAGCTTTCCCCGCTAAATTGTCATAGGCATCAGTACGCAAGAAGGGGCGTGAAGTACGGCAGAACGCAAATGTGATTTCGAGACCATCGAGACGTACTTGCTTGGCGCTCGTGCTCTCTTGTCGTTTTTTGGTACAACCCATATTGGACGCTGAAGTTGCGGAAACTGCTCAAGTTAGCCCACTACTTTTTGAGTTTTCCAGACAAAAAACATCGCAAAACACTGTCGTCTAAATAACGGAAAACTCCGCTAGATTACGTTGCATTACTGAAATGTACGGTTCATTGCATATCGCGTTGTGATATGCGCATCAGATGAGCGGCTCGCGGATTGCGAGTGACAGCTCACTTCCACGTTCGGGAATGTGATGGCGTTGCGTAATTGAAGCAATGGGATCTGCATCGACGGCGAGCATGATGAGGCGGCGCAATTGCGCCGAGCGTTCGGCCTGTTCCGCAAAAGCGACAGCATCATTGGCGGATTCCGGAGCCTCCCGCCATTCGAGTTGCAGATTGTTCTTGCGGGCCAGTTCCGTGGCGAATTCCTGGATGGCGAGGTCATTGCCTGCAAGAAACGGTTGGAGCGAGCGAAGCTCTTCGGAGTAGTCAGTGGCCCGGCGCATCCACTCGTCCTTGTCGAAGCCTTTCAGTAGGTTTTCGTGGTTCAAGCGGTCGAAGATGCGATTGAGGGCGCTCTCCATATCTGGAGTTGGCGCACCGCCCTTCTCGATGCGCCGCAACTCGCCTGCCCAGTCATAGACATCTTGATAGAGGTAGCGGTGAATCTCCTGAAGGTGCGAAGCATCGAAACCGCCGCGAATGGGCGATGCTTGAAGTTCGGTCAGTCGGCGCGAAGTACACTCCGACACCGCTGCGGCCAGCGCATCGGGGTTTGTGATGCCTAGCTTGTTTGTCAATGTGCTGCCGTCTGCTACTTGGAAATCTTCTGCGTCGATCATCTTCGCTTCTCCGGGTTGGATTGAGATGGGCTTGGCAAACGGTCCAGAGCTGCAAGAATCCTCTGAACGTATCCGTTATCAAAGCCACGTGCGGTGTCGCCGGTGTTGTAGCGCGAGAGCGCGTGTTGCAAGGCCGTCTGGCCTGGACCGTAGGTGGCGACCTCAATTCGGTATGCGTCTTCGAGGATCTGCCAACCTGCACGCAGATTGGTGCAGGGATCAAGCAGCGATTCAGGATCAATCTTGCGGCGCTTTGCTTCGTAGCTGCTGACCTGCATCAGGCCAAGATCGACATAGATTCCGTAGGTCTGGAAGTAGCGGAGCCATGCGAGCGCCTCCTGCGCATTCGCGGGCTGGCGTTTGATCGCGACGGTTCCGGCTGGAAGATGCCATCGTTTGAGCAGCGTCTTGGGAAAGTCGATTTGCATGGCGCTCTGATTGCCGCCAGATTCGACTCGCACGATGGCGTTGAGCGTCGAGAGGGGGGCTTCCGGTACGCATTTCCGGCCGAGCGCGGCAATGTCCACCGTTTGTGCGCGGCCATAGGCCACAAGCGCAAGGAGTACGGTGGCGAGTATTGTTTTCATAGATTCCGTGCCTCGTAGAGCGGAATCATCCAAAGATCGGCCCAGTCCTGGGCGGCAAGATGTTGGATGGCTGGAATGGATGTGTCCCGCGCCCAATAGAGATTGGATGGAGCGATCAGCATCTCAGGGCTGCGCGCCATCGTTTCGACAGCCGGCCAGAAAGTCATCTGCTCGTAGCAAAGGAGAACACCAGCGCGGCGATTCCAGACACGAATGGTGGCTGGAAAGCGAAGCGAGAGCGGAAAGCTGTGTCGAGAATCGCCCAGTTGCCACATTCCGAGAGGAATGGGTACGCGCTGAACGTAGGAGAGATGCTCCGTGAAGCCACGGGAGAGCAGGACGTTGCGGTTGGCTTGGGTGTTTGGGATCGGGATGGTTGTGCCGATCAGTATGCCTGTGCGCTGCGCGCTGAGTTGCGCAAAGGTGGAAGCCCAGCGCGCGTCGTGCGCAGCGCTCCAATCGGGAATCACCGATTCCGGGAAGATCAAGAGGGCGTTGGGATGGGCGAGGGCGATTTGCTGCAATCTGTGCTCGGCGGCCTGCGCACCTGATCCGCTTCCATTGCCGATCTTGGTATCGACGGCAACGATATGCGGATCGGCGATGGGGCGAGCGAAGCGCGCATGAACTGCGAGAGAGGCCAGGATGAGGACTGCGAAGACGAGCGGCGTTTCCAAGCGCCTGTGAGCTGCAATCAAGATGAGCGGCAATGCAAGTCCGAACCAGCGAGTACCTGGGTACCAGAGTCCCGTGGCGATCAGCGGGTGAGCTACGGTCACAAGGCCCATGGGCGGCAGAGCAAGAGCTAAGAGCGCGGCGATTGCCGAAAGAGGAAGAAAGCGCCGGTGGTAGAAGAGAATCCACGGCAAGGAACCGAGAGCGGTGATTGCTATCCAGATCGCAATTGGTTTCCCTAGATGATGCCCCGTCTGAAAGAAGCTCTGCGCGCCGGGGATGATAGGCCACGTGGAAGACGCGTAGTAGAAAACGGCGCTGAGCGTGTCGAGGCGTCGGCGCGAGTGGATGTAAACGAATGGGTAGAGCAGGGCCAGAAAATGCAGGGCGGGGTTGCCGCTCCAGCCAAGGCCGCCAATAACGGCGGAGAACAGAAAAAGCAGAACAGTGTACACAGTGTCAGATTGCTGAAGCCCTCGAATTCTCATCGCTACTGGCCTCCTGCGGGGGACGATGGGTGTGTATGTTCTACAAGCAAGGGGCGTAGCCAACTGTGGACGCTCCTGAGCGGAATTGGCCCAAAGTACCGGGAATCAAAGCTGCGCGTGCTGAACGAACTGACAACCCAAAGCTCGTTAGGGCCAACGCGATACTCTCCGTGGGCAAAAGGACGAAGCTGTTGGCCTTTGGAGTCGCGCTCGATCGGGGCGGAATTTGGCAGTGGGCGTCCATTGACGCGGATGGCATTCGCCGATACCGAGACAAGATCGCCAGGCCAGGCCACAACGGGCTTGATAAGAGGCGAAAAGCCATCTGGGCAGGTACGCATAGGGTCGCGGTAGTTCGGCTCGCCTCGCATAGACGGCCAGCGACGGTCGGGGCAAAAGAAGACGTACGGGGCTGGATCGTGAATCGTCGCTTCCGACTCGAACTCCTCACGATAAAGTCCGAATGGCGCTGAGTGTGTGTAGTTGAAGACGACGCCGAAGCCGGTCCAGAGAAACATCGCGCCGATTGCGAGTGCGCCAGTCGGCACGAAGATACAGCGCAGGCGCGCGACCGCACAGAGCGATGCGGCGAGAGAACGCTTAAACAGGCCAATCACGGATGCTCTCCTCAAGGAAGGATGGAATTCGCTTCGCGTCGTTCGTTCGCCGAATATCGTTTTGGTGAGTCGTGAGCTGCTCCTGCTTCGATACTGCCGCGATGCGGAAAGCGCGAATGACGTGGATCTCGTAAATCGTTCCCGGTTCGCGCCCTGTGTTTGCCTCTTCCGGCCGCGGGCGGGCCTCACGCCGGATAAGCTGGCCGGTCACATGGATGTTGTCGCCCTTCTGGAAGGATTTGGCGGCTATGGTGCTTTCCCCAAAGAAGATGAGAGGAATGAACTGCCGGTGCTCGACTGTTTTACCCTGAGTCTCGTAGAACCAGCTCTGAGCAAGGCGGGCACGAATGAACTGACGGCCGCCAGCGTCGGAGACACTCGGCTGGTCGGTCAGATTGCCGGCGAGAATGACCTGGTTAAGAATCTCCATTGAGCCTCTCCTCAAAATTGATCTCGTCGAGCGCGCCGCGAACGACGGCTGCGAATTCGTTGTCTTCTGGTTGTGTCGCTGCCGGATGGTCTGCGGCAAGGCTCGCAGCCGTCGGGAACTCCGGCGGCTTGAGCTTGGTACGGGCAAGTAGAGCCTCGTTCATGAAGTAAAGGCTCTGGACGCCGTAGATGGGCGCGACCCCGTTGATGAAGATGAGCATGTCGCCGGGGGCAATGATCTTGCTGTTGGGGTCGTTCGTGGCTTTGAGCGGAGGCTTGATGCGGCGGATTTCATCGACGGTGATGAGTGGGCGCTGTATCTGCTCAACACTGCGGAAGATGTGTTTGAGGTAGAAGTCGGTGCGTTGGCCGCTGTAGTTGACCGTCTCTTTCTCAACGGTCATGTTGCCGCTCAACTCAGAGAGGTTCTTGCAGGTCTGGAGATTGTCGGTCTGGAAGGCGGCCTTGATGTAGCAGTTGTCGGTAATCGACTCGTTCGGCCCGTACTCCTCGACGATCTGGGTCAGCGTCTGCGCAATCAGGTAGGGTTTGATCTTGTATCCGGCCATCAGACTCATCGCCGACGCCAGATTCGGAATCTTCCTGAGTTCAGGGAACTCGTCGAGCATGAGCAGCAAGTGATGACGGTTCTCGTCGAGCTGCTCCATCAGCCGGTTGAAGATGAGCTGGAGCATCAGCCGGACGAGCGGGCGGAGCCGGTCGCGGTCCGGCTGCGGAACCTTGAAGTACAGGCTCATCGGCGATTTGCCATAGGCAAGGTCGCGCACACGAAAGTCCGAGCGCGAAACGGTCTTCTGGACGATTGGGTCGTCGTAGAGCGTCATCGGCGTGACGATGCTTGACTGAATGCTCGATGCCTCGCGGTCGGCGCGATTGAGTTGCCGCTGAACTGCCTTACTCACATAGGGGTGAGTGAATGTCGGTTTGCCATTCACATCAAACCATTGCAGGCGCGGCGCGGATTTCCCGCCAGGCATGTGGACGGTCTTCTGCATTTCGACCAGTAAGTCAGTGAAGTCCATCCCTGGAGTTGAGTAGTGAGCGAGCACATCGGGGAGTGTCGGCTCGCGGGGCGGGGCGAGATTCCTGTAGACGTAGCCGAGATGGATGATGCCAGCCGAGACGAGATCAACGGCGGCGTCCTCGAAGTGCTTGTAGAGGTTGTCGTCGTCGCCGTGGCGAATGACGGCGTTGGCGATAGTTTGGGCGTCGGCGACTTCGTAGTCGGTCTCCCAGCGGATTTCGGAGAGCGGGTTGTAGCAGCAGCTCTCCGCTGGCAGGGTCGGCGCAAACTTGAGAACGCGCTGGCCGATGGCGTGGCGGAATCCGGCGGATTTCTCCCAGTTCTCCCCCTTGAGGTCGTAAACGAAGACGCTCTGCCGCCATTGGCAGAGCGTCGGAATAATGGCGGAGACGCCTTTGCCGCTGCGGCTGGGAGCGAAGAGCAGGACGGGCTCCGCGCCAGAGTGGAGCAGGTAATGAATCTCCTCGGTCTTCGGATCGCGCCAGCCGCCGATGTAGACCCCATCGGTTGCGTCGAGCAAACCAAGCTTTTCGATGTCGTCGCGCGTCGCCCAAGTTGCCGATCCATGCAGGTTCATCAGGCTGTCGGTGCTCTTGCGGTCGCGGATGAGCGAGAGAAACCAGTAGGTGAAGTAGGCGAGGAAGAGACCGCCGACAATCGTAGCGCCCAAAGCGATCCAGAGATCCTTGCGAACTCCAGAGCTGATGAGACGGCTACCGGCAAAGTGTTTCCAGAGCATCAGGGCTGCAAAGGGCTGGTAGACCGGTGTGTCGGCAAACCGGAAGAGCGGTTCTCCCATTTCGATGGGGTTGTGAAGTCGAATCGCGAGCCACTCGGTCGCTGCGCTGGCAACCAGGGTAAAGGCGAGAAGTGCGCCGAAGAGCGAGCGGAGATTCCAGCCTCCCTGCCAGCGGGGCCGATTGGGGAGCACGTAACCGGGAGGAGCGATTTTGCCGTTCTTCATGGAATGCCTCCTTGAAGTGGAGTGTACATTCCACTATAGTTTTTAGCAAAACAGCTTGGCTTTGATTTGCTGGCCTCTGTCAAAGGTTCAACTATTCAGCGGAGTGATCGCGTCGTACCCATCCCGCAGATTTCATGACACTTGCCGACTCCTCTATACCGACACGCTCCATACAGACCGTTTGCGTGATTTGGCGCACGCTGGGTGATCATTGCCGGTACTCGCCCGGCGCGTCGAATTGACGAAGTGCCCGCAGATCTAATGCTCGCTCTTCGCCGCAGACACGGGCAGTCCGATCCGTTCCTTGAACGTAAACCCCTCGCCGCTCCAGCCGCCGCGTTCGCCGCAATAGTTCAACTTGCAGCCCCCTGTAATGTCTCGAAACTTCACTCCATCGCCGGTCGGGATGATCGCGAGGCGGCACGCCGGCGTGTCGGCCAGAGCGTTGCTAGGTGAATCGTCGAAGACAAAGCTCCTATCTTTGCGATACAGCGCACCACCCGAGAGAGAGCATTCATGTCCGTTGTAGAAGTTCAATTCCACGTCAAAGTGGATCGAAGCCGCTCCTACTGGGCGGATTGTAAGCCTATCAGTCGAAGTGAATTTGTCGCCCTGGACATCGCCGTTCGGAAAGCGATGCCGGTATTGCCCAGCTATCTTCGCCGCCATCCTACCACCCTCGGCCGGATCGCCGCGCTCCATGGTGCCGTCGAGATAGGCGTCCTTTTTCACCTGCATCGCAACAATCTCGGTCGTGTATCGGGCCGTGAGACACTTCGCCGCGTTTAAATCCCGATCGCACGAGCTTAAGATCGCGTCGTCCATCTCTTTCGTGTGGTCATATGCGGGCTGGTTTTTCGAAGCTGGCGGTTGCAGTGGGTATTCCCAGGCAAGCTCCTGCCACTTCTGTTCCAGCGCAGAAACTTCGGGCCGCATGCAGGTCGCCATGCGCGAGGCGGAATCATCCAGAAAGCACTCATCGGCGTGAATCCCGCCGTAGTTCGTTGCAGAGCGAAATGGATAGTCGCCACTCATCGATACTGCTGGACTGGTGGAGTAGTAGCTCGTGCATGTGTCGCCGCCGGCTAGTACTGCAATGCCCGGCTTGGCTCCAGCCTGGCGCTCGAAGTGCAACCTGCAAACAGAGTCGCGCGTCTTGCCGGGCAAATCCGCCACTGCTTCTGTAACTGACATGATCGTAAGGCTATGGCTGGTAGCTTCCGTATGCCCGGCCTTGGAGCGCGCCTCAACTGAGAACATGCAGGCCGAATTAGTACAGCCGTAGATGCTCAGGCGCCGCCCGTCCTGCGCATCCCGGCCGGCAAAGGCACCCCACTCGCCTTGCCACAAAGAGGCATATTGTGCGTGCGCCACTGCTAACAAGCCCACCCACATCGCCACGCCCGTCGCTGCTTGCATCACCAAACCTTTCATCCCTGACTCCCGACTGTTCTCCGTCTTTCGCCTTCCTGCTCACACTCAAATGCAGTCCTGCGGCCAATTCGACTTTCATTGATACAAAGGAGTTATTCTGAGCAACTCCGCCGTCGTGCGTGGCAGATTAGACACACCCGCGTCAAACCTAACACGTTTTTCTGGTGTGCTCTTTCGTGCCAAACCACGTCCTGCTCATTTCATAGGACGCTCCTGTGCACAAGTGTACTTGCATTACCGCACAGTTTTGATCCGTTCGAGTCGTGTGGTCGGCCAAACTTACCTCAGAGTGAGCCGAATCACAATAATCGTCTCATTTGAGGGATCTTCCGATGTGGACAGTGATGGGTAACTGTGAGTAGCCTCTGCTCCAGGTTTCCATCGGTATCGCTTTTGCAAATTCAGAGGCCACGCCCCATCACTCTGTCCATCATTCTCGCACGGAGCGTTTTGTTGAATTCCCCCATCCATCCCTTGTCGGATTCGCCCGCTGTCAGATTCATGACGCGCATCCGGCGGGCGATGGAATCGAGCGCCTTGCCGTTGTGCAGGATCTCCGAATCCTTACCCGCAGATGAGGCGTAGAGCTGCTCGGGATTGCTGCGCAGGCTGTCGATGACGACGATATGCCCTGGCTGGAGGTCGCCGCGCGCCCATGCTGAACGTAGCGGCGCGTCTTGGCGAATGATCTCGATCTTTCCCTCGGTCGTCTCGAAGATGGTCTGGAGCGCCCCCGTTCTCTCGTCCTCGCTATTGAGGAGGACACGGCCAATGAGCTTTTTCGATGCGAGAGAATACTCCATTGGCGCGTGGGGATCGCTGATTGCCACACCGCAGCGGAATAGTGTTCGCGCCCGGTCCTGAATGTCCTTCATGTTTCGGAGCTGGCTCAAGAAGTCGGATTGAACCTGCCATTCACCATGAGGAAGCGCCTTGGCCACGCCGAGGCGGGCAAGGTGACGCAGGCGCGCAGTCTCGTAGGAGTTGGCAGCGCCGTCGAGCTTCTTGTAGTTGCTGTCGCCTGGCAATGGAATGAGCCGCGCTGAGAGACGCCGGTCGAGCGAAGTCGCACGGTTTGCAGTCAGCTCGGATTGCTTCTGGAATTCGATCTCCTCGTGGGTCCGAGGTCCGAGTTGAAAGGTCAAGGACCGCTGAGCCGCCTCGCGCAAACCGCTGCGAATCAGGTCACGCGGCAGGATGAGTTCTTCGCCTGACCGCAGTCTGCCGCGCACGATGATGTGAGCGTGAGGGTGGTCGGTATTGTGGTGGATGACGCCGCCCCACTCGACCTTACCGTTGAAGTGGTGCTCAATGCGGCCGATCACGGCCTCGGCGGTCTTGGCAAAGTCGGCTTTCTGATCCTCGGGCGAGATGACGATCTTGAAGAGGCGCTTATCGCCGGCCTTCTGCCACTCCCCGGCAACTACACCGAGAGAACGCTCCTTCGCCAGACCGAGCCTTTCGTCGCTCGTAGTCTCTCGTTCCCCCCTGGCGCTTTCCCGTTCCAGATAGCAGCCGTGGGCCTTCCATCCGCCTGGGGTGCGGGAACTGGAGTAGCGAACATTGACGACACAGCGGCGCTCGAAGGCAGACGGCCTTGGGGTCGAAAATGCGCTTTTGGTTCCCCGGCTTCCTCCGGGCGTACTGCGGCTGACAATTCTTGCCAGACGCAATAGATTCCGAGCCACACCCGTAAAGCGTACAGGCGTTCTCTTGGCGCGTTGGACACGGCCTGGGCGTAGTTGGCTGTTCCGCTCGCGGCGTTCCCCGTCCCCGCCCCGCTGCTCAGGATCGTTTGGCATACGTGTCTATCCTTCGCGCGAAGGCTCGGAGGAGCCGCTATCTATTCCCAGCTCACTGGTGGTGTAGGCGCCGGAATCCCGGCGACGCTGAAACTCGCGCGCGGCGGTCAGGTTTACCTGCTCATAGAGCTGGGTGGCACGGGCGCGGGCGCTGGTAAGCAAAGGCTGGGGTACCTCGGGAAGCGAAGTCAGAGCATATTTGATGAATGTGTCGGTCAGAGCGAGATGGAGCTGCGCGACGGTCTCAAGGCTCTGAATTTTGTGCCCCAGATGGTCGGCCATGTTGCCAACCAGACTGTAGACGAGTTGCACAAGATCGTCTCGTTGGGACGAACAGACAGTCACCATGTAATCAAACACCTCGTTGTAGCTCCCTGCATGAAGCTGGTCGCGCAGCGCAGTTAGCCGTTCCGACTGCGCGCGGTTGAGGCGAACCGAGTAGCGGATGGATTCAGGACGTTTTCGCTTCGTCATGGCCACACTCTACCGCAATGTACATCGTTGTGCAACATGCGGCACATTGATGGTTGATTCCAACGACGTGCGGCATCGCAACTGACTGACCATGAAGAAAAAACGCGCAAAGAAGAGAAATGTGCCGCTGCCCCTTTATGTTCCACTACTGCCTTACCTATGAATACCCGTGCTCCACACCAACCCCGTCGGCGGCCTGACGGCCTCGGAAAGAAGCAGACACCGGGAGCAGACAAAGGCTCATCAAACCAGACAAAGGCTCATAAAGACTCATACTCCCCACGAACGCTTTGACTGTGAGCCTTAATGAGTCTTCCTGAGCAAATATGATTCATAATCTGCCCTTTCTGGCTTGCATTAATTGCGGTCAAGCGCGATACTCTACTGCAATGCACATTGCACCACGGAATTCGCCGCCTGAACTCGCTTCTCTGCTCGAACGCTTTGAGGAGCGGCGTGAGTTGTTGCCTCTCAAGGCTCGCCTTCTCAAGGGGATGGTCAGTGAGCTGCGCGCGGCGTATTCCGTTGGTCTTCCTTGGAGAGCGATCTGGCGGGCATTGGTCGAGAACGGCTACGAAGGCAGCTATAGGCAATTCTGGCGAATGGCCGTTCGTTTGACAGTCCCGCCATCTCTCAATACGAAAGCTCGCAAGAACCTCCCCGCCACTTCAGGCGGAAAGTCAGTGGAACGAAGCGAACTTCGTTCCGAAAAGCAACCAGAGCAAGTCAACACAAGTCAGGAGAAGCCCGAATGGCAAATTCAGAGGGAAGAATTGATGGCCCGGCTGGACCGGGAAGCGGAACAGAACCGGCAAAGGGAGGAGCGGCTGCGGCCTGTGAAGATTTTCAAGCCGAGCCCGTTTGTGGGCAGAGGCGAGGAGTAGCCGCGGGTCTGGGCATGAAGCCGAAGCGGGTCGTCTTCCCCATCGCCGGCAAAGGCGGGGTCGGCAAGACGACTGTGGTGGCGACCCTGGCCGAATGGTATGCGGACAACTCGTGCCGGGCGGATTTGCTCGACATGGACCCGGACAACAAAGCCGAAGGGTCGTTCAAGGCGCTCTTCGCCCAAGCGCACAAGCTCCCGGCGCTCGAAAGCTGGACCTACGACAAACTGCTCGGGATTTCGCTCGAATCGGCCGCCGACGTGATTCTTGCCGACCTGGGCGCGGCGCAAGGTCACCGGATGATTCCGTGGTTCCGGGAGTTCTACCGGGTCATGCAGGAATCCGGGCTTGACCTCCGCTGGACGGCGCTCGGCGTCGTCGATGGAGATATCGCCTCCGCCCGGTCGGTCATCGAGTGGGGAGAGGAACTGCAAAACACCGTCGATTACGTGATCGTCCACAATTACTTTCAGGATGGCGTCGCCTCGGCCTGGGAAAATCCGAAGCTGGCCAGCGATGTGGCGGCGTTCCGTGATGCCTTCTCCCCGGCTGAGATTCGGATCGACGCGCGGCGGCCTGACCTCCAACGAATGATGCGGACAATGAATGTCACGCTCAGTGATGTCGGTGAGCGGCGGACCACAGTGCCGGAGCTGCGAGCACCCGACATGACTCTGCGTGCAAGGACGTACCGGTTCCGCGCATTCAGCCAGTTCACCGAAGCTAGAAAGGTTCTCCTCCCATGAGCACAACTCCGGCCCTCGTAACCGACAAAACCGCATGGATTCGCGATCTCGTCTTCCTGGCCTTCCCGGAAGGCGAGGCCCGCGAGCGCGTCCTGATCGACCTGGTCCAGCAGTTCTCGAAGATGGACCCGGAAGATCCCGAATGGCTGCGGTACAAACTGAGCATCGTTGAGTGCCGCGCGCTTGAGAACACGGCGCGCGGTCTCTCGGAGGCCGCGACGGAGCAGGCACGGCTCCGCGGCGTGACGCGCGAGATAGCGGACTTTGCCGCGACACAGATGAAGGGATCTATCGACTCTGCCGCGCAATCAACTCGGCAGTTGCTGGAAGATGTGCAGGCCAGCCTGCACGAGGCCATTGCCGGCGACGCAATCCTCAAGAGCTATTCCGAAGAGACGCGGAAGCACTTCGCCGCCGTCATCAAGTCGCTCATTGATGACGCGCTGACCCGCGCTCTGAACTTTGCACACGGGCGCATGGACGAGTGGGTCAAGAAAACCCTGGAGCACTCGATGGCCGAGGCCCAAAAGGCGCTGACTGCCGCTAACAACGACTTTAAACGCAAGCTCATGGGTGCTTGGGGAAGGCTGCTCTGGGCCTGCATTGGCGGCGGGCTGGTCGCCGGAGCACTCCTCCTAGCTGGCGGGTTTTGGTTGGGACGAAACTGGTAGTCAAGTATGATATGCCGTGCCCGCCCAAGATGGACACACCGGTATGGTCCTATTTGTGCGTAGCTTCGTCATTGAGCACTGCACCGCTCACGGGGCAGACAAGGAATGTGAAACCCTTATACCCTGAAGCAATCAGTTCATCGGGAAGCTGCTTCCTTATGAGCCGCACATTGTGAACGGCACAGACGGGAGGGATCGAGTCCTTTTTGATGAAGCATGGTTCCACCATGCCAGTCTCCTAAGTTTACCGATAGGATAGCGGAATCGGGAGGGCAATTGCGATCTTACTTTCTATTTGATGCCGGAGTTCGGCCCCACAGAATGTACCGGAGCACACCATTACCTTGTGCGGGTGGACCCGGCGAATACTGGGTGAGCCTAAGCCAGCCTGACCAGACGCCTGCTCTAAGTCCAAGAAAACTTGCCATGACCCGCGCCCGAAACGGATCGCGAGCGCCCCTCGCCAGGTGGAGGCTCTGACACGTTACCCCGGTAGGTTCTCGAATCGGGATTCCATGTAAAAAGCACTCCCATCACCGGATCGGTCAGTGCCGCCGCCTGGTCGTCGGAAAGGGAAAGCGTCACGGTGGAGAGCAACACCGGCGCACGGCGATTCAGGATCGCCGCATGCAGTTCAATCGTGTATTCCCCGGCAAGAAACAAATAGGAAGGTGCGTCCTTCGACGGCAGGAAATGGTGATTGAACGAAACACCGTCCTCCCCCACCCTCAATCCGCTTCCGATTTTCAGGTCTTTGGTTTCGCCGTACATCCAGAAGTTGAACGTGTCTGTCCTGTTGTCGCGCTTCACCCTGAGATAAAGAGCCTCGACGATATGCCCGCGTTTTCCGGTGGCATAGAGCATGGCGCGATAAAAGATTTTCGCCTGTTCGGCCTCATGAAGGAACCCAATCAGCATGGGCTGCGTCATGCCCAATGTGCCGCGCCGGAACAAGGTGAGCCATGCCACGGTGACGGAAAGAATCAGTGACACCGCCGAAATGGCCAAGGGAATCAACGTCATTGTTCTAGCTCTCCTTAGCGCTGACAAAAAACTTCTTCACATCGAAGCCGATGCCGCCAATCTTCGGCTGCAAAATGACCGCATCCACCAAAGCCCCGGCGACGCCGCGCTTCATGCGCTTCGCAGCCCCGAATTTCGAGAGCTGCTTCTTCTCCTTAATGTCCTCGAACACCCGCTGAATCAAATCTGCAACATCCTGCGGGGATTTACAGGTTTTCCGAAGCGGAATCAGCAAGAGCGCGTCCCTGCTCTCCTTGCTGGTCCGCCTTACCTGGAGGGACTCACGGAACGTCGAGGGGTGTCGCGTGGTCACGAGAATGGCGGGAAGGATGTCCTTAGCATCTACTCCATTGACCTGGTGCCAGGACAATACCTCATCCTCAAAATGAACGCCTCGGGGACCGTGAATTACAACAGCGTCGGAGCGTGACGCTAGTTCCGCCATTCTGGGTAGATTCGCCCGCACCGCCTCTCCGAGCGGTTCCTCCCAACCGTAATCGAGCAGATAAAGGTAATAGGAGCGTTCGGCCCCGGTCGGAATCTCCGCGAGTGAATGAACGTATAGCCCCATATCAATCCCCCTTCTGTTGTCGGTTCACCATAAGTGTGGCCTGAATGCTGGATAAGCGTCACGAAATGCCTGGAGAACTTCATCGCGCAACCGTTGAAGCTCGTGCGCCGCTTCATAGGGCTGGAAAAAGAAAGTCGGGCAGTTCGGGTCATTGCACTGGCAATGACGCAGAACGCCGGTTCTGGTCATCTCGTCATATTCTGCCCGCAGCCGCGACAAGGCCATTTCCACGGCCTGCATCTTCGTCTGCAAGTCCACGCTTTTGAGCTGGTGCCGCGATGGTATGCGGTCGATGACGTTTCCGTCGCGCGCTTTCCAGATGCCAGTGCCAAGCGCCTGAATGGTGTCGGTAATCGCCTGTTTGAAATCGCCCAAATTGCTCTCCTGATGGATGGGAGTGTAGAAAGCTGGGCGATCAAACACCTGCGCATATAAGGCGAGTACCTCGTCGTCGGTCGTCGGTTTGACGGATTCTGCGAGCTTCTTTAGGTTTTCTGGTGCGTCGGGGAACGGTTCGCCGTCAAAGAACCGTTTGAGCAGCACTTCGGACCCGTGCCGCAGGAATTCTTCAAACTCGGTGCCGGACCAGGTATCGCATACACTCACGCCGAGAGAGAGGACATGGGGTTTGATCTTGTCGCGCATTTTTGCGGAAATCTTGGACTGCGCGACTACGCGAAAACGGTGCGGCACACCGTTGGGGGCCCTCAGCACCTTGGCGATGTCGTCTGCGATTTTCGTGAAGGTCAGGTTCTTGCGATTGACACACTGGATGCAGACCGTTTCGTCGTCCTCACTGACGCCCCAGATGTCACGCCCGAGGTCGCTTCCGGCCTGGCCGTACCATTCCAGCGAACGCCAGCGGCCAGTTCGCCAGTGATAGGCAAACACAAGGCGCTCGAAGTCGGAGCCGTCAAGATCGTCGAAATGAATCGGGTGCACGGAAATTGCGAGTTTCGGCATAGCTTACCAAGGCAGTAACAAAACGCGCCTTCGTCATTCTTATGGGATTTTACTCTCCATATTTATACCGCCGTGGTGTGCGCCACGTCATCTGCGTGATGAGTCTCGCACCCAACCTTGCCCTGGAAAGCACTTCTAGCAACGACTTGCAATAAAGCAGTGCAACGTCTCCAGACCAATGGGACGGCTGTTAGATGATCACCGCTGCAGTTCTTGAATCGGCTGGTGTCCTGGAATTGGAGCTACCTTGTCTAGTAGCGACTTTAAGCGCATGCTTCGCAAAGAGCGGAACGAGGCTTACGCCTCGTCCGCCCCGTCGCTGGGATCGTCAGCGGCTTCGACCTTCGAGAGACGCCGGATGCTGGAAGCGTGGATCTCGGCGATGGTGTACTTGACCTGCTGGCCCTTGACGGTTTCTTCGATCGCGCGATACTTGATCTTCCCCTCCAGGCTGACGAGCTGGCCCTTCAAGAGCGTCTTGGCGAAGATGGCGAGATTACCCCAGGCATAGACGCGGTGCCATTCGGTACGGGTTTCGTACTCGCCCCGCTCGTTCTTCCAGCTCTCACTGGTGGCAAGGTTGAGGACGGCGTAGTCCTTCTTGTTCTGCGCGGTTTTGGCTTCTGCATTCTTTCCGAGGCGGCCAATGAGGATGACTTTGTTGAACATGGTTTGTAGCTCCTTTTTTTTGAAGTGTGTCCGCTGGATGCGGTACATGCTTGCCCGGAGGGTGTGCCGTCGCGGCCCACTCCCAAGGCGAGTGGAAGAGATTTGTGGAAGGGGACCAGAGCTTGCCTCGGGGGAGGAGTCCACATCTGAAAGACAAGAATCTCTGAAGGGAGAGCGTGCGTCCGCCGGGCGTGGGTGCTTTGAGCGCGGCACGCTGAACGCAAACAGAAAGGCAAACTGAAGTGGAGCAAGCCTGTTCAAGCTCCTCAATCTGCCGCCTGAATTGCAGAGGCAGCGCGTTCGAAAGAAGGGTGAGTCCGGAGACCCGACACAGCGAACTTCCGAGCGGAAGGATCAGGGCGAGTACCGGCGCACTCATGGCGCTTACCGCTGAGCCCAAACCCGCGCCTTCGCCATCGTTCGGCGAATGTAGGCCGCGCGCCGGGAGGGGTTGGGATCGCTCGATAGATAGTTGATTTCAAGGGTGGCGGCAATTGCATCGTCTGGCATCCGCAGCGAGATGGCGGCTACACAGAAGGCGATGTCGGCAGCGGCGGGGCGGTCGTGAAACTTGGTCGCGTTCCGGAACCTCTCAAGGGAGAGGCACGAATAGGCTGGCTGGCCGGATACAGGTACAGGGATCGGCTGATGTTGGACGGCGCGGGCATCGCGCTCCTGCTCGTGAAGCTGGTAGAGCTTTGTCACCTCAAGGCGGAAACGCGCCGCCGCGCTGAACTCGACTCCAGAACTCGACCGTAATAGAACGTAAGGAAAGAGTCCGTTCTCCTGCCTGTAATTCGGCTTGCAGTTGGTGAATCCGGGCAGCCGGCCAAAGCGGCGCCAGTCTGCGGCGTTCGGATCGGCTCCGTAGCGCCGGGCGAGCGTCTGCGCCACGAAAGTAGAGAGCGCCGCCGGGTATAGTGCCGAGTGCTTGAGCCATGCCTGAAAGTTGCCGCTGCTGGTCTCGACCACGGCGCACGGTTCGTACCCGTCGGCGGCAAGCCGTTGTACGGCTTCCGCGGAAAGGTCGTCGAGAACGGTGAAGCGATGCTCACCGGCTGGCCTGATGTAGATGTGCGCGCTGCGCGCATTGTGGGCCTTCAGGAGAGGAATGCGGGCAAGAACAGTCTGAGCAGGATGATTTGCAAGGCCGGGAAGCATTCCGCGTTCGCTTCGGACGCCGAGGTCGTAGGCCGGAACGTCGAGAGCGGCAAGCATCCGTTCGACAGCATTTCTGGTTCGATCCATACAGCCTCCTTTTCGGCGGACTTGCAAAATGTCGGGAACTGGTGTTACATGTATTCGTATTGGAATGTACATCCCATTTACGATTTGCGCAAGACCGGGATGATCCAAAACGTGAGGAACTTGTGATTCAGGATTCCCACTCGGACGAAAAGCAGGAACGGCTCAAGGAGAAGCTCCGCGACGAACTGGGCCCGGTAATTTGCGGCCTGCTCGATCAGTCGAGCGGAATCGAGGACATTCTCGTCAATGAGGACTGCCGCATCTGGGTCAAGCGAACCGGGTCGGCTTTTGAGCTCATCGGCGAACTCGCGAGCCGTCAGTCGCGCGGCGCGATGATGACCATTGCCTCGATGCAGAAGACGACCGTGACCGAAGGAAAGCCGGTACTCGAATCGCAGCTTCCTATCTGGAAGTACCGCTTTGCTGGTTTGATTGAGCCGGTTGTTTTGTCGCCATCATTTGCGATTCGTGTCAAGTCCGACAAGAAGCGTAGCCTGCGTGACCTTCAGCGACAGGGAATCCTGACGACCAAAGACGATCCGCGTAACCGGCGCTCAGAGCAGGAAGACTTTATCGCCGCTGTTCGCAATCTCGATCACCTTGAGGTGATTCAGCAGGCTATTATCGCGCACAAAAACATTCTTGTCGTCGGCGGGACCGGCGCGGGCAAGACGACGATTGCGAACGCCATTCTCGAAGAGATCGGGACGCTGACGCCTGGTGATCGGGTGCTCGTGATCGAAGATACGCAGGAACTTCTGCTTGACTCGGCTAACAGCCTGAGCATGTTGGCGACAACGGAGTTCGATCAGTTGAAGTGCCTGAAAGTTGCTCTGCGGCTGAAGCCGGACAGGATTGTCGTCGGCGAGGTCCGCGATGGAGGCGCCGCTCTTCCTCTTCTCAAAAGCTGGAATACCGGGCATCCGGGAGGCGTCTCGACGCTGCACGCTAATAGCGCAGCGGAGGCGCTCGACCGGCTTGAGGCGTTGGTACGCGAAGCGACCGATGCACCTCAGCAACGCATGATCGGGAGCGCGGTCGATCTTGTCATCTCAGTCGTCAACGACCCGGTGCAGGGGCGCAAAGTGCAGGAAGTGGCCGTCGTCACCGGGTACGAAAATGGCCGCTACGTGCTGACGCAGGTTTGATTTGCAGTGGTTCCGGTCTTCGCGCCGGAGCTGAGACGAAAACATGAAGGGCGTTGCGGGTGCCTTTCGCAAACCGTGCCGGAGGGCACATGGAGGATCAAGATGCAAGGTACACTCACACGTCTCGATACACAATCGTGCGGCATTCTCAGCCGGACGCGGAACGCCGGGTTCCTGGCCCTGGCAGTGCTCATTGGATCAGCCGTATCCTTTGCAGCGGAAACCGGAAGCAACCTTCCCTGGGAAGGCCCTCTCAACACGCTGGTCACCTCCCTGACTGGCCCCGTCGCTTACGCCATTTCAGTGATCGCCATCGTCGCGCTGGGCGCAACGCTCGCGTTCGCCAGCGGCGAAATGGGCGAGACGATGAAACGCCTGTTGCAGATCGGCATCGCCGTCTGCCTGGTCGTCTTCGCCGCGCAGGTGATGTCGTCCTTTATCGGCCAGGCCGCGGAGGTTTCGCTGCTCCAGCCGGTTTATGCAGTTTCTCAGTCTGCCCTTCATCTCTTTGCGAAGGGATAAGCGGAGCGAAGTCCAGTGGGGATGGTCGGAAGAAACTGTCCCCACAGTTCGGAGGATGAGATGGGCAATTTAGATTTCGATGGGCCAGAGCAGACGATCATGCGGACTTCGTTGAGCAGGCCACAACAATTGCTGGGCGGAGACCGAGAGATGGTCATCATGGCTGGACTTGGCACGGCAATGATGGCTGTGACTGTGATGAGCTTTCTGTCTTTCCTCATGGCAATCATTGCGTTCTGGACCATCGTGGCCGTGCTGGCCAGAATTGGCAAGGCCGATCCGATGATGCGTAAGGTTTACAGCCGCCATCTCGGCTACAAGGATTTCTACCCCGCCAAAAGCGGGGTCACTGCTTTTGGCAAAACGCCCAAAAGAGGCTGGAGGTAGAAGTGTTTGGAGAGACGCGCAAACAGCCTACGGGATTGGCCGACCTGCTCCTCTGGTTCGGCCTCGTCGATGACGGCATTGTCTTGCAGCGCGATGGGTCATTGCTTGCGGCATGGCAATACCGCGGTCCCGACCTGCAATCTGCAACTCATGCCGAGATGGCCGCCGTTGCCCGGCGGCTCAATCGCATTTTACGGCTCGGTAGCGGCTGGATGATTCAGGTCGATTGCTTCCGCTCGTTTTCTAGCGGCTATGCGCCGGAGGGCGCATTCGCCGATCCGGTGACGGCGCTGATCGATCGCGAGCGCCGGGAGCAATTCGCACAGGAAGGCAGCCACTTCGAGAACGAATACTTCCTGACCCTGACCTACATGCCACCGCTTGTGGCTTCCGAAAAGCTCGAAGGATTCATGATCTCCGGCGAATCGAGCAAAAACGATGGTGCGGGCGCGGAAGCATTGCGCTACTTTAAGGCCAAGGTTCGGCAGTTCGAAGATGTCTTCTCGGCTCAGCTTCCGGTCACGCGCCTCAAGGCGCAAGTGACAAAACTCGGCGATGGATACGAGAGGGTCGATGATGAACTACTCGCGTATCTTCGCCGCTGTCTAACCGGGATCAAAGGCCCGGTGATGCAACCGGAGATTCCAGTCTTCCTGAATGATTTGCTCTCGATGGAAGACCTGCGCGGTGGAACTGAGCCAATGATGGGAGACCGTCATCTGCGCACGCTCGCGCTCGATGGCTTCCCGCGTTCGACCTATCCTGGCGCACTGTCTGTGCTCGATTCGATTCCCTGCGAATACCGCTGGAACACACGCGCGATTCTGCTCGATCCGTCGGAAGCTCAGGGCGTCATTGCCAAGATCGGCAAGAAGTGGAAGTTTCAGCAGCGCGGCTTGAAGGATCAGGTATTCAAGTCGAGCGGCGGCGGCCAGTTGAACCAGTTCGCTATGACGATGGTTTCGGATTCCGACGGTGCCCTGGCCGAGGCCACCTCTGGCGACGTGCATTTTTGCTACTTCTCCTCGTCGATTGTTCTCCAGCACAAGGACCGCCGCTTCCTCGACAACATGATCGGCGAATTCCGGAAGGCTCTTATCAACCGTGGCTTCGGCGTTAGGGTTGAGGATATCAACGCAGTTGACGCATTCTTCGGGACACTGCCCGGTAATGGCGTGGCGCAAGTGCGCCGTGTCATTGCTCACACGCGCAATTATGTGGACCTAATGCCGATCTCTTCAGTCTGGGCGGGGGAGAGCAAGAATCCGTCGGCCCTGATGCCGCCCAATTCGCCGCCGCTGCTCTATGCGGCGACGCAGGGCGGTATACCGTACCGGCTCAACCTGCACGACTACGATGTCGGGCACACGCTTTTGATCGGCCCAACGGGGGCGGGCAAGTCCGTCAGCCTCGCGCTTTTCGTATCGCAGTGGTTCCGTTATCCGAATGCACAGGTCTTCGCATTCGATAAAGGGCACTCCTTGTTTGCATTGTGCAAAGCCGCCGGAGGGCGATTCTATGACATTGGGGAGGGCGGTCTGTCCTTTCAGCCGCTCCGTGACATCGACGATGAAGCGGAGTTCGGCTGGGGGCAGGAGTGGGTCGAGACCGTTCTACGAATGCAGCAGGTCGAGGTCGGCCCGGCCGAGCGGCACACGATTCACCGCGCTCTTCAGCAGCTCGCCTCGGCACCGCGCGAACGACGGACGCTGACCGAACTCGAAGCCAACCTCCAGGATGAAAAGCTCAAGGCCGGATTGCAGCCCTACGTGATCGATGGCGCACTGGGCGGACTGCTCGACGCCCGCAACGACGGCCTGACGACTTCGCGTTTCGTTGTCTGCGAGATGGAGACGCTCTTGAGCGGCTCCTATGGCGAGGCGACGGTCATGGCCGTTCTGCTTTATCTTTTCCGCCGAATGGAACGCGCCCTCGATGGCTCGCCGACACTGGTTCCCATTGACGAAGCCTGGCTCTTCCTCAAGCATCCGGCCTGGCGGGACAAAATTCAGGACTGGTTGAAGACTCTGCGCAAGAAGAACGCGGTCGTTCTTCTTGCCACGCAGAGCATGGCCGATGTGAAGGAGTCCCCGATTGCGTCGGCGATTCTCCAGAGCACGGCAACGAAGATTTACCTGCCGAACTCTGAGTCTGGCAACGAGGGAATGCGCCAATTCTATGAATACGCCGGATTGAACAGCCGGGAAATCGAGCTACTTCAGAGTGCTACGCCGAAGCGGGATTACTACATTGTGCAGCGGCTTGGCCGTCGCATGATCTCCTTCCGCCTCGGGCCGGTGGCTCTGGCCTTTCTGGCGGTGTCGGGCCAAAAAGACAGGGCGCGAATCGATGTTCTTGCCGAGCAACTGGGTCCAGCGTGGATCTCGGCATGGATGGAAGAACGCAAGGTGGACAAAGGCTGGATCGACTACTACGAAGGAGTAACGAATCATGCAATCCAAATGGCTGGTTAGGAGCGCAACCTCAATCGCTCTCGTCGCCATCATGGCGGTCGAGACAGTCTGCCCGGTGCCGGCGCACGCTGGCGTACCGGGCCTGTTCGCAACCGAGTATACCCAAATCCTCAACTATGTCGAGCTGGCCGGTCAGCTCGAAAAGCAGGTCGTGATGGTCGAAAACCAACTCAACCAGCTTGCCGACATGGCCAAACACGGAATCACCATCACCGATCAACTCTTTGGGACCGTCGCCTCGGACATCACGACGTTGCGCCAGATCGTCAACACCGGGCAGGCGCTCTCTTACACTTTGAGCAATATGGACGGCACTTTCCGGCTCCGGTTTCCCGGTTACAGTCCGTCTACTAACTATGGTCAGTCGTATCAGACCTGGAGCCAGACGAGCCTTGACAGCACCCTTGGGGCGCTGAAGGCTGCTGGTGTCCAGAACTCGCAGTTCGATAGTGATTCGGCCCTGCTTCAGAGCCTCAAGAGCCAAAGCCAGTCGGCTGTTGGGCGAATGCAGGCCATCGAGGTCGGAAACCAGATTGCCGAAAATCAGGCGGAACAGTTGATGAAGTTGCGCCAACTGATGATGGCGGATATGCAGAGCAAGTCGGCGTATCAGAGCGCCATGGTTCAGGCCGACGCGACGAAGCAGGCCAACTCCGACCAGTTTTTCGGCCAAACCCAGGTCACAAGTGACGGCGTGACCTTCTAGGAGAGAACAATGAAGTGGATTTCGGTTTGTGGTATCGGCGTTGTTTTGATGCTGGCCGGATGCAAGACGGCGGAGAAGAGCCAGATTCTAACGGCATTTCAGAATGCCGGTGGCGGGGACGTTGCACAGGCGACGCCGCAAGGCATCTCGTCTTTTCTTGCCCAGCATGAGGATCTCCGCAAGCAACTGACGCCGTTGTGCAATGCGCAAAAGGCGAAAGCGCCCGCGGAGTGGTCCACCTCGGACGAAGGAAGAATCTGCACGGCGAATGAGCGTGCGAACTTCTTAGGCAAACCGCAACTGAAATCCGATGGCGTGAAATTCTAAAGGGGAACACCCGATGGCGCGAAGACAGAAACTCATACTTCTGGCGGCTGTGGCCTTTGCCTCGGCCGCCACGGCTCATGCGCAGGCTCCGGTCGATGTCGGCGGCACATTTCAGCAGATTGAGCAGGCGGCAAACGCATGGATTCCCACCATCATGCAAGAGGCTACCTACCTCTTCTATGCACTGGCGACGCTCGATTTCGCCTGGAGTGCGCCGCAATTTCTCCGCGAGCACGACTTCATGGGTTTGTTTCTTACCCTGATTAAGAAGCTGCTCGTCATCGGGTTCTTTTACGCCGTGCTCATCAACGGTCAGACCTGGATACCGGCCATCGTCAACAGTTTTGCGCAACTGGGTGCAAATGCCGCTGGCGTCAATGTGGCCCAAAATCCCTCGGACATTATGATGCAGGGACTCCAGATCGTATCTGACCTCTTTACCAAGGTCTCGGCGGTCAACCTTTTGTCTGAGCCAGGCGGGGCGATTACGACGATTCTCGCAGCCTGCATCGTGCTTGCCTCCTACATCATCATCACGCTCCATTATGTTGTCACCAAGCTCGAAGCGATTATCGTCATGTCGGCGGGCTACATCTTCCTTGGCTTCGGTGGTAGTCGATGGACTGCGCCTTACTTTGAAAGGTACATTTCTCTTGCTATCAGCACGGGCGTCCGTTTGATGCTCATTTACCTGATGCTCGGGGTATTCACAACGATCTCGAACAACTGGATCGCCACGATGAACGGCTATACGGCCGATTTGCCGATCACACAAATCTTCCCGACGCTGATGTCGATGCTGCTTTTCGCCTTCGCCTCGTGGATGATTCCGAAGATGGCGGCCTCGGTCGCCTCGGGAACGTTAGGGGCCGGCGCGGCGGACCTGGTTGGAATGGGGATGGAAGTCGCCAAAGGTGCCGCGCTCACCGCCGCGACGGTCGCAGTTGTTGCGGCAACGGGGGGTGCGGGAGCCGCCGCGGGCGGTGCTCTCGCAGCAACCGAAACGGCGGGCGCAGTTGCTGAGGGAGCAGGCGCAGCAGGCAGCGCCGGTATGGCCGCTGCCGGTGGTGCGGGCGATGCCGCTATGGAAGCATCGAGCGCGCCACCGCCGCCGGTTCCTGGTCCCACAGACTCAGGCTCGGCCAGCGCTCCGCCAGCACCTCCACCCCCGCCCTCGGCGGCGGAAAGTCAGGCAAGTGCTCCGTCGGCTCCCCCGGTTCAGCCTTCAACGGCCAGAAATCTTCAAACATTGGCACAGCACGCCACCAATATCCACGTCCCGCACGATGGCTCGGGTCATTCGCCGTCTGCGCAACTGCGAGTTGAGAGAGAGGAGTAGCTTGTGACAGAAAAAGCAATCGTACAGACGCCGTATCTTCGCGCCCGCCAGGAGTGGGACGAGCGATTTGGCGACCAAATCAAGAGCCGGAACAACTGGCGCTTGGCGGCATTTCTTTCGATGGCGACAACTCTGGTCTGTGTGACCGGCATGGTCGCCATCGGCTACCGATCCAACACTGTTCCCTACGTCGTCGCGCTCGACGATGTAGGCAGGGCGGTTCCCGTCATCCCAGCGAAGCAGGTGTCGGTCAAGGATGTCCGCCTGCAGGAGGCTGTCGTCGCCCGTTGGGTCACAAATCTGCGTACAGTCATTGCCGATGCCGTAGCTCAGCGGCGGCTGGTCGATGAGGTATACGCCGAAACCGGCCAGAACTCGCCGGCATCAGCAACCATCACGGAGTTCTATTCCAAGAACTCGCCCTTCGACTTGCTGACCAAGCAGACCGTTGACGCCTCGGTCGAATCCATCGTGCAGCAGTCGCCCAAAACCTATGAAGTTGCGTGGACGGAAGTGAC
>Ga0224535_1000010_pt1 | contig 103039 bp, 77 predicted proteins | sample 714E13034metaG_FD_179898 | JGI IMG/M metagenome (GOLD analysis project Ga0224535, IMG submission 179898) | Peat soil microbial communities from Stordalen Mire, Sweden - 717 E1 30-34 | ecosystem: Environmental > Terrestrial > Soil > Wetlands > Peat | place: Sweden: Norrbotten County, Stordalen... | reverse complement strand
CCCCCCGTAACCTCGCAGGTTCCCCCCCGCGCCCCTGCGGAAAACCGCCCTGCACCCCCGGTCTATAGTGAAATCTGGCGACTCTCACGACCTTGCTCAGGCGTGACGACGAACGACGAAAACAGAACCCGTTCCCAGATTTGGGAAGATGACGCGCCCACGGATCCCCGCTTCCGGCGTGTGCAGAGAGCTGTGCCTTCTTCGGCGGCCGCTCTGCCCGGCATGCCGATCGAGATGGAAGACCCCGAGGATGAGGACGAGCCTGCCCGCCCAGTCAAGAGCCGTTTCAGCCCCCAGCGCAATCCCTGGTGGCGTCCCGCGAGTGCCGTGGGGCGTTTCTTCCTCACTTCAGCCGCTCTGATTGTGCTGGGCGGGCTCGGCACTTCCGCCTACCTTCTCAAGAGCTATCTGGACCGCGATGGGCGTTTCCGCATCGACGGGGCAAGCAACATTGAGGCTACAGGGCTCGCCGAGGTCAGCCGCGCTGAGATGCTGCCGGTCTTCGGCGAAGACATCGGGCGCAACATTTTTTTTGTTCCGCTCAATGAGCGGCGCAAGCAGTTGGAGCAGCTTCCCTGGATTGAAAAAGCCACGGTGATGCGCCTGCTCCCGGACCAGATTCGCGTCACGGTGGTCGAGCGCCAGCCGGTGGCCTTCACGCGCCTGGGCTCGCAAATCGGCCTGGTGGACGCCAACGGCGTTCTGCTCACCATGCCGGCGGCCATGATGGCCCAGCACCATTACTCATTCCCAACGCTCTCGGGCATCAATCCCAGCGACCCGGCGGAAACGCGCAAGGGACGCATGCAGGTCTACCTGCGCCTGCTAGGGGAATTTGACGCGAGCGGCCAGAAGCTTTCCACGCAGATTTCCGAGATCGATCTGACCGACCCGGCGGACGCCCGCGTGACCATGCAGGATGATACGACCCTGCTGCACTTCGGTGAAGACCATTTTCTGGAACGCTACCAGCGCTACAAGGCGCATATCGCCGAGTGGCGCCAGCAGTATCCCAATCTGGCGGCGGTGGATCTGCGCTATGACCAGCAGGTGGTGTTGCAGATGGCAACTGATACCAACGTGGCGCAAGCCGCGGCCGGCGAGCAGACCGCCGCCGGCGTAGAACAGGAGAAGCCATCGACCGCGAAACCATCTGATGTCACCCCAGGCAAGTCCTCGTCCGTCGAGAAGAAGGCGGGGGGCAAGCCAGTTCTGACTGCCCATGCGGCAGATAAAGCGCCGGCTCAAGCGGCGGCCGGAAAACCGCTAGCCAAAGCCAAGCTCGTGAAGGCATCCGGCAAGGCGGGCGGAAGGACTTATGCGAAGGCGAAGACGGCCCGGAAGACGGCTCTCAGAGTCGCTTTCAAAACCACGAAAGCCAGGGCTAGGGAAAAGAATCGCGCGGAGCTGAAGCGCGCCGTGCTGAACGTAAACAGGCAGAAGGCTGCCTCAACCACTCCACCGGTCGAGTCTGCCGGGATGGGCCAGTGAGCGCGATGAGCCAGAAGCTGGACAACCTGATTGTAGTGCTGGACATTGGCAGCGCGTGGACGCGTGTGCTGGCGGCGGACCTGAATGAGGGAGCCCTGCGCTATTGCGGACATGGGGTGGTGGAGTCGGCCGGAATGCGCAAGGGGTTGATCTCCGATCTGGCTCCGGCGGCCAAAGCGGTAAAGGCCGCCAGCGAACAGGCCGAGCAGATGGCGTGCGTCAACATCGGCGAATGCGTGGTGGGTGTAGGCGGACCGCATATTCGCGGCATCAACACCAACGGCGGAATCGAGCTGGGCAGCCGCATGCGCGAGATCGACAAGGAGGACGTGCGCAGCGCTGTCGAGCGGGCGCGGGCCGTGGAAAGGCCTCCCGACCGCGAGATTCTGCACCTGCTGCCGCGCCAGTTCATTCTCGATGACCAGCCCGGTATCTTCGACCCGGTAGGCATGGTGGGTAAAAAGCTGGAGGTGGACCTGCACATCGCCACCTGCTCCGCCAGCGCGCTTCAAAGTACAGTCACCTGCGCCAATCGCGCCGGTCTTGAAGTCACCGAGGCAGTGCTGGAGTCGATTGCCGCCGCCGAGGCAACGCTCTCGGCCGACGAGCGGGAACTGGGCGTGTGCCTGCTCAACATTGGCGCTCACTCCAGCGATCTGGTGGTGTTTTTTGAGGGTGCTGTGGCGTACACAGCGTCTGTGCCGATTGGCGGACAGCACTTTACCAACGACCTGGCCGTGGGCCTGCAGATGCCCGTAGCTCAGGCAGAGGCGATTAAATGCCAGTACGGGAATGCCGTGGTGACGGCAATACCGCAGCTTGCGGAGATCGAGATTGCCAACCCCCGGCCGCAGATGCTGCGCTTGCGCACAATCGCGGAGATTCTGGAGCCGCGAGCCCGCGAACTGCTCTACTACGTCAAGGAAAGCCTGCGCCAGGGAGGCGTGGTGGAGGCGTTGGGCGCTGGTTGCGTGCTTACCGGCGGCGGCGCCATGCTGCCCGGAATGCTGGACGTTGCTGAAAGCCAGTTGCGGGTTTCTGCGCGGATTGGTGTTCCCGTCCGTCTGTCGAATATGCCCAGCGATCTGGTCTGTCCGGGTTTTTCGACCGCAATCGGAATGGTTTTGTACGCCCACCGCACACGGTTGAACCGGGATCCAGAGGGGAATAATTTACGCTCGAAGTTGCGCGCGATGTTTGCAGCCAGTTTTTGATCGTTGAGGTTATCAGCCATGAGTCAGGAGCCCGGAGCCCAAATGGAACAGTCGAACAGTGAAGCCGCGGAGATGCGCATTCAGTATCACGAAGAGAGCCCGCGCGGAGCTTGCATCAAGGTGATCGGCGTGGGCGGCGGCGGCGGCAACGCTGTCAATCGCATGATCCAGGCCCGTATGGAGGGCGTGGAGTTCATCGCCGCCAATACCGACGTGCAGGCGCTCAAGGCGTCGCATGCTCCGGTCAAGCTGCAACTCGGCGTCCGGCTCACCTCCGGGCTGGGAGCCGGAGCCAACCCCGACGTGGGCCGCAGAGCAGCACTCGAAGACTCGGAGAAGATTATCGAGGCCCTCGAAGGCGCGGACATGGTCTTCGTCACCGCAGGCCTGGGCGGCGGCACAGGCACCGGCGCTGCGCCAGTCATCGCCTCGCTGGCCAGTGAGATGGGCATTTTGACCGTGGCCGTTGTTACCTGTCCCTTCAGCTTTGAGGGCAAGCGCCGCCAGCAGCAGGCCGAGCGAGGCCTCGAAGAGCTGATCGAGAGCGTGGACACGATGATCGTGATCCCCAACGAGAAGCTGCTTGCCGTGGCCAAGGACGCCGGCTTCTTTGAGAGTTTCCGCATCGCCGACGACGTGCTGCGCCAGGGTGTGCAAGGCATCAGCGACATCATCGCCATCCCCGGCATCATCAACCGCGACTTTGCCGATGTGAAGACCACCATGGCCGGCATGGGCCACGCCGTGATGGGCACTGCGGTACGCTCGGGAGAAAATCGCGCCATTGAAGCGGCCCAGGCGGCCATGGCCTCGCCTCTGCTCGAGGCCGGCGCCATCGACGGAGCCCGCGGCATTCTCATCAACATCACCGGTTCCAGTTCGCTCAAGCTCTCCGAGGTCAACGAGGCCTCGTCGCTCATTCAGTCTGCCGCCCACGAAGACGCCAACATCATCTTCGGCGCGGTGCTGGACGAGAAGATGGGCGAAGAGGTCAAGATCACCGTCATCGCCACCGGATTCCGCGACCAGTCGCCAGAGCGGCGCGCGCGCTTGTTGAATGTGGAAGAGGAGCCTGTGGTTTCGGCCCCCGCGGACTCGGCGCCTGTGGCCTCGGTTCCCGTGGTCGCTCCGGACAACTGGCTTCCTGAGCCTGTTTCTGCTCCCGCGCCGGCGCGCTTCCTTTCGCAGGACGAGGACGAAGAAGAGGTGTTGAAGGCGGCCCGGCTGGACGCGCCGGCGCCATTCTTTGCTCCAGCGCCGGTTGTAGATTCCGCTCGCAATGTAGCCCCGCTTGTGCAGGCGGCCGCTGCTGTCGAGCCGGCGCAGATGGAAGTGGCTGCCGAGCCGGCCCGGCCGAAGTTTGCCGAGCTGTCCGAGGAGCCGGCCTATACCCCGCTGCCCAGGGACTATTCCGCTGAGTTCACCGGCGGCGCGCGGGTTCCGGGGACGCCAGAGGAGTTTCGCGGCAGCCCCGCATCCACGCCATACCACGAGACAGACGAAGAAGCGCAGCGCGATCTGGACAAGCCTGCCTTTCTTCGCCGGCTGGGGTTCTAGGTTACGAAAGTTTGGAATGGGCCGCTGAAGAGGCTGAAGCTGTATCATTTTATACAGTCCTTCAATTGCAAGTGGTCCTGATGAAGCGCTAGGCGGTTTTGCTGGCAGTTCGGACGTTGTTGAAGAAGTCGTCGCCGAATTCGGCGGAGGCAGGGATCACAGCAGGCCGGTCGGTGTGCCTGGATCTGAATAAGAATTGGCTCTATCCGCATCAGATAGTTGTATGTTGTGTGCGGAGGCGCCGATGAGAGTGGTGTACCTTTTGCGTTGGGGAGCCGCTCTTGGAATGGCATGAAGTGCGTACCCCATCATGGGGACGCGCGGAACGACACTCCTTCGGGAGAGAGGATTCTGGCAGGATGAAATTTTCCCATCTTTGGGCATTTGTATTGGTTTCGGTTGGTCTCGGCGTTGGCGCCAGTGGCGTCGCGGCGTTGGATGCGCCGCACTCACTGCATCACGCCAGGGCAGCCGAATCCCGCCTGACAGAGTCTCATCGCGCTGGCCATCATGCCGCGGCTCATGAGGCCCGGCCGTCAGCCCGCAGGTCCACTGCTGCTCGTGCCGGGGCTAAAACCCATGCAGCGCCGAAAGCAGCGTCCGCAGGGCAGCGCGCCCATCTGACCGCTAGAGGCAGCGCAAGATCTCATGTGCGCCACGCAGCTCTCACCTCCCGCCGCCATCGCTTCAATGAGCATTTCACCGCCAGTTCCTTTGCCAACGGAGATATTTTTGCCGGCGACGTGACGGCTGGCGAGGACCCGGTTGTCCGTCAGGCCGCCCTCGACGCCATGGGCGACATGAACGGCACAGCCGTGGTCATTGACCCCTCCAACGGGCGCATCCTGGCCATGGTCAATCAGAAACTGGCCCTTTCGCCGGGCGCTGAGCCTTGCTCCACCATCAAGATCACCGTCGCCATGGCCGCGCTTTCCGAGGGCCTGGTTACCCGCGACACTCCGGTCAAGCTGGCCGGTTTCCGCATGAATATGACCCAGGCGCTGGCCAAGAGCAATAACCTCTACTTCGAGGAGCTGGGCCGGGAATTGGGCTTCGAGCGCGTTCGCCACTACGCCAATCAGTTCGGCCTGGGCGAGTTGGCCGGCTACAACATCGATGGCGAACAGTTGGGAATTTATCCCGACCAGGAATTGCCAGCCAGAGAGGGCGGCGTGGGCCGCATGTGCAGCTTTGGCCAGGGCGTCTCGCTTACTCCGTTGCAACTGGGCGCTTACGTAGCCGCTCTCGCCAACGGTGGAACCCTTTATTACTTGCAGCACCCGACCACAGCCGCCGAAGCTGCCGCTCTTCAGCCCAAGGTGAAGCGCACCCTCGACATCGCCAGATACCTTCCCGACATCGAGGACGGCATGGCCGGCGCGGTCGAGTACGGCACCGCCCGCCGCCTGCGCGCCAACTTCCATGAGTTGCCTGTCTTCGGCAAGACCGGAACATGCTCCGACAAGGGAACCCGCTTCGGCTGGTTCGCCTCCTACTCCGATTCGCCCCAGGGCAGCCTGGTCACGGTCTTCTTCCTGGAAGGCGGACGGCCCACCTTTGGCCCCCGCGCCGCCGAGTTGACCGGAGCGTTCTACAAGAACCTATGGGACCGCAACTGGTTTGCCGCCAAGGGCCAGCAGGACTCAGCTTCCGTTCTGCCAGCTTCCTCCCGGCAGGCTCAACCGTAGAACGAAGCTCGATTAATCTCGGGAAATCAGCAAAAGAGACCGCCTTCAGGCGGTTTTTTTTGTTTCTGCGCTTTGACGCGTATTGTGTGAAACAAATCAACCTCGAAAATCATCCAACTTTTAGACCTCCGGCAGTTGTTGACTGCTTTTGATCGGCGCGGGCCGGATGGTCTGGCTGTCTTGCTAGCCAAGGCATGGATTCTCTCTGATGGCTCTGCCGGAACACATTCTGCTCGCGTACGGCTATCTTCTGCTCTTTGCATGGGTTCTGGTCGCGCAGTTCGGGATTCCGCTTCCCGCCACTCCGGTTCTGTTGGCCGCGGGCGTTCTTTCTGCCGCGCATGAACTCAGTTTCCCTCTCGCCTTGCTGGCCTGTGTGGCCGCCTCGCTCACAGCCGATAGCACATGGTTCCTCATCGGCCGCCGTCATGGGCACCATGTGCTGCGTATCCTCTGCAAGTTGTCGCTTGAGCCGACGACCTGTGTCCGCCGCACCGAAGACTCTTTCGGCCGCCGTCGCGGCGTTACGCTCATGTTTGCCAAGTTCGTGCCCGGCCTTTCCATGCTGGCGCCGCCGGTTGCCGGGCAAAACGGAATGGCCTTCGGCAGCTTTTTGTTCTTCGACGGCATCGGCGCAATGCTATGGGTAGGGACTCTCCTGACGGCTGGCCGCTTCTTCGGTGATCTGCTGAAGCATGATCCAAGATTGCTGAATTGGGCGGGCGAATTTTCCGGCGGATTGCTGGTTTTGGCCATTCTGGTTTTCCTGGCAGCCCGTATCGTCCGCCGCCGCGTGATTCTGAAAAACCTGGCCGCGGCCCGCCTGGAGCCCACGGAACTGAAGCAGTGGCTTGATGACGGCGAGGAGGTCTACATCGTGGATCTGCGCCATCCGCGGGCGCTGCTGCGGGAGTCTTTCACTCTGCCCGGCGCGCATTGTTTCACGCCGCAGGAAATGGCCACTCGTCACCACGAGATTCCCCGCGACCGCGACATTGTGCTCTATTGCGACTGCCCCAATGAAGCCACTGCCGCGAAGGCCGCCCTGACCCTGCACAGGCTGGGCATCAAGCGTGTGCGTCCCCTGCGCGGAGGTTACGACGAGTGGAAGCGGCTGGGATTTCCCCTGGACGCAACCGTGCCAGTTCCGCAGCCGCCGGCGGAATAGGTCTCTGACAGCTTGAAGTTGTATCAACGATGGGTGCCTCAGGTCCGTGGGGTGGAGATCAGGATCTTCGGACCTGGGGTACCACGAACCCCGACCAGCGGCTTTCTGATCACTGACCACTGACAACTGTCGAGAAACCCTATGCGAGCGAAGAGCGAGCGGCTGGCCCCACCGCAGGTGTCGGTTGCAGATTATTTCCCCTTTCGCTGCACAATAATACTTGGGAGCTTTTCCTCCAATCGTTCACGTAACTTCTTATCCTGGAATATTTTGCAGGGAACTTCTTTTTTTCAAGATTTTACGGCGAACCCGTGCCTGTAAGCTAATGAAAAAAAGGAATTTGCTTGCAAAATACGGGTGGGGGTGGGGCGGGTGGCGCAGGTGCCCATCCAGTGAAATGTATTCAAACGGGGCGCCCCAACTTCAGATATTAGGAGCCGGGAAATCTGCGCTGAGCCGTCGCGCCTCTCTGCGATACCCTAGACTCATGCGGGCATTCTCCTCTTGGCTTCTACCTCTTCTGATCGCAGCAACGCTGGCCGTGGCAACTCCCTTGCCAGCCCAGCAGGTGCCGGACAATTTTCGCTGGGTTGATTTCCACTCCGCCAAAGAGGCCGATACCGTCGCCTGGGTCACGCGCTCGCTGCAGCCGGAAAAGTGGACGGCCATTCGCGAGATTGGCGTCGAGTACGACGCGGCTCTGGTCGTCACCACGCTGCGTTCCACTCCGGAGTCGCTGCCAGGCACGGACACTTTCACCGTGTGGAGCGCATCGCTCGTCAACCACAGCCTCACGCCGATCCTCACAGGCGTGAATCTGCGCTGGCTCGACTGGATGCTCTTTGCCGATGGCGCGCCGCGGGAGTTGAGCGCTCTTTACGACGACTGCGGCGAGTGCGCGGCAACCACGTTTTTCACGGCTTTTCATTATGACTTCACGCAGCATGCGTGGGCGGCGCGCTGGATGCGCGGCAACCAGGCCGTGCCCATCTGGAGCGCGAATGTCGCCGCCGGTGTTGCCTTGACCCAGGTTTACGCAGTCCTGAGTGAGCCGAATGGGCGGCAGTTGGTGGGCACATGGAACCACATCGACCACGACAAACTGGAGCAGGTCGAGGACGTTCTCTTCCGCTACGATCTGGACCCCTTCAGCGGCCTGGAGCGCACCCAGCTCCTCAGTGGCAAGGACGCTGAGACCATGAAGCAGCGGCTCTGCAATGCGCAGGATGCGGTTTCAGAGCTGGCCCGCGGGCAGGATTCATTGCTCTGCCAGCCTTTGCTGATGCGCCCTCTGGCGCGCAAGCCCGTTACAACCCCTCCGGCCAACAACCACGGCCAGTCTGTGCCGCCAAGGGCGCGGCACTGAGATTGCCCCTGAGGTGGTCAAAAGAGGTCTGTTTACCACCCTCCGCTTCGGATAGCATCCGAATTGACTGGAGAGTGAAATGAGCTATTTAACAAGATTTGGCCTATTGCCGCTGCTCGTCACAACGGTGGTGCTATGCACCACCGGATGCCCCCCAAAGAGTCAGACTAGCCCGGTAATGGCGCAGGATCAGGCCTCGGATCCGGCAGCGGCCAACCTGGCCCCAGCCGACTCAAACACTGCGGTGCCCGCATCTTATAGCGACAGCCAGCAGAGCCAGCAAAGTGCTTCGCCAGCCAACACGGGCGGCTCTTCCGATCAGGGCTCGTATGATCCCGGCGATGGCGCTCAGCCAGTGGCCTACGCTCCTCAGCCTCCACCGCCACTGCCCGAATATGATCAGCCACCGGCTCCCGGCGACGGCTACCTCTGGACCCCCGGCTACTGGGCATGGGGTCAAGACGGTTATTACTGGGTGCCCGGCGGGTGGGTCGAGGCTCCTTACGAGGGCGCTCTCTGGACCCCCGGCTATTGGGGCTTCTGGCATAATCGCTACGGCTTTTATCGTGGCTATTGGGGTCCGCACATCGGCTATTATGGCGGCATCGATTACGGCTTTGGCTACATCGGTATCGGCTACCAGGGCGGCTACTGGGGCGGCGGCCATTTCAACTACAACCGCTCCTACAACAATGTGAACGTCTCAATCGAGCATAACGTTTACGACCGCCGCGTGAACGATAACCGCCAGGGCGGCGCACGCGTGAGTTTCAACGGCGGGCAGGGCGGCGTGCAGATGCGCGCCAGACCGGCGGAACTGGCAGCGCGGCATGAACAGCATGCTCCGCCGATGAGGGCGCAGGTTCAGAATGAGCGTGCTGCCAGCACCAACCGGGCTCAGTTTGCGAATGTGAATCATGGCCGTCCAGCCAGCATGGCCGTCAACCAGCCGCTCGCCGCAGATCGCAACGTGAGAGTCCCGGCGGCGGTCCAGATGCACAATCAGGCTGTCCAGCAGCAACAGCGCCAGGCAGTTCAGCAACAGCATCAAGCTGGTCAGCAGCAACAGCAGCATCAGGCCGTTCAACAACAGCAGCAGCATCAAGCTGTCCAGCAGCAGCAACAGCGTCAGACGGTTCAGCAACAGCGTCAAGCTGCTCCACAACAGCATCAGGGAGCTCCGCAGCAGCGCCAGGCAGCCCAGCAACAGCAACAGCACCAGGCTCCTCAGGCGCAACAACAGCGCCAGGCAGCCCCGCAGCAGCGCCAAGCAGCCCCGCAGCAGCGCCAAGCAGCACCGCAACAGCGTCAGGCTGCACCACAACAACGCCAGGCTGCACCACAACAACGCCAGGCTGCACCACAACAACGCCAGGCGGCACCACAACAACAGCGCCAGGCTGCCCCACAACAACAACGCCAGGCGGCTCCACAACAACAGCGTCAGGCTGCACCCCAACAACAGCGTCAGGCTGCCCCACAACAACAGCGCCAGGCGGCCCCAGCGCAAAAGGCTGAAGACCATTCCAAGCGGTAATGTCGTGGAGAGCGCCCGCACTGACTATGCGGGTGTCAGAACAAAGGGTGCGCAATGGCTGCGTCTTCCGAACCCGGATGACCTGGCCGCGCACCCTGCAGGCTGAACCTCAGCCGCAAGCCATCGTATACTGGCCTCATGTCGATCATGCGTAACATCGCCGGCATCGCCAAGGGCATGAGCGTCACCTTCCGGGAGATCTTCGAACCCACGCTGGTGGAGAATTACCCGGACGGCCCAGGCCCCTTGCGTGGAGCGGTCATCGAACCGCGCTACCGTGGCGCCCACGTCCTGCAGCGCGATGAGAATGGCATGGAAAAGTGTGTGGCCTGCTTCCTGTGCGCGGCCGCCTGCCCCGCGAACTGTATCTACATCGAGGCCGCGGAAAACACCGCTGAGCAGAGCATCTCCTCCTCCGAGCGCTACGCCAAGGTCTACAACATCGATTACAACCGCTGCATCTTCTGCGGCTACTGTGTCGAGGCCTGCCCCACCGACGCCATCACCCATGGCCACGGCTTCGAGCTTGCCAGCCTCAACGCTACCAACATGGTCATGCGCAAGGAAGATATGCTGGCGCCGTTTCCGGCGCAGGCGGCGAGGAAATAAGAGGTATTTCCCGGCTTTAACCAAGTGAAGCTGTTGCTGTACTTATCTGTGTAGCCATTCGCTCGGGTATTCTGGCGCACCAGGAAGTGATTTCCCTTGACGTCTGTTACTGAAAGCTCCAATGTGGAATTCATTACAGCTTGTTTTGGAAGTGCAATATAGAAAAGTAGCTTACCGCTTCTAAGCTGCCGCTACAGCCCTGAGCGCTGGCAGCACCTTCAGCCGCGCCCGCATCCCCAGCCGGTCAGAATACCTCAGCAGCTTTTCAATGCTCACCTGATTGATCCTGCCCCGTATCAAGTTGCTGACTGCCGGTTGATGTTCATCGAGAATATCGACTAATTGCTTCTGTGTGTAGCTTCTCCGCTCAATCTCAGCGCGAATGGCATCGAGCAGATCGGCCTTGAACTTCAACGCCGTTGCCTCGGAGCGCGTGAAGCCGAGATCGTCCAGCACATCTCCCCGCGTCACGTGAGTTACCGCGCTAATCTTCTTGGCCATTGCCGTCCTCCTTCGCTATTCTTAACTGCGCCAAAACCGTTTTCAAACGGGAATGGGCTATCACAAGGTCGCGCCGGTCCGTCTTCCGGCTGTCCTTTTCAAAGGCGTGCAAAACATAAAGCGCATCGCCGATTCGTGCCAGATAGATTACCCTGTACCACGTCCGTTCGTCCGCTGTCTTAAGTTCCCAGACCCCATTGCCGACCGATTGCATACGGCGCGCATCGCAATCTGGCAGCAGCCTCTTCTGCAGCCTGCGCAGGGAGTATCCAAACACACCCTGAACCTCCTGCGGAAAGGCGCTCAGCACTTCTTTCGCATCGCCTACCCAGTGGATCTGCGCGTAATCTTTCACAGATGGAATATATCATATCTCATATAAAATGCAGATGCCGCCCTGTTTGCCTCCTGTTCAACGCGCCCTCCGGGCCAAATGCTGCTGATCGAGCGCGTGGCGCTATAGCGTCTTGATTACCGCCTGTCGGCTGATATTCAGATTCCTGGCGGCATCATCGAGCTCCTGGAGCATGGGAAGGGCAAAGTCCACATTGACGCGTTGAATCGGCGGCAGCATCCTGCCCTTCCTTGTGAAAAAGCTCGAGAAGTCTTCGTCCCTATCGGCGAGTCCCGCGATCTCATAGGCGGTTGGCGGCTTGGGGGATTCAAGTGTTTTCGGCATATGATTGCTCTTCACGGCTACACTTCCAAAGGATATATCCTAAGATCATTGGCCGCCTTCCCTTGTTTTCCAGGCGGCCGGCGAGATCAGGAGCGACATTGGCGGACTTTCTTTCAGAATTGAAGCGGCGCGTGCTGGTGTATGACGGCGCGACGGGCACTACTCTGCAAAAGCTCAACCTCACCCCGAAGGACTTCTGGGGCAAGGAGGGGTGCAACGAGCTGCTCGTGCTCTCTCGTCCAGACGTAATTCGCTCTGTTCATGCTGCCTATCTGGAGGCCGGCTGCGATGTGATCGAGACCGACAGCTTCGGCTCCTCGAGCATCGTACTGGCCGAGTACGATCTGCAGGACCGCACCCGCGAACTGAATCTGGCCGCGGCGCGGTTGGCCCGCTCAGTGGCTGACGAGTACTCGACGCCGGAGAAGCCCCGCTTTGTAGCCGGTTCTATTGGTCCTACGACGAAGCTGCCCTCGCTGGGCCACATCAGCTACGACGACATGTTTGCGGCCTACCGCGAGCAGGCTGAGGCGCTTGTCGAGGGCGGCGTGGACGTGCTGCTCATCGAAACCTGCCAGGACCTGCTGCAGGCCAAGATTGCTCTTGCCGCCTGTCAGGACGCCATTCGGGATGCTGGCCGCAAGATTGCAATTCAGGTTCAGATCACGCTCGATGCCACCGGAACCATGCTTCTCGGCTCGGAGATCGGCGCGGCTCTGGCCGTGCTCGAAAGCTTTCAGCCCGATGTGCTCGGCATCAACTGCGCCACTGGCCCGGTGGAGATGAACGACACCGTCCGCTTCCTCTGCCAGAACTCGACGGTCCCGGTCAGCGTGCAGCCCAACGCAGGCCTGCCGCAAAACGAAGGGGGCCATGCGGTCTACAAGCTCACACCAACTGAGCTTGCGGCGCACCTTCGGCGCTTCGTTTCGGAATACGGCGTGCAAGTCGTCGGCGGTTGTTGTGGCACCACGCCGGAGCATCTGCGCGCGGTTGTGGAAGCCTTGAAGGGCGTTCAGCCGGCTTCCCGCTCCGTCAAGCCGCAGTCGGTCGCGGCCAGCGCCTTCAGCGTTGTACCGCTTGAAGCCGACGCGCAGCCCATCATCATTGCCGAGGAGATGAATACCACCACGCGCCGCGATGTCTTTCGCAACATGGTGCGCGAGGGCGACTATGACGGCGTCCTCACCCTAGCCAAGCGGCTGGTCGAAGAGGGATCGCAGTTGCTCGATCTCTGCTGCGCCATTGTGGGCGAGGACGAGCAGGCCTACATGAATGCGGTGCTCGAAAAGATCGCCACCCGCGTGCCCGCGCCCATTCTGATCGATTCCACCGAGGCCAACGTTATCGAGGAGGCGCTCAAGCGCATCCCCGGCAAGCCCATCATCAACTCCATCAATCTCGAAGACGGCGAGAAGCGCTCCGGCCAGGTGCTGCCGATGGCGCGCCGCTATGGAGCCGCGGTAATCGCGCTCACCATCGACGAAGAGGGCATGGCTCTCACAGCCGAACGCAAGGTGGCCATCGCGCATCGCATCCACGATCTGGCCGTCGAGAAATACGGCCTGCGCCCAGAGGACCTGATCTTCGACGCGCTCACCTTGCCCATTTCTACCGGACAGGAGGACTATCGCTCTGCCGCCATCGAGACTCTCGAAGCGGTGCGCCGCATCAAGCTGGAACTGCCGCGCTGCCGCACGCTGCTTGGCGTTTCCAACATCTCTTTCGGCTTGAACGCCTACGCACGGCGCGTGCTGAACTCGGTCTTCCTCAAGGAGGCCGTGGACCGCGGGCTGGACACGGCCATCGTCAACTACTCGAAGATCTATCCGCTTTACAAGATTCCCGAGAAAGAAGTTGAGTTAGCCCGCAAGCTCATCTTCCAGGATCGCAGCGAGGGCGATCCGTTGCAGGCCTACATGGCATACTTCGCCAGCCTGGGCAAAGGCTCCGTGAAGGAAGAGGAAGTTTCGGCCGAGAACCTCACCACGGACGAAAAGCTGAAACGGCTCATCATTCGCGGCGAGCGGACGATCGGACAAGGCGAGCAGAAACAGTCGCTTGAAGAGGCGCTGGAAACGGCGCTCGTAACCCACACACCGCTCGATCTGATCAATACCGTGCTACTGGAAGGCATGAAGACTGTCGGAGAGCTCTTCGGCGCGCGCAAGATGCAACTGCCTTCGGTGCTCGATTCGGCCGGCGTGATGAAGGCAGCGGTCGCGTATCTCGAACCGAAAATGGAGAAATCCGACGGCGGCGGCAAGGGGACCATGGTTCTGGCGACCGTTAAGGGAGATGTGCACGATATTGGCAAGAATCTTGTCGATATCATTCTCTCCAACAATGGTTTTCGCGTCATCAACCTGGGTATCAAGCAGCCCTCCGACGCCATTATTGCCGCGGCGCGCGAGAAGAACGCCGACGCCATCGGTCTCAGCGGCTTGCTGGTTAAGTCCACGCTGGAGATGAAGTATGTGATTCAGGATTTGCAGCGGCTGGGCGTGACCGTTCCGGTGATCTGCGGCGGCGCAGCGCTCACCCGCAAGTACGTTGAGGATGATTTACGCAAGGAGTACGCCGGGCCGGTGTACTATGCCGCCGATGTCTTCGCTGGGATGCATGTGATGGACGGCCTGACCTCGGACGATGCTGCCGTGCGCGAGAGCACGGAGGCCGAAGGCAGGATGGTGAAGAGCTTCAGCAAGAACACCGCCGTTGATCCTGACCTCACGCTTGTCGAACTCACGCCGGAGGGCCGTTCGCCGGTCGTTGAGAGGGTTGCGTCCGTTCCCATCCCCGCCTATTGGGGGGCGCGTGTTTACAAGGATTACAACCTCGACGATGTTTTCCCTTATCTGAACGAAACGGCGCTCTTCAAGAGTCAGTGGCAACTGAAGAACGCCGCCGCAGCCGATTATCCGCGCTTGGTCGAAGAAAAGTACCGCCCGATTCTGCTCGACCTTGAAAAGGAAGTGAAGGCAGCGGGCTGGTTTGAGCCCAAGGCCGTTATCGGTTTTTATCCCTGCGCCAGCCAGGGCAACGACCTGATCGTCTTCGATCCCGAAGACCCCGAGCGCGAACTGGAACGCTTTACTTTTCCGCGCCAGGCGCAAGGACGCAGGCTTTCGATTGCGGACTTTTTCGAGCCGCTCAGCTCAGCCCGGCGCGATGTGGTGGGCTTCTCCATCGTTACCATCGGCAGTGAGGCCAGCCGCCAGACGGCTAGGCTTTTCGAAGCCGGCGACTTCACCAAGTACCTTTACCTGCACGGCCTCTCAGTCGAGACGGCCGAGGCTCTGGCCGAGTTTGCTCACAAGCAGGCGCGCGGGTTTCTCGGCATTGCAGGCGAAGACGCGCCGCTCATCTCGGATCTGTTTCGCCAGAAATATTGCGGCTCCCGCTACTCCTTCGGCTATCCGGCCTGCCCAAACGTGGAGGACCAGGCGAAGATCTTCCGCCTGCTCAAGCCCGAGGAGAACATCGGCGTTTGCCTCACGGAAGGTTTCCACCTGGAGCCGGAGCAGAGCACCAACTGCATCGTCGTGCACCATCCGCAGGCCAAGTATTTTGTGGCGTAAAGAGGCTGGGGAGAAACTCTATTCGGAGGGAGGCGGGGGGTTCAACCCCCGCATAAAGCCGCGGAATCAACGCGGGCTTTAGCCCCGGAAGGATATTTTCCGCCGTTTCTTTGCGAAAGGTGGTTTGCGCAGCCACCTTTGCGTAGAATTAACGCCGTCTGTGCAACAGTGGAAACAGCATCAGAGAAGCAGTGTGGCCTCCGCGAACGGCCGGGGCGCAGCCAAGGGCATGGGCGGCGCTCCCGGCCGTTCGCCTTTTCTGGATTTCACTTGAGGCGCGACACTGCAGATCTGTCATTCTCAGCGCAGCGCAGTCGAATAACCCAAGGTTGCCGGTCGCTGCAAGAGCAGGCACGATACACCAATAGGAGAATCGCTCTAGTCCTCTGCTCCCCGATAGCAGCCCATTTCCTTGACCATGGCGCAGTGTGGCCTGAGCGTCTCGACGGCGAGCGCGCCTTCCTCCCGCGAGCGAATCTGGCAATCCACAAAGAAGCTGTACTCCCAGGGCTTGCCCTGGACCGGCCGCGACTCGATCTTGGTCAGATTGGTGCCCATGGCGGCCAACTCGACCAGCGCCACTACGAGCGATCCGGGGCGATTCTTCACGGAAAATGCCAGGCTCATCTTGTTTGGCTCTGGATCGGTCACGGCTTCCGCAGTGCGCCGGATAAGGAAGAAGCGGGTAAAGTTCTCCGGGTTGTCCTCGATGCCGGACTCCAGAATCTGCGCGCCGTAGTGGTGCGCCGCGGCTTCGCTGGCGATGGCCGCCGCGCGCCTGTCCTGCGACTCCACCAACTGCTTCACGCTGCCCGCCGTGTCATAAGCGGCCAAGGCCTTCATCGCAGGGTGCGCCGCCAGAAATTGCCGGCACTGCGCCAGCGCCACGGGATGCGAGAAGACGCGCTCAATTTCGCCCAGCGCGACGCCCGGTAGGGCAATCAGGTTGTGCCGGATGCGCAGCAGCGTCTCCCGCTCCACCCTCACATCGTGGGTCAGCAGCAGGTCGAAGTGCTCCAGCACCGAGCCGGCCAGGCTGTTCTCGATCGGAATGACCGCGGCCTCCACAGCGCCCTCGTCCAGCGCCGCAAAGACCTCCGCCGAAACGGGGCAGGGAACAATCTCGCCATCGGGGATTAGTTTCAGCGCAGCTTCGTGACTGAATGAGCCGGGTTCGCCTTGAATTGCTATCTTCATTTTTGTTTAATTCTCCATACTTTTATTATTCTGTCATCTCAGGCTGGGTGCCAACGAACGCCAGTCAGCCATGCCATATAATTATCGAACCAAAAAGTTGCAGGCTTCACGAATCTCAAGAGAATTAAATTTGGGCCAGCCTTGTATCAGGGCACGACTGGTAGGTCAGGGCTTTAGCCCTGACTGCCGGAAGTCGTTGAAATAAATGTCGGGCTTTAGCCCCTGCGTGATGTTTTTTGCACTTCTCGCTTGGAAACAGGCCTTTTTCCGCAGCCTGTGAAGCCCGGGATATTTTTGCGGCACGGCTGAAGCCGTGCCCTGATACAAGGCATAGTTGGAATTCTACTGGCCATTGCGTCCGCCTCCACCGCGATGGTTGACAATATCTTCATGGAATCCCTGCGCATCGACAAATGGCTGTGGGCAACGCGCTTCTTCAAGACGCGGGCGCTGGCGTCGAAGGCCTGCGACCTGGGCCGCATCCGCTCCAACGGCGTTGAGGCCAAACCCGCCCGCGAGGTTCATGTAAGCGACAAGCTCGAAGTGAAGAACGAGGGAGGCGACTTTCAAATTGAGGTGCTGGCGCTGAGCCATATACGCGGTCCGGCTGCCGTGGCGCAGACACTGTACCGCGAGAGCGAGGCCAGCAAGGCGGCGCGGGCCAAGGCGGCCGAAGAGCGCAAGGCGATGCAGCAGTTTGCGCCCTTGCCCGAGCATCGCCCCACCAAGCGCGATCGTCGCCGCATCATCCAGTTCCGCGGCAGAGGGTAACGGTTCTATTCTTCCCAGTGCCCGATCAGTAACAAGCTCCCGGTTCCCGGCGTCTCGGTGATCGAACTGCTGGCGCTCACATAGTAGTTGTGCATGATCAGCGTGACTCTGGTTCCTCCCGTCACCGCAATGTGCACGGGCTGCGAGAGCATGTAATGCGGATTGGGTGTTGTGGAACCAACCCTGTTGGCTGCAAAGCCGGTCATCGACTCGTACTCCCCAGTCACCGTGTCGAGATACCACTCGGCTGCGAAGGGAAGCGCCAGGTCGTAATCGGCCTCGGCGAAGAGGTAGTCGATAACAAAGGTTCTGTTCGCCGGAATGGCGATGCACAGGTAGCCCTTGCTCGCCGGCTGGGAATAAGTGTCGAACTGCTGATACTGCTCGTAGACGCTGGGGCTGCCGTCTGGCACAAAGCAGGATTGCGTCTGGTCAGCGGGAATCTGCAACTGCGGGTCATTGGAGGGCGCGTTGGGAAAGCGGGAGTGGCGGATGTGATGAGCCTGCCCGTAGAGCGGCATCGAGCAGAGAAAAGCGCCGGCAAGAACTGAGCAGGATAGGCGAGAGAACATTTTCGGTTGACCTCCAAGCGACTTGAGTTGCGAATGTACCTACTGGACGCGGAAGAGGGCGCGTCCGCTTAACTTCGGTGGTCACAAACGGCGTCAGCAGAGTAGCAGTTCACTGTCCGGCAGCCCATTCGACCATGGCCAGGGTGAGCAGCAGCACCCGCTTCAGCCCCAGATCGCGGTCCCTGGCCGAGTACCATTCGCCCAGCGTGTGCGCGCCGCCGCCGTCGCCGCCCGCGCCCATCGACAACGCGGGAACCCCCAGCGAGAGCGGGATGTTGGCGTCGGTCGAGCCCAGGCGCAGGCCGGTTTGCAGGCCCAGATGGCGGTCCACGGCGCGGAGAGCTTCCAGCAGCGGCGAGCCGGGGGGCAATTCGGCGGCCGGCCGGTCGCCGATCTTGTCGATGGTGAAGGCCAGAAGCCCCCTGCTGTGCGCGGCTTGGCCTCTTGCCTTGGAGTTGCTGTGCTCGACGGCATCTTCCACGGCGCGACGCAGGCCGGCCTCCAGCCGCAGAAGTTCGTCCGGGCTGGTAGAGCGGAAATCAATCGAGGCCTGCGCGCTCTCAGGGATGGAGTTCACGCTGGTGCCTCCGTGAATCGTCCCGAAATTGAGCGTAGTGTGCGGCTCTTCCGGCAGCGGCGTTTCGGCCACGGCGGCCAGTGCCGAGGCCAGAGCGGCGATGGGGTTGGGCGTTCCCGCATCGGTAAAGCTGTGTCCGCCGGGGCCAGTGATGGTGACTCGGAAGCGGCGGCTGCCCAGGGCCTGAGTCACGGCCGAGTCGGCGCCCGCGCCGTCCAGAACGATGTGTGCGACGATGCGGCCAGCCAGCGCGCTCTGCTCGTAGAGGTGGCGCACGCCGCGCAGGTCGCCTTCGCCCTCCTCACCCACGTTGCCCAAAAAGAGCAGATGCGCGGGCAAGTCAGCATGAGATTGAATCAGCGCATATGCGATGGCCAGCATCCCAACCACTCCAGCGCCGTTGTCGCAGGCTCCGGGAGCTACGAGTCGGTCGCCGTCCAACACCGGCTTCAACGGCGTCGCGGCAGGGAAGACCGTGTCCAGATGCGCTGAGAGCACGACCACCGGGCCAGTGCTCTCCGGAGGCAGCGAGGCCGCCAGCACCCAGCCGAAGACGTTGCCAGCGGCGTCCGTTCCTACCCGGCTGAGACCGGCCTCGGCAAAACGGGCTGCCATCCAGGCAGAGCGCGCCTGCTCGCCGAAGGGCGGCGCGGGAATGGCCACCATCTCCGCCTGCCAGTCCATGATCGTCTTCGGATTGCCGTGCAGCCATGCAAAAGCGGCGTGAACCGGCCGCTGAGTTGCCAGCGCCGTTACGCGTGAGAAGGCCGAGTTGTGGGGGAAAAGCTCCATATATGTGGCTTCAGGGTAGCAGGGACGAGTAGGCGCAGACTCTCCCGGCGCGAGGTCGCAGCGAAGGGTGACTGTTGTTCCTTCAGCTTTGAACTTGAATTACGGCCTGAGCAATCGCCTCGCCAGCAGGGAAGCCATATCCCGGCGCCCGTCGGCAATCACGGCAATGTAGACATTGTTGGCGCGAATCCGGTAGAGGATGCGGTACGGCTTGAAGAAGATTTGCCGGTAAGAGCGATTGCCGATCCGCAGCAATTCCGGAGGGTGCGCTCCGCGATTCGGATGGTCCCGTAGCGTCAGAGCGGCTCGGAGGATTTCCCGTGCCACGTAGTCTGCGTTCTCAATCGAGTCGTTCTTTGAAATATAGGCATGGATGCTGCGCAGATCCTCGCGAGCTCCCTTGGTAAACTGGACGGTATGAGCCATCAGGCTTCGACGGCCTCGACACTAAACTCCGCCATGACTTCTTCGAGGGGAACGGTTTCTCCGGCTTCAATTTCCTTGTCTGCCAGCGCCAGCACCTTGAGCAACGTCTGGGTTTCCTGCATCATCTCGTCGTAGCTGGCCACATCCACCAGCACCGCTCGCGCTTCGCCGTTCTGGGTAATGATGATTGGCTCCCGCTCTTCGGTGATCCGATCCAAAAGCTCCGCCGCATGAGCTTTCACGTAGCTGATGGGCTTGATCTGGGTGGAATAGCGCATGATAGCCTCCGAATCCTCGTATCGGTCTAAATATAGTCTAAATTAGGACAAAAATATAGACGCTATTTGGTATGACAAGCAAAATCCCGTTCGTCATACTCGACCGAGTGCAGAAACAGCCCCCGGGCCGGGGCGGTCGGTCCGGCTGCGGAGCGGCTGCGCGCGGCCAGAATGCCGGGAATTGCGTCGGCTTTGAGGCGGCCGCTTCCCACTTCCAGCATCGTTCCCACCATATTGCGCACCATGTGGTGCAGAAAGCCATTGCCCCGGATGCGATAGACCAGCAGCTCGCCGGCTTCTGTCCTCCGCTGCTCCCATTCCGATGAGTAGATCGTCCGCACCGCTGGCGCCGGCGCCGGGGGTGCCTTTATCTTTTGGTCGAGTTCCAGGGATGAAGACACAGTTCGGGTGGCCAGATCGGGATCGGTTGCGGCTAAGCTCACAAAATCATGTTCGCCTTCAAAGAGCCGGGCTGATGTTTGTAACGCTTCCAGGTCCAAGCGCCAGTGGCAGGCGTAGACATAGTGTGCCAGGAAGGGTGGGCAAATTGCGCCTTGGAAGATCCGGTACTCATAGGTCTTGGCCATAGCCGAGTGCCGCGCGTGGAATGTCTCTTGCGCTGTTTTCGCATCGAGAATCCGGATGGACGGAGGAAGAGTCCGGTTGAGGGCGCGATGCAGGTTATCCGCTGGAATGGGGGCCGCAAGCGCAAAACTGGCTACCTGAGCGAGCGCATGAACGCCGGCGTCGGTGCGTCCCGAGCCCTGGGGCAGAGGCGATTCTCCTGTGACTCGCCCCAATGCAGCCTGCAGCTCGCCCTGGACGGTGCGTTCGCCCGGTTGGACCTGCCAGCCGCGGAACTCCGTTCCGTCATAGGCCAGGGTCAGCTTCCAGGTCTGGAGCGCGGGCGCGGGTTGGGCGTTTTCGGGCATCGTGATAAATGTTGATAATAGAGTAGACGACTGCGCAGCCCGCGCGTGCGGAAGGCGGCGGTGGGATATACTCAGCTTTCCGAACGTGATAGTGGCCGGGTTGCCGGGTACGGCAGGAATCAGGACAAGAAAGACCACTTTCTGGAACGAACCGGGAGCCGCGCGCGTATTGACTGATGAGCGGAAGATTGTCTCTCGGGGAACAAGAAGAAAATGTCCTGGAAAATCAAAAATCTGCGTCCGGAGAAGCTCTCCGGACGTCTTTGAGAATGGCAGCCCAGATGCCTCAGCAATTCTCAAGGAAGAACCATGTCGTGGAGAGGAAACATGCAATTTTTCGGTACAGGTGTGTTTGAGAAGCAGCAGGAGACCGCGCGTACTCTTCGCGGACAGGCAGGCAGAGGGCTGTGCGCGTTCGCGGCAGCCATGCTGACGTTGGCGGCGGGAATGCCCACAGGATTTGCGCAGCAAACGCCGGGAGCGGGAGCAAAGGCTCCGGAACAGGCGGCTTCCGAGTTGCCTGGGGCTCCGGCGCCAGTGCTGACTCAGCCATTGAACCTGCGCTCGTCGGCGCGGGACTTTTCAAAGCCCGCGGGCAGCATCCTGGGCAACCCGATCAACATGTACCGCCCGACTTCCATTGGCAAGGCAAGTTTTGCCAATTCCGTGCGCCTTACTGACTTGGTGAAGGACGGCAAGGTCTACCTGAGCCTGTCCGACGCCATTGCGCTGGCTCTTGAGAACAATTTCGACATCGCCATTGCCCGCTATGACCTGGACATTGCCGATACGGACCTTTTGCGCACGCGTACCGGGCAGGCGCCGCTGGGCGCTCCCTCTGGGCTGATTGCCGGCACTCTGGGCGGCTCCTCCTCGACCCTGACCACAGGCGGCGGTCCTGGCGGATCGACGGTCGGCTCGGGTGGCGCAGGTTCCGGCGTCAATGGATTGACGCTGACTACGGCGGGAGCCGGCCCGATGCCGGAGAGCCTGGAGCCTTCCGTCACGGCGGCGATCCAGTTCGATCGCGACCACAGCCCATCCACCAGCTTCTTTACCGGCGGCACCAGCTCGACCAATACCTACAATTTCGCATACAACCAGGGCTTTGTGACTGGCACGCAGTTCCAGTTTGCCTTAGACAACACCTACGCCAGCACCTCAAATTCCCTCACGCTCTTTAGCCCGGAGCTGAGTTCCAACTTCAAGGCCACCGTGACGCAGCACTTGCTGCAGGGGGCCGGCATCTGGGTGAACAAGCGCTTCATCTATCAGGCGGCCAACAACCGGCGCATTACCGACTCGTCGTTCCGCCAGCAGCTTCTCTACACTGTCAACCAGGTGGAATCCATCTACTGGGGATTGGTGCAGGCCTACGAGGATGTGCAGTCCAAGGAGCGCGCCCTCGAACAGAGCACCAAGCTGAGCAGCGACGACCGCAAGCAGTTGGAGATCGGTACTGTAGCCCCGCTGCAAGTGGTCGAGGATGATTCAAGCGTGGCCAGCGACAAGCAGGCGCTGATCAGCGCGCAGAGTTCCCTGAATTATCAGCAGCAGATCATCAAGCAGGCCATTGCCCGCAACCTCAACGATCCGGCGCTTTCGGTTGCCCCTGTGATTCCCACCGACCGCGTAACTATCGAGGAAATTCCCGAGGAGAAGCAGCCGGTCGAGGCGCTGGTGCAGGAGGCTTTTCAGCAGAGGCCGGAGCTGGAGCAGGCAGTGCTCACGCTCCGCAACGATGAGATCACGCTGAAGGGCGCGCGCAATGCGCTCTTGCCTGTGTTCGACATCTTCGGCTACCTTGCCGGACAGGGCATCGCCGGCTCTGTCAACAAGAATCTCAACAGCGCATACTGCGGGGGCGTCTGCCCGACCGGTTCCAACGGCTATGGAACGGCGCTCGATAACGCCTTCAACAACTCGGCCCCGGACAAGGGCATCGGTTTCACTCTGACGATTCCCATTGGCAACAAGTTCGCGCAGTCGGTGCAGGCGCGCTCACTGATGGAGTACCGCCAGGCGGAGTTGCGGCTGGAGCAACTGTATACGCAGATCCGGATGCAGGTCGTGAATGCGCAGTTCGCGCTGATGAACGACCGGGCCCAGGTTCAGGCCTCCATCGCAGCCAGGGACTTTCAGCAACAGAGCGTAGACGCGGAAATGAAGAAGCTGCATCTGGGTGCTTCGACCTCTGCCAATGTGCTGCTTCAGGAACGCAATCTGGCCACGGCGGAAGACACTCTGATTGCTGCCAATGCCGCTTACGCCAAGGATCGCGCCGGCCTTTACCAGACGCTGGCTACGACCTTGCAGCACTATGGCATCAACCTGAATGAGGCTGCCACGGGCGACGTGAAGACGACTCCTGTCGTTCCCGGAGTCTCGCCTGCCAAGAACGCCTCGGAGCCTTCGACGACCCCGCCGGCCAGCAAGTAGATTTTTTCACAATGCTGAAAAGAAGAGGCCCGGCTGCTGCTGGGCCTCTTCTTGCTTGTGGAATGACTGGATGCTGAGTAGAAGACCGCGAAACCTCTGCGAGCGGATCGCGAGCGATGGCCCCACCGCAGCAGGCTGGGTGCCCCATCCTTGCGACGTTCTTGTCCTTGTCGCAAGGGTGGGAGACCACAGAGGCTCGTGCTAGAGCATTTTGCCTATTGGGCTATTTACCTGACTCAACCGGCCACAATATCGAGGATTCTCCAGACTGTGATATAAATCCGCGATCAATAAAGTTTTGTATCAGGGCACGACTGGTAGGTCAGGGCTTCAGCCCTGACTGCCGCAAACGCAACCAAATCAGCGTGGGCTTTACAGGCTGCGGAAAAACTCATCCGGAGAGGCAAGAAGTGTCAGGGCACGACTTCAGTCGTGCCGAAAGTTATTGAAGATAAATGGTGGCCTTTAGGCCCTGCGGGATGTTTTCGTGCTTTTCGACTGGAGGAATCCCTGTTTCCGCAGCCTGTGAAGCCGTGCCCTTTCAAAACCACTCTGCACCTACGAGAGAAATGTTTTACCGCTCCGCAACCAGATCCAGCAAACTGAAAAACTCCGGAAAGCTGATGGCGACCGATTCGGCGCCTTGAATCAGTGTTTCGCCCTCGGCGCGCAGCGCGGCCACGCTGAAAGCCATGGCGATGCGGTGGTCGCCGCCGGAGTCAATCGTCGCGCCGTGCAGCGTTTGGCCGCCAGGCACCTCCAGGCCGTCCTCGAATTCCGTCACCTCGGCTCCCATGGCGCGCAGATTCTTCACGACCAGCGCGATCCGGTCGGACTCCTTCACGCGCAGCTCTTTTGCATCGCGGATGCGGATGCCGCCGCGGGTGTAGGGGCCGATCGCGGCCAGCACCGGCAGTTCGTCAATCAACTGCGCGGCCAGAGCCCCGTCGATGGTCGTGGACCCCAGTCCTTCGTCCGGCGCAGAGACCCGGACCGTGCCCACCAGTTCGGAGTTCTTCTCTTCAAGATTGAGAACGCTGATGCGAGCGCCCAGGGAGGTCAAGGCATCCAGCAGCGAGGCGCGCGTTGGGTTCAGGGCGAGCGCGTCGAGGACCAGTGAAGAGCCGGGGAACAACGCCGCGGCGCACAGAAAGAACGCTGCCGAGGAGATGTCGCCAGGCACCGCGGCCTCAATGGAGTGCAGCGCCTGGGGCCCGGTAATCGACACCGAATCCGCCGTGCGCGTCAGCTTCGCGCCGAAGGCCCGCAAGGCCAGTTCGCTGTGGTCGCGCGTGCGCACCGCCTCGCGCACCGTGGTTGTGCCGGTGGTCTGCAAGCCGGCCAGCAGAATGCAGGTTTTCACCTGCGCGCTGGGAACTGGCATGGTGTAGTCGATGGCCCGCAGCCGGCCGCCAACGATCATCAGCGGCGCGTGGCCCTCGGTGAGCGTCAGCCGCGCGCCCATCGCCTCCAGGGGCTTCTGAATCCGCTGCATCGGCCGGCGAGAAAGCGATCCGTCGCCCTCCAGCGTGAAGCTGCCCCGCTGCGGCGCCAGCAGGCCAGAGATCATGCGCATCGTCGAGCCGGAGTTGCCGCAATCGAGCGGCGCATCAGCCGGCGTCACGCGTCCCCCTACGCCTGTCACCGCGACCGAGCCGTCTTCGAGCCGGCGCACCTTTGCTCCCAGCGCTTCCATGCAACTCAGTGTCGAAGCGCAATCGGCCCCAGTCGAAAAGTTCGTAAACCGCGACGTTCCCTCGGCGAATGCGCCGAGCATTCCATAGCGGTGGCTGATGGATTTGTCGCCGGGAAGGCGCAGGCTTCCATAAACATTCTTTGCCGGGCGGATGATGCGTTCTTCGGTGGATGTCTGCAAGGCGGCTCCGTATGGAGGTGAACTCTAATTCAAGTTTATCGTGACCGTAAGGCATGCAATAGGGATTAGGGAACAGGGACTATTGATCCGGCAACTTAATACTGTCAGGGTGCCCCATCCATTTCCGCGCTTTTTGCGGAAATGGGTGGGAAAGCGAGGCCCCTGTTTTCTTGCCGGATCAATCGGGATTAGAAATACGAAACTGTAGAAAAACGATAAATGGCGGCTATTACACACAATTAAGGCCAACTTAAGCCTTATTTCGCGTTTTTTTGTACATCTCCAACCGGCGTTTTGCGGGTTTTATCGCGGCCCGCAAGCCCACGATTCCGCGCACTGGCTCCCAATTCCTCAATTTGTGCTCTTGCGGCGCGACAGATTGTCTTCCTGATCTATCCTTGCGGGACGACACACGCCATCGCCTTCCAACGCGACATATACACTACCGCAGGCTTGTTGACTCGCTGCGTCTCACGCCGCCCCCAGCCCCTAGTCCGTAGCCCCTAGTCCCTGTCTTCACCGCACCTTGAGCACAATGATCGTCTCATCGTCGAAGCGGTCCTGGTCGCCAAGGAAGCGGTTGACATCGGCGAGAATGGTGTTGGCGATCTCCTGCGCGGAATGGACGCGGTGGCTGCACAACAGGCCCGAGAGCCGGTCCTGGCCGTACATTTCGCCCTGAGTATTTTCTGCGTCCAGAATTCCATCCGACACAAAAACGATGGTGTCGCCCGGTTCCGTGGCCACGTTGAGCTCTTCATAGCTCACGTTGGGAAACAGCCCCAGCGGAAAGCCCTCGGCGCCCACGATCGTCGACTGCCCCTGGCGGCAGAAGACGGGCTGCACTGCGCCCGAGTTGGCCACCTGCAGGGTCCGGCTCTCGTCGTTCCACAAGGCAAAGAGCATGACCACGTACTGCGATTCGAGTTTCCGCTCCTGTAGTGCGTCGTTCAGCAGGGCCAGCATTCTGGCCGGCTCCGGCTGGTGTTGCGCCGCCGAGCGCATGATGCCGCTCACCAGCGCCGCAAACAGGGCCGCCGGCGCAGCCTTGCCGCTCACGTCACCCAGCACGATGGCCGTGCGGCCTGGCCCGTAGTCCACAAAGTCATAGAGGTCGCCGCCGATGGAGCGCGCGGGCAGGAAGCGCACCGCCATCTCGGCGTTGGGCATTTCCGGCGCGGCCTGCGGCAGCAGCCGGAGCTGCACTTCGCGCGCCATGGAAATGTCGCGTTCCAGTTGCTGTTCCTGGGCCTGTACGGCCTGGTAGAGCCGTGCATTCTCGATGGCAATGGCCACTTGCGCCGCCAGCGTCGTCAGCATCCGCTCGTGCCATTCGTTGAAGAAGCCCGCGCGCGTGTGTTCCAGATCCAGAACGCCGATGACTCGCCCCTTGTGGAACAATGGCACAATCAACTCCGAGCGGGTTTCCGGGTTCAAGGCCACGTAGCGCGGGTCCTTGCGCACGTCGGGAACGTTCACCATCCGCCACTCACGCACGGCCACGCCCACCAATCCGCTGGTGATGGGAAGCTGCCGCTGGGGCGCGTGCGCGGAGCCGAATCGCCATGCGTAGCGCGTGATCAGAGTCTCGCCCTTCTCATCCAGCAGCAGGATGCTGAACATCTGGTAGTCGATGAGCCGGCGCAGCAGTTGCCCCACGCGTTCCAGCAGCGGGTCCAGGTCCAGAATTGAAATCAGTTCCGTGGCGATTTCGTTCAACACCTCCAGCATCTCTGCCTGGCGGGAGACGCGCGCGTAGAGACGGGCGTTTTCGATTGCTTGGGCGATGCGCGAGGCCGTCAGCGTCAGCAGCCGGAGGTGCTCGGGGCGGAAGTAGCCGATCTGCTCGCTTTCGATGTCCATCACCCCGATCAGCCGGTTTTTGGCAATCAGCGGCACTGCCAGCTCGGAGCGCACGTCGGGATTCGCCTCAACGTAAACCTCCGATTCGGTCACGTCGTTCAGCAGCACAGGCTGACGGGAGCGCGCCACCTGGCCGACAACGCCGCTGCCGATGGGAATGCGCAGCCGTTCTACGCTCACCTTATGGCCGATCTGGAACCGCACTCGCAGCTCGTGAGTGCGGTCGTTGACCAGCAGAATGGCGAAGATGCTGTAGGGAATGACGGCCCGCACCAGTTCCGAGGTGCGGTTGAGCAGCGTCTGCAGGTCGAGCGTCGTGTTCAGCGCGTCGGACAACTGCGTAAGGTAGGCCACATCCGCCGTTTCCACGCGGATATTCGCCGGGTCAAGGTGCGCACCGTGCTTTGCCGGGTCGGCCGGGCGGTAGTCGCCCTCAAACTCGGGTTCTTCACTCGGAGATGGTGGTTTGGAAACCATGTGTGTCGAAGGGAATCATACCGCATCTGTGGCGCTTAATGGTTCATGCAGCGATTAAAAGAGAGAGAAGAGATGGGTTGAATGGTTCATGCAGTATTCATGAAGGACCGCGGCACACTCGAGAGCGGTCAGCCCATGAGGGATCACCAGATCCGGTCCACTGATACCTGATTGTTATCTGGTGTGAAACTGGAAGCAAGCGGCAAACCAGAGAAATAACCTGGCGTATACCAAAACTGATCCGACGTCGGAATCTCGCTACGAGATTTTTTTGCTAGTACGAGGAGGGTCCCTGCCGCAAACATCCCGAATTGTACAAGTGTGTTTGCCCAGACTGTGGTGTTCCCAAAGCGCGAACATTTCACTCGCTCGTAAGATGCCATGCGCGATTCGTTAGGCAGGTTCTTACTCCGCCCCCATCTCCCGTAGAATGGCTACCGAGGCCGATGCGCCGATACGGTTTGCGCCGGCTCTGAGCAATGCCTCCACGTCGGCCAGAGTGCGGATGCCGCCCGCAGCCTTCACGCCGCATCGGCTGCCAGCCACGCCGCGCATCAGCGCCACGTCGGCCGGGGTTGCGCCGCCTGAGGCAAAACCTGTCGAGGTCTTGATAAAATCTGCTCCGGCCTGGATGGCGATCTCCGATCCGCGCAGTTTCTCAGCCACATTCAAAAGCGCGGTCTCCAAAATCACCTTGAGCAGCGCCTTATGATCATGCGCAATGGCGGCCACTGTCTGGATCGTGTTCTGGACGGCCATGTGGTTGCCGCTCTTGAGCAGGCCAATGGGGATGACCATGTCCAGTTCGCGCACGCCTAGCCGGATAAGCGCCGCCGCCTCGTGGCGCAGAGTGGAAACCAGCGATGTGCCCAGCGGGAAGCCGATTACCGCGCCCACGGGAACGCCCGTGCCAGACAGCACATTGACTGCCGTGGAAGCCCATACCGGGTTCACCATGGCGCAGGCGAAGCGGTAGCGGATGGCCTCGTCGCACAGGTTCTCCACCTGGTCGCGAGTGGCATCGGGCTTCAGCAGCGTGTGATCAATCACAGAGGCAAGTATCTGCCAGTTCGCCAGAGCCGCTGCGGCAAATGCTGCCGAATCGAAGCTCCCACTGTCAAAGTCCAGTTCAAAATCCTGAATAAGAGGCGTTGCAGCCATGGATCGGCGCTCCTTGTTGGCCCAGTGCCGCTCTCAGTCGGCGGCTCGCCGGGTTTCCTGCCGGAGATGAGTATAGTTCCTGCTGGAGCACGGCCTCAAATGGACAGATGAACTCCTGCTCGATCTGCCGCCAGCCCGTCCCGAAATGGACTCTCGATCGCATCTGTTCCTGGGTGTGAATCAGACCCTGGATTGCTTAACGCTCTGAAGTACGTTTGGACCAGACGTGACAGTTCTGAAAACTGTTCGTCTAACTGTTCCGCCTGACTCGATATACCACTCTTACTACAAATACTATGTCTTTCTTATGCCAGCGATGCTTCGTCCGGGATGGTCCAGAGACAGAATCATGTGCGAGATCAACGACGCTGGCGTTCCCTGTTCGGCTGGTAGTTGCAGCGAGATTTACCTGGAGCGCGCATTCGAGTCTGCACGCATTGCCTGTGAAACTTTTCCGAATGCGCGGGAACTGGGCTTGACCAGCTTGATGTTTCTGGTTCACCCAACACTCAGCGAGGAAGACACAGGGTACATGATCGCCGCGGCCCGCAATGTAATTGCAAAGGCGACGCGCTGAGGAAGCACTGCACTGGGAGAAAAGGGGATGTGAAGAGCGCTTACCCTGCGCTCTTCACCCGCACCACGGTGATTTTGGCAAAGCCCTCGTCGAAGACTGGGGGCTTGAGGCGTTCAGCCATCTTGCGCATCACGTCCGCGCTCACCGAGCGATCGCGTTTGCTGTTGCGCTCCAGGCAAACATCAAGCGGCACGTCGAAGAAGACCGCCTGTACCTCATAGCCGAAGCTCTTGGCCATCTTGATCCATTGGCTGCGCTCATGGATGGAGAGGTTGGTCGCATCCACGTAATTCCATGGCATGTGGGCGATAAGTCTGGCCTTCAGCAGCGAACGCAGGGTCGAAAAGACCAGCCCCTGATAGCGCTGCTCCTCTACATCGTCGAAGAGGATGTTGCGCAGCAGGTCGCTGGAGAGCGGCGTGACGCCGCGGCGGCGGAACCACGTGGTTTTTCCCGAGCCGGGCAGGCCGATGGCCAGCACCACATAACCCTTGGGGGCCTGCGGCGAGCGCTCGGCCGCTGCAGGCTCATGGAGAGGCGCGGAGGGCATCTCCGGCTGGGTTTCCAGTTCGTAGCGCCCGGAGCCAGCCTGTTCAGTCAATTCCTGTTTGGCGGGCCGTTCCTGTTTTGCCTGTGACTCAGGCCGCAAAGGGCGTCCCGGCCTGATGGGCCGCCGTACGGCTTCCTGGGTCCGCTGCGCACGGGGCTGTGGCGCCGGGGCCTCGTCCGGATAGAGTGGGACAAGCGGAGCTGGTTGATTCGATGGAACTTCCCGGCCAGTCTTGCCCGTCGATTCCGAGAGATTGGGAGTGTGTCTGGAACGTCTGCTCATGCGACCTTCAACGAATACATATTTGATACCGGAATACCATACTTCCCCGTGATGCTGCAAATCATGTGCACGCCGTCACATACGATCTTGCGCAGGGAAGGGCAGACTATAGGGGCAGGGGTTTTGCGCAAAAGGCGAAGGAATGCGTTTTGGTTTCGTCTCCTTTCTCAAGAATGCTACGATGATTAGTTTGGTGGAGTTGTCCGGAAGGGCGGCTCCAGCCTCCGAAACAGAGCAAGCTGGATCAAGCTCAAACCACAGTCTCACCGACTACGAAGGAGAATACACACATGGCAGTTAAGGTTGGTATCAATGGCTTCGGCCGCATTGGCCGCAACGTATTTCGCGCCGCACTTGGCAATCCAGAGATCGATTTTGTTGCCGTCAACGACTTGACCAGTCCGGCGACGCTGGCCCACCTGCTCAAGTACGACTCGATTCTGGGCAACCTGAAGAACGAAGTCACCGCTGGCGAGGACTTTATCGCAGTCGACGGCAAGAAGATCAAGGTCTTCTCCGAGCGTGACCCCTCCAAGCTGGACTGGGCTTCAACTGGTGCGCAGGTCGTGGTCGAGTCGACCGGCTTCTTTACCGACGCGGACAAGGCGAAGGCTCACCTGGGCACGACCGTCAAGAAGGTCATCATCTCGGCTCCCGCCAAGAACGAAGACATCACCATCGTGCTCGGCGTCAACCAGGACAAGTACGATGCCGCCAAGCACAACATCATCTCCAACGCCAGTTGCACAACGAACTGCCTGGCGCCTGTGGTCAAGGTCATTCTGGAAACATGCGGCATCGTCACCGGCATCATGACCACCATCCACAGCTACACGGGCGATCAGGTCATTCTGGATGCTCCGCACAAGGATCTGCGCCGCGCCCGCGCCGCTGCCCTTAGCATGATTCCGACCTCGACCGGCGCCGCCAAGGCCCTGAAGCTGGTCATCCCCGAGTCCTCGGGCAAGCTGGACGGCTTTGCCATCCGCGTTCCCACACCCAACGTCTCGGTTGTCGATTTGACCTTTATCGCCGAGAAGCCCATCACTGCCGAAGCTCTGAACGCCGCCTTCAAGAAGGCTTCTGAAGGCGAACTCAAGGGCATTCTGGGTTATGACGAGAACCTGCTGGTCAGCTCCGACTTCAAGGGCGACGCTCGCAGCTCGATCCTCGACGCTCCGTTGACCAAGGTTGTCGGCAACAGCGTGAAGGTTCTGAGCTGGTATGACAACGAGTGGGCTTATTCCAACCGCGTGGTCGATCTGATCGGCTTCCTGGTCAAGAAGGGCCTCTAAAACCATAAAACCAGTGGTCAGTGGACAGTGAACAGTGGACAGTTGTTGCTAGCCTGTTCATTGACCACTGTTCACTGACCACAGTTTTTTCCGGAGTGATTTTCATGTCCAAGCTCTCTATTCGCGACATCGATCTGGCCAACAAACGGGTTTTCATCCGCGTCGATTTCAATGTGCCGCTCACTGAAGACGGCTCGACCATCACCGATGACACCCGCATCGTGTCCACGCTTCCCACCATTAAGTACGCCCTCCAGCACAAGGCCAAGGTGATTCTGGCTTCGCATCTGGGCCGTCCCAAGGGCAAGGTCAATCCCAAATACTCGCTGCGCCCAGTAGTTGACAGGCTGCGCGAACTGCTCGACAAGGCGTTGGGCGAGAAGGTCAATGTGGCCTTCGCCCCCGACTGCATCGGCGAGACGGCCACTACGATGGCCCGCCAACTAGAGTCCGGTCAGGTGCTGCTGCTTGAAAACCTGCGCTACCACGCCGAAGAAGAGGCCAACGATCCGGCCTTCTCGAAGGCGCTGGCCTCATTGGCCGAGATTTATGTGAATGACGCCTTCGGCTCGGCTCATCGCGCCCACGCCTCCACCGAGGGGATTACTCACTTCCTCAAGCCCGCCGTTGCCGGCCTGCTGATGGAGAAGGAGATTACCTACCTCGGCAAGGCCCTGGAATCGCCCGAAAAGCCCTTCGTGGCCATCATTGGCGGCTCCAAGATCTCCGGCAAAATCGACGTCATCGACAATCTGCTCGACAAGGTGGATACACTGGTGATCGTTGGCGGCATGGCCTATACCTTTGAGCGCGCCCTCGGCGTGACCACCGGCAAGAGCCTAGTCGAAGAGGACAAAATCGACATGGCCAAGGCTGCCCTCGAAAAGGCCAAGGCCAAGGGCGTTAACCTGCTGTTGCCCATCGATAATGTTCTGGCCGACAAATTTGCCGATGATGCGAAGACCCAAGTGTGGGACACTTCGGTCAACTTCCCGGCCGACTGGCAGGGCCTGGACATCGGTCCGAAGTCCATCGCGGCCATTGAGAAGGTTGTCTCGACCGCCAAGACCATTGTCTGGAACGGCCCGGCCGGCGTCTTTGAGTTCCCGCGCTTTGCAGTGGGCACAAACGCCATCGCCAGGGCTGTTGCGGCCAACAAGGCCGCCATTTCCATCGTCGGCGGCGGCGACTCGGTTTCAGCCGTCAACAAAGCCGGCGTAGCGGACCAGATTACCCACATCTCCACCGGCGGCGGAGCAAGCCTAGAGTTTCTCGAAGGCAAGAAGCTGCCCGGCGTGGAAGCGCTGAACGACAAGTAACAAAGTTGTTAGTGGTCAGTTTTCATTTGTCAGTTAGCCCCGCATCAGGCACAAAGCACGTGCCGAGTGCGGGGCTTCTCTTTTTCGTTCAATTCCGCCGGAGTTCACTGGCCTGGGCGCAAAGTCGGAAACGCTGACCCTCATTGTGCCCACCGTCACCCCATGCCCGAATTCCATCCACTAAAATCAAACAGAGGAGTTCTGAAAAATGTCTCGTAAAGCACTGATTGCCGCCAATTGGAAGATGTACAAGACGCCTGCCGAAGCCAAGGCGTTTGTCGAAGCCTTTTTGCCCCTCGTTGCCGGTCACACACGCGACGAGATTGCCCTGTTTCCCTCGCCCGTGCTGCTGCCCACGGTGATTGCTGCCGCCAAGGGCTCCAATGTCGTCATTGGTGCGCAGAATATTCACTTTGCCCCCGAGGGCGCCTTTACTGGCGAGACCTCAATCGGCCAGCTCAAGGCCGTGGGTGGAACGCACACGCTGATTGGCCACTCGGAGCGCAGACAGTATTTTGCCGAGACCGACGAGATCGTCAACAAGAAGCTGCACGCAGCGCTCGAGAACGGCATTGTTCCCGTGGTTTGCGTGGGCGAAGTGCTGGCCGAGCGCGAAGCGGGCAAGACCGCTGACGTGCTGAAGAAGCAGATCGACGGCGCCCTGGTGGGTATTACCGCCGAAGCTGCCAAGCCCATCGTCATCGCCTATGAGCCGGTATGGGCCATTGGCACCGGCAAGACCGCAACGCCTGAAATGGCGGAAGAAGCGCACAAGATCATCCGCGCCGAAGTGGCGAAACTGCTGGGCGCCGAAGTCGCGGCCAACGTACGCATTCTCTACGGCGGCAGCGTGAAGCCGGCCAATGCGAAGGAACTGATCGGCCAGGAAGACATCGACGGCGCCCTAGTGGGCGGCGCCAGCCTCCAGCCGGATTCGTTCTCGGGAATCGTCAAGTACTAACTTCTGCTGAGCAGTAAAAACTTCGACCGCGAAGGTAACTTCGCGGTCGAAGTTTTTTATGGGTGTGAAGGCTCAAGGCAGCGCTTGCAAGACTTGGGCCAGACGCCCAATGATGAATATCGCCGCCTGAGAGTTCGCGGTGATCGAGGCAGGCCGTGGAAATGACGGTATGTGGAAAGCCCGGAAAATGATCGTGCTGTTTTCCGCCCTTCCCACAAACCTTGGAAATCGATGAAGGCGATTCCCACATTCCCACAGCCGCGACGACAAGGATGAATTCAATCCTCAAAACCCGGCCAGTTAAGAGATAGGCATTCTGAGGGCAAGGTCAGCTTGCTGGTCCCGGAAACGGATGGTTGGGGTCCGTGGTCTCCCATGTACGAAAATCGGGACATGGGAGACCATCATTTGTGGTTGGAGATGGGCCACCCGCCACATCTCAAAGTCGACATGTGGGCTACCCCCCCTATTTTGGAAACAAAATCCTTGTTTTCATGAGCTTAGAGGCAGGGTTGCGCTGTAAAATCGTGAAAACAATGGAGTTCCCTGCAAAATCCTCCAGGATAAGGAGTTACGCGATGATTCGGCCTCAGCTGATGGCCTTTGGCTGACGGGCGGGGCCGGCACGATGGGAGAAATACTCCTGATAATGATTGTGCGGCAAAGTGGGGAAATTATCTGCAACCACCTGCGGTGGGGACAGAGGCTCGCTTATCGCTTGCATGAGGTTCGTGGTCTCCCGTTTCCCAAAGGCTGGAGCTGGGGCAGCCGCCCACGCGCCCGTTCATCGCGATAATAAGACCACGATGAACGGGACACAGCTTCTCATGGCGCATGGTGATTCTTTGGGGCTGATGAGCGGGCTACCTGTCTGGCTAAAGGGTACGTTTTACGGGGGCAAGGTCTGAAGCTTCAGTTTCGTGGCAACCCACCCTTCGCCGGAAAAAAGGCGAAGTATGAGGCACGGGGCGCCCGGCTCGATAAGCGCCAGACTTTTACAGCTGCTGTCATGCTGGCATCGTGCTATCCCACCCTAGCCGCAAAAACAAATGCGCGGCGAGGGTGGGGCACCCAGGATAGTACGATCTGCGAAAAGGGCGCTAATTGGCGCTTTTGCCGAGGCCGAAGATCTTCTGGAAGATGTTGCGGTGCTCTCCGGCGGGGTGGTCGCAGGTTTCGGTGGGCGCGGTGCCATCGAGGAAGGCCGCATCGTAGCTCTCCGGGCAGGTGTCGTTGCTGAGCAGGTTGCTGAGCTTGTCGATGGAGACAACTTCGATGCCCTCGGGGGCGGAGAAACCGTTGGTGTCGGAGTACTGGGGCAACTGGACGGCACGCTTCATGAACTCGGCCCAGATGGGGGCGGCGGCGTGTGCGCCTTCGATCTTCACGTCGGTATAGTCGTCGTTGCCCACCCAGACGATGCAGAGGAGGTTGGAAGTGTAGCCGGCGAACCATGCGTCGTGGCTGGTGCCTGTTTTGCCCGCGGCGGGAGCGAGGAAGCCGCGGCTGCGCACTCCGGCGCCGGTGCCGTGGTCGATGACATTCTGAAGCAAGCTGGTGGTCAGATAGGCTACGCGCGGATCCAGAATCTGTTTGGAAGTGGGGGTGTAGTCGGTGATGACGTCGCCGGTGGGCGTGCGCACGCTGGCGAGCATCCAGGGGTCGAGGTGGAGGCCATTGTTGGCAAAGATGGTGTAAGCGCCGGCCATTTCGATGGGAGTGGCGTCATAGGCGCCGATGGCGACGGCGGGCGTTCCGCGAGCGCTCTTGATGCCGGCGTCGCGGGCCAGCGCGGCCACGCGGTCGAAGCCCACGAGGGAGGCGAGGCTGATGGTGGCGTTGTTCAGGGATTGCTGCAGCGCATAGCGGGCGGTCACCTGCTCGTGATAGGTGCCTTCGTAGTTGTGCGCCGTGTACTGTTGGGCAGTGCCCTCCCCGTAGGTGGTCTGTTCGTCGCTCAGCATGGTGAGCGGCGAGAAGAGCTTGGTTTGTCCGGACAGCATGGTTCCCTCGGCCGCCGTGGAGAAGGCCGCGGCATAGACAAAGGGCTTGAAGATGGAGCCGGTGGGCCGCTTGGCCATAGCGTGATTCAACTGCGAGTTGCCATAGTTGCGCCCGCCGACCAGAGCCAGCACCTGGCCGGTGTGGGGATTGAGGGCGACAAGCGCCACCTGCGGATAGGAGTAGGTTTCACCGGGCTTGCGGTGCGCGTGCAGTTTGTCCACCTGCTCGTCCACCACATGCATCGTGGATTCCACGGCGATGGTCGCTTCGCGTTGCAGATCGGGGTCGAGCGAAGTATAGATGCGCAGGCCTTCGCGGTTGAAGTCGCGTTCGCCCAGCTTTTGCGTCAACTGGTCATGCACGAGGTCAACGAAATAGGGCGCCTCACTGGCGTCCACGCTCTGGGCTCCGAGATGCAGCGGTTCGGCTTTGGCGCGCTCGGCCTGGTCCTTGGTAATGGCTCCGGTTTCGACCATGGAATCGAGAACCAGATTGCGGCGGTCGATGGCGCGGTCGCCGTGGCGGAAGGGCGAGAAATAATTGGGGCGCTGAATCATGCCCGCCAAGAGCGCGCAATCGGAGAGATCGAGCTGGCTGACATCCTTGCCAAAGTAGGACTGCGAAGCCTCGCCGAAGCCGTCGATGGAGAAGCTGCCGCGCTGGCCAAGGTTGATTTCGTTGGCGTACATCTCGAAGATCTGCTGCTTCGAGAAGCGGTGTTCAAGCTGAAAGGTGATGACGATCTCGATCAGCTTCCGTTTGAAATGCTTCTCAGGCGAGAGGAAGAAGTTTCTCGACAACTGCATGGTGAGCGTGGAGCCGCCCTGCTGTTTCTGTCCGGTTGTCAGGTCGCGAACTCCCGCTTCCAGCAGCCGCCAATAGTTGACGCCGCTGTGCTCGAAAAATCGGCGGTCCTCGATGGCGAGCACAGCCTGAACGAGATTACGCGGGATCTCGTTGTAGGTGAGCAGGCGGCGCTTGGTGCGGTTGGCGTCGTCGCTCAGACCGGTAATCAGCAGCGGCTCGAGTTCATAGCTGGAGAGCGCCTGCCCATGATCGTCGGTGATCGAATTCACAACCCCCGCGCTGACGCGAATGGTGGCGCCATCCTGCGCGTGGAAAGACTGCGCGCCGGGGCGAATCTTAATGGTCTGCACGCCCTCGGTGAAGGTACCCAGCTCGGAGGTCTGCGAAGCGCCATCGGGCGAGTAGCCGGCGTCTCGCAACTCATTGGCGATGAGGCGGACGGAAAGCTTCTGCCCTGGACGCACTTCGCGCGGCGCTGCATAGATCTTGGCCGTGTTGGCAAAGAGCGGAGACTTCAGCCGCTGGTCCACAATGTGCTGATACTTGATGTAGTAAAAGGCGAAAACGATAAAAAACAGCAGAGCAGCCGCTGCAAAGGCAGTAAGCGCCCAGCGCAACAGCAGTGAGCGCCAGGGACGCTCTGCCGTTGGTCTTGGGATCCTGATCTTCAATGCCATTGCGACTCCTTATCACAGTTGACAGCTAACAGCGGACAGCAAACAGTTGACAGCGTACAGCTATCTGCGGAGTGCGGCTTCTACGCTTCCACGGAGGTCAGAAGCGCGTCTTCCTCGATTCGTTCTTTGATCAGCGCCAGCACGTCAGGCAAGGCGACATCCACACTTGCGCCCGTGGCCCGCGTGGCGAGTTCGACCTTACCCTCGGAGGCCTTCCTGCCCACGTTGATGCGGTAGGGAATTCCGATCAGGTCGGCGTCTTTGAATTTGACGCCGGCGCGTTCCTTGCGGTCATCCAGAAGCACATCAATGCCAGCGGATTCGAGCTCTTCCGCCAGTTTTTCGCCGGTTTCCACGAGCAGCGGGTCGCGCATGTCGGTCACAGCTATTACCACCGCAAAGGGTGCAATGGAGGCAGGGAGCCAGAATCCGTTGTTGTCGTTCGACTGCTCGATGGCCGCCGTCAGAAGACGCTCGATGCCGATGCCGTAGCTGCCCATGATGGGCGTGACTTCCTTGCCGTTCAGGTCGAGCACTCGCGCGCCCATGGACTCGGTGTACTTGTAGCCGAGCTTGAAGATGTGGGCGATTTCGACGGCCTTGCCGACGACCAGCTTGCCGGGGCAACTGTCTTTGGGGCAGCCCTCGCCCTCGTTGACGGTGCGAATGTCGGCGCACAGGGTCCAGGAAAAATCGCGGCCTGGCGTCACATTGCGGAGGTGGTAGTCGAGCTTGTTGGCTCCGGCGACCATGTTCTTGCGGCCGTCGAGGGAAGCGTCCACGACCACAGTCAGAGCGTTTTCAAGAGGCTTGGCGTCGGGCTTGAGGCCCACCGGACCCAGGAAGCCGGCGGGGCAGTTGAAGAACTGCTCCAGCTCCTCGGCCTGCATGGGACGCAGTTCGGCCGCGCCTGTCGCGCTCATCAGCTTCGTTTCATTGACTTGGTGATCGCCGCGCAAAAACGCCGCAACGCCGTGCCATGTATCCGGCTTACCTGCCAGGCCGCGCTTCAGAGCCATGTAGGCGACACACTTGATGTCGCTGGCCTCGGACATTTTGAGGAAGGCGGCGATGTCGGCGATGGCGCCCATACCGGGGGTGTGAATCAGCTCTGGCGCGCGGTCTCCTGTTGCCTCAAGCTCAACCAAAGGATCAAGCCGTGAAACGGCCTTTTCGGTGTTGGCCGCGTAGCCGCAGACCGGGCAACTGGCGATGAGGTCTTCGCCCGCGTCGGTGTAGACCATGAACTCCTGGGACTGCGAGCCGCCCATGGAGCCGGAATCCGCTTCGACGGCCTCGAACTTGAGCCCGCAGCGGGAAAAGATCCTGCGATAGGTGGCGTCGTGCAACTCGAAGCTCTTGTCGAGGCCGGCCTTGTCGATGTCGAAGGAGTAGCTGTCCTTCATGGTGAACTGGCGCACGCGCAGCAGGCCCGACTTGGGCCGCGGCTCGTCGCGGAACTTGGTCTGAATCTGGTACCAGATCTGCGGCAACTGCTTGTAGCTGCGCAGTTCGTTGCGCGCGAGGATGGTCATGATTTCCTCGTGGGTCATGCCCAGGCAGAGATCCGCGCCCTTGCGGTCCTTCAGGCGGAACATGTTGTCGCCCATGCCTGTCCAGCGGCCGCTAGCCTCCCACGGCTCTTTGGGGAGCAGCGCCGGCAGGAAGAACTCCTGGCCGATCTTGTCCATTTCCTCGCGCACGATGCCGATGATCTTGTTGATCGAGCGCTGGCCGAGGAAGAGGTAGCTGTATATGCCCGCGCCGAGCTGGCGAATGTAGCCGGCGCGGACGAGAAACTTGTGGCTGGCCACTTCGGCGTCCGCCGGGGCCTCGCGAAGGGTAGGAATAAAGAGTTTCGACCAGCGTTGCATATGGATAGATACGTGCTTTCCCGCCGGCGAGCCGGCGCAAGACGATATACACCAGAAACCATTCTAAATGTTTCAGGAGTTGGATTGTCCCGGAGTGCAGTTCATCGTGGTGGAATCGCACGAGGCTTCCTGGGCTTGCACTTGCAGGAGGCAGGCGGCTCAGGCCACGTTCTCCAGATATAATGCGGCCATGCAGTCTTGTGTTTGCCAGATGGGTCGACCGGCATGAAAAAACCAATGCGCCTGTTGCGCTATGGGCTTCCCTACATGCTGGAATGGCTGCCAGGCGTGCTGCTTCTGGCCATGGTCGGCGTGCTTGATACCTTTCGTGTTCTACTTCTCCAGCCCATCTTCGACCAGGTTCTGAGGCCGGATGCGCCCGAAGGCCCCATCATCCTTGGCCTTGCCAATTCCCGGTGGCATTTTGACCTGAGGCTCCTGGTTCCCCCTTTCATCCATATGCACAACGCATGGACGATCGTGGCCTTTGCGCTGGTGCTTTCAACCCTGTTCAAGGGAATCTGCGATTATCTGGGCACGTACCTGGTGAACTACGCCGGTTTCGGCATGATTACCGACCTGCGCAACCAACTCTACGAAGCCACTCTGCGGCGCTCGGCCAGCTTTTTCCATAAGCACGCCACCGGCACCATTCTTTCCACGCTCATCAACGACGTGGACCGCGTGCAGGTTGCGGTCAGTTCGGTGATCGGCGAGTTTCTGCAGCAGTTCTTCACATTCGCTGTCGGCATGGTCTTTGTTATTTATCTTGGCGGACGCCTCAGTTGGGCGCTCTTGCTGTTCATTCCGGTTGTGGTGACATCAGCGCGCAAGATCGGCAAGGAAGTGCGCACGCGCACCCGCACTGGTCAGGACAAACTCGCCGAAATCCAGAATATTCTGCATGAGACCGTCACCGGCCATCGCATTGTCAAGGCCTTCAACACTGAGCTGTGGGAGATTCTGCGCTTCGAAAAGGCGGCCACTCGCCTCTTCCGCGCCAACCTGCGCAACGTGCGCATTCAGTCCATCAGTTCGCCGTTGATGGACTTCATCGGCGCCATTGCCATCGCCATGTTTCTGTTTATCGGGCGCAATGAAATTCTGCACGGGCGCATGACGATGGGCCTGTTCGGCGCTTTCATCATCCTGCTCTTCAAGCTCTACGATCCTGTGCGCAAGTTCGCCTATTTTTACAACAGCTTCCAGCAGGCCATGGGCGCTTCGTCGTCGATCTTCGGCTTCTTTGATACGGAAGACGACGTGAAAGAGAAGCCGCGCGCATTTGCGCTGAAGGGCTTCAAAAACTCCGTCCAGTTTGAAAACGTTGGCTTTTCCTACTCGACCGAAGAGGGCGAACACCAGATTCTGCACCACGTCGATCTGGAGGTTCATGCCGACGAGATACTGGCACTGGTCGGCCCCAGCGGGGCGGGCAAATCCACGCTGGTCAATCTGATTCCGCGCTTCTTTGACGTGACAAGCGGCAGCATCCTGATCGACGGCCATGATCTGCGCGATGTGACGCTGGGATCGCTGCGCCGCCAGGTTGCCCAGGTGACGCAGGAGACGATTCTCTTCAACGACACGGTGCGCAACAACATTGCCTACGGCCAGCCGGACGTTCACCTGAAACTGGTGAAACAGGCCGCGCAGAACGCGCTTGCCCACAATTTTATTATGGGCATGCCGCAAGGCTACGACACGGTGATCGGCGAGAAAGGCTTCAGGCTCTCAGGCGGCGAGCGCCAGCGGCTGGCCATTGCGCGCGCCATCCTAAAGAATTCGCCGATTTTGATTCTGGACGAGGCCACCTCGGCGCTTGACTCCGAAAGCGAATCGCTGGTGCAGACCGCGCTGGCGAACCTGATGCAGGGACGCACGGCCATTGTGATTGCCCATCGACTGGGCACGATTCGCCGCGCCAACCGCATCGCCGTGCTGGAAGATGGGCGCATCACCGCCATCGGCCCGCACGAGGAACTGCTGACCACGTCGCCGACGTATCAGCGGCTGTATCAGTTGCAATTCATGGACATTCCGGAAGACAGGGAATAGGGGAAGATCAGGATGCCGATTTATTCGATGACAGGGTTTGCGCGCTCGCAGGTGCGGGTAAACGATCAGCTCAGCTACACGCTGAGCGTCAAGAGCGTGAATCACCGCTTTCTCGACTTGCAGTTCCGCCTGCCTTCGGGGCTGGACGCGCTGGAGATGGAACTGCGCAAGGCGCTGAAGGAAAACCTGGTGCGCGGCCACGTGGAACTGACGCTTTCTGTTGATCGCTCGAGCCAGCAATCGGCCGGCTACAACCGGGAACTTGTGAGCGGCTACCTGGCTGCCTTTGCGGCGGCGCGCGAGGAGCATAAGCTCGAAGGCCAGCCGGATTTGAACGCCATTCTGCGGCTGCCGGGAGCGCTACAGAACGAGAACCGCTCGAACGGCGAAGAGGACCAGGCCTCGCTGACCGAAAGCGTGCAGCGCGAGATTGCGCCGCTGCTCGAACAGTTGAAGACGATGCGGGCGAGGGAAGGCGAGGCACTGCAGGCGATTCTGGAAGGCACGCTGGACCGGCTGGCGGAAGCCACCGAGGGGGTGGAGGCGCTGCGCCCTGAGATCGAACAGCAATATAAGGAGCGGCTCACCCAGCGGCTCGAAGAGGCCACCGGCCCGGAGTTCAACCGCCAGAGGCTGCTGGAGGAGGTTGCCGTGCTGGTCGACCGAAGCGACATCGCCGAGGAACTGGCCCGCATGAAGACCCACATCGGCCACTTCCGCGAGCTGTTGCAAGCGGGCGGCGAAACAGGCAAGAAGCTCGATTTTCTGCTCCAGGAGATGAACCGCGAGGCCAACACGCTGCTTTCCAAGACCGTAGGCATCAGCGGCCAGGGAACGCGCATTACCGAACTGGGACTGGCCATGAAATCGGAGATCGAAAAGACGCGGGAACAGATTCAGAACGTGGAGTAGCAGTGCAGTGGTCAGTGATCAGTGAACAGTGGTCAGTTTTGTTTGAGATAGCCCGAGCAGATCAGGCCAGCTAAAGCGCTTTCGGAGTTGGTGTATTCCGAAAATGCTCTTAGGTTGCTCGACTCCCCATAAAGGCTGCGGATCATTCCACTTTTCACTGTCCACTAACCACCGTTCACTGATCACTGTTCACTGGCCACTGCGCAGAGGATAATGGCATCATGGCAGGAATTCTTTTCATCATTTCGGCGCCTTCGGGCTCGGGCAAGAGCACGCTGGTGAACGAGGTGCGCAAGCAGTTGACGGGAATCGAGTTTTCCGTCTCCTGGACGACACGCGCCCCGCGCGGCTCCGAAGCGGATGGGCGCGAATATCACTTCACCAGGCGCGAGGAGTTTGAGCGGATGATCGCCGCCGGCCAGTTCATGGAGCACGCCGAGGTCTTCGGCAACTACTATGGAACCGCGCGCGCGTCGCTTGAGCAAGCCCGACGGGACGGCCACGATCTGGTGCTCGATATTGACGTGCAGGGAGCGGCGCAGGTGCGCGCCTCGATGCCAGAGGCGGTCAGCATCTTCGTTCTGCCGCCCAACCCCAGGGTGCTGCGCACACGCCTGCGGAATCGCAGCCGCGCCGAGGGCGTCGTCAACGAGGCGGAGGTCTACCGGCGCCTCAGCGAGGCCAGCAAGGAGATTGAGAATTATTGCCAATACGGCTATATTCTGGTCAACGACGTTTTGGACCGGGCGGTGGCGCAGTTGGAAGCCGTTGTGCAGGCTGAGCGCTTCTATCGCAATGACGAGCCAATCGCCTTTCGCTCGCGCCGGGTGTTGGAGGTGGCAGCAGGCTGCCTGCAGGTGAATTCGCAGGAGCGGCTGAAGCCCGTGCTGCAGGCCTTTGGGATTCTCGATCCCCTTGGCCCGCGGCAATTGAGCTTTGAGGCGGACCTCGATGGCGAGGATTTCGATGAGGATGTTGACGGTAGGGAGGATTCCGTCGGGGAAGACTCCAATGACAACCAAGAGGACTCCGATGAACATTGAAACCGGCTTCGACTCGAACTATCGCAAGGTTCTGGTGGCTGCTCGTCGCGCCCGCCAGTTGCAGAACGGCTCCCATGCCCTTATCGCCACGCAGTCCAATAAACCCTGCCGCATTGCGCAGGATGAGATTGAGGCAGGCAAGATCGCCTATGTCAAGGCGGATGTGCCGGTGGTGAAGCCGGCCATAGAGGGTCCGGCGATTCCCATCCTGGCCAGTTGAAGCACTGATCACTGCACCCTGATCTCTGGCTCCTGATTTCTGTCCTTCAAACCGTCTACAATCAAGCCATGAGAGTCATCGTCGGAGTATCGGGCGGAATTGCGGCGTACAAGGCGGCCGAACTGGTTCGCGCGCTTCAGCGTCAGGCCCTCGAAGTGCACGTGGTCATGACAGAGGCGGCCTGCAAATTCGTTCAGCCGCTGACTTTTTCCGCGCTTACAGGCCACAAGGTCATTACGGGCCTGTGGGAAGAGACGGGCAACACGTACGACGCCTCGATCGAGCACATCAGCGAGGCGCAGTGGGCTGATGCAGTTGTGATCGCCCCGGCCACGGCCAACATCCTGGCCAAGTTTGCCCACGGCATTGCCGATGATTTCATCAGCACGCTCTATCTGGCCACGCAGGCGCCGGTGCTGGTGGCTCCGGCCATGAACACGAATATGTGGGAGCATCCGGCTACGCAAGCGAATCTGGAAGTCCTGCGCCAGCGGGGCGTGCACGTGATTGAGCCGGAGACGGGCGAACTGGCTTGCGGCATGGTGGGCGCCGGGCGGATGGCCGAGCCTGAAGCCATTGCCGAAGCCGTGCTGGGCACCCTGGGACGCCGGCGCGACCTGGCCGGCGAAGTTGTGATGGTGACCGCCGGAGGGACGCGCGAGGCCCTGGACCCGGTGCGCTTCATCGGCAACCGTTCCAGCGGCAAGATGGGGTACGCTCTGGCGGAAGCCGCGCAGAGCCGCGGCGCCCAGGTCATCCTCATCAGCGGGCCGTCGGCTCTGCACCCCCCCGCGCACTGCGAACTGATCAGAATCACTACCGCGGCAGAGATGCGCGAGGCCGTGCTGGGGCGCATGACCGAGACCACGCTGGTCATCAAGGCTGCTGCCGTGGCTGACTACCGGCCGGTGATGGTTTCCGAGCAGAAGCTCAAGCGCAGCGGGCCGCTCACCGTGGAACTTTCGCCCACGGAAGACATTCTGGCCGAAGTCGTTCGCCAGCGGCGTCCGGGGCAGTTGATTGTGGGCTTTGCGGCCGAGACAGAGAACCGCATGGAAAATGGCCGCGCCAAGCTGCTGGCAAAGGGCGTGGACGCCATTGTGGTGAACGACGTGAGCGGCGAGGGCGTAGGCTTTGACGCGGACAACAACGCGGCGACGTTCCTTACGCTGTCGACTGCCATCGAGTTGCCCAGAATGAGCAAGCGCTCGCTGGCCGACCGCATTCTGGACGAGATTCTAACCCTGCGCCGGCCAAGTTCAGTCGTTCTGGAACTGGACCAGGAAGAAGATCAGAAGCACCGGCAGGATCGCGTACTGGACGAGACACTTCCGCACGTCGCCAGCCGCCGGCAATTGATCGTGGAGTAAGCAACGTTGGCGCAATCGCTCGATTCCGCAACCCGTGAAGCTGTATTGACCCGCGTCCGCTTCTACCGCGATTTGGGCATCACGGAGTTCTATCGCCGTCCGGTGGACCCGGCGCTCCTGGCCCAGCTTGCCGCCGCGCCGGAGGAGCAGCAAACTCCGGGCACACAAGAGCCTGTTTCCGAGATTAGGGTTTCAGATTCTCAGCCCGTTCTGCTTCAGGAGGACAATCCCATTTCGCCCCGCAAATCAATTCCAGCCCCACCTCAGGTGGCTGCCGAGGTTCCTGTGGCCGAACGCGCCGCTGCACTCCAACTAATCCGCGACGAGATCGGCGACTGTACACGCTGCCCGCTTCACAAGGGCCGCAACAAACTCGTTTACGGCGACGGCTCGCCTACGGCACGGCTGATGTTTGTGGGCGAAGGACCGGGGGCCGATGAGGACGCGCAGGGGCTGCCCTTCGTGGGCCGCGCGGGGCAGTTGCTCAACAACATGATCACAGCCATGGGACTCAAGCGCGAAGAGGTCTACATCGCCAATGTGGTGAAGTGTCGGCCGCCGGGCAACCGCGTTCCCGAGCCGGAAGAGATCGCGACCTGCTCGCCGTTCCTCTTCCACCAAATTGACGTCATCCGCCCCCAGGTGCTGGTTGCACTGGGAGCGACGGCGGCTACCTGCCTGCTGGGCCAACGCCAGCCCCTGGCCGGCCTGCGCGGCCGTGTTCATGCCTTCCGCGGCGCACAGCTCATCGTCACCTATCACCCGGCGTATTTGCTGCGCGACCCTCGCCAGAAGAAGGAAGCCTGGGCCGACCTGCAGATTGCCATGCGCGAACTGGGGCTGAAGCCGCCCAAGCGGGGATAGAGATTTGAACACGTGATTTCGCGCGTTGCGGATGGGGATTGTGGTTTCCCAGGTCCCAAAAGCGGGACCTGGGGCACCCAACCTAATCGGTCAAATGAGGGGCATGCGCGGGTTGAGTTTTGTGCTTGCCCATCCTAGCCGCAAAAACAAGAGCGCGGCGAGGGTGGGGCACCCAGATTTGTCGGTAAGAAAATGCTCTCAGAAGAGTGGGGCATTCTTGCTTTCTGGGGAGTTGAAGTAGCGAACCCAGAAGGCGAATCTTGCGCTGGTGGCCAAGGGCATTGACCCTGTTTGCGATCCGATTTCCATGGTTGCCGGCGCGGATGGATCGCAAGCTAGCCACTTCGGGGCCTTCGGCAGGTTCGGATCGCCGGTTTTCGCAAATTCCTTCAGATAGGAAGAAGCCCAGTTGGACACCTGGGAATCGACAGGCTCCCAGGGGCGATCCAGGGCCGCGAGGTTTCTGAAGAAATAGGGAAGCTCACCCGTATGAAACGCTCCGAACTCGGGGTGCTGCGGCCAGGGAATCGCGCGGTCGAAATAGTATGTGTAGACAGGGCTTTTGTGGCTCTTGAGGCGGCGCGCGGCCCAGAGATACATGGAGACGCGCTCGCGGTCGCGGGTGCTTTCAACAGCGGCCGCACAGGCCTCGTCATCGCTTTTGGCGGGGTAGAGAGTCAGGAACTCGTCCGCCATTCCGCCATAGAGATGATGCGACCTCTCTGCGAAGGCAGCGGCGGAGTGGGCCGGCGGGCCGCCGAGCATTCCATCGTTGGCTTGATAGCCGGTGATGACCGGCACGTCGGAATCAACTGCCTGATCGCCGAGCATGAGCGGAGATTGTGGCAGAATCCAGCCATCGGTTACCGGCCCAAAGCGGGGTCCCGAAAAGTCTCCCGGGCGGGGCAGCAAATCAGAGGCGGGGATGGCGCGGAGCTCTTTGAGCGAGCGCGCGTTGTGAGAGCTGGCGAATTTTACGCCCGCCTCTTCGGCCGTTGACAGAGGGGGCATGGGGAGTCCTGCGATTGCCAGGCCGCTGTCGGCAATAGCGCGCTGAAAGAGGCCCTTGGCCTCAGGAGATGCGAGCAGAGCGCCTACGCTGAAAGCGCCGGCAGACTGTCCCCAAATGGTTACGCGGGACGGATCGCCGCCAAAGCCGCGAATATTGGCTTGCACCCATTTCAAAGCTGCGATCTGGTCCATGAATCCGTAATTGCCGGAGGCGTGATGATTCGACTCCGCGGTCAGATCCGAATGAGCAAGAAAACCGAAGACGCCGAGGCGGTAATTGATCGTTATGACGACCAGACCCGTTCTGGCAAGATTGGCTCCGTCATAGACCGGGATGCTTCCAGAGCCCTCGGTGAAGGCTCCTCCGTGGATGAAGACGACAACCGGCAAATTCGCGGCTGCTGTGAGCTTTGGCGTCCAGACATTGAGATAGAGGCAATCCTCGCTGGCCTGATTCTGGACCATGAATTCCTTCGTCCATGGGAGAAAATCTCCATGAAGCGATTGCATACAACTGGCTGAGAATGTGCCGGCTTGGCGCACTCCCGCCCAGGCCGCAGGGGCTGCGGGCTCGCGCCAGCGCAAATCCCCGACGGGCGGAGCGGCATACGGAATGCCCTTGAAGGCCGTGACGGAAGAGGCGGCGTCGTTTTGGCCGGAGACATCGCCGAAGGCGGTCTTCACTTTGCTGGCAGATGCGGTTTCGGCGGAAACCGGCTGAAGGGATGCTGCAAGAAACAGGGAACAAACTGCCAATCTCAGTCCAAAACTCATTTTGGGCCTCCCGAAATCAAACACATGTTGGAATCATAACGCGCTGGTGCGGATCGTTATTTCGTTGCCGCGACGATCGATTTGCGCGTGCGCAGCGCTCCAGCCGCAATGAGGGCGAGGGCGAAGGCAAGCATGACAGCATTGCTCGCGCGGACCAGCCACCGGGGGCTATTGACGACCGTTTCCCCAAAGAATGCATGTACGCCATAGGCGAGTGCGCCGCCGGCGCCGAGGCTCAGCGTGTGCAGGGCCGTCCAGCCATTGCGCCGCGAAAGCAACCAAGTCACGGACAGAAATAGAAGATCGAGAGCAAGCATTGCCGCGAAGGCGCCCCACTTCCAGCCCGGCGGCGTAAAAAGCAGAGCCATGCCCAGAATGAATGCCGCGGAGCCGGTGAGCCACGCTGAGGGCACGCCGCCGGTGGCCGCTTGCGCGCGGGCCGCGGGAAGCAGAAACGCGACGGCGGCCAGCAAGGCGGCGAGGAGGCCAACGGAGAGAAATTGTGCGACTGAAGCCATATAGTGGCCTTGATGGAAAGAGAATGAAGCGCCGGCGGCCGCCCCGGCGGCAAAAAAAACGGCGACAAAACTGGTGGCGGCTTTGCCCAGCCACGGGCTGTGAGCGCGCGCAGGAAACAGGCCCTCGACGAGCGCAATGGAAACGCCGATGCTCCAGAAGGGGTGAAGATTGAGCATAAAGAGAGTCCACCATGCCCCGATGCCGAGGGACGGAATCCAGGCGGGGGCGAGCAGGTGAAACCCGAGATAGTTGGGATTGAAGAGCGATTGCGTGCAGAAGCCTTCCTCGACGAAGGTATAGGCCGCGCCAAGCAGAAGGATGGTGGGCCAGCCGCGGCCGGAGCGGCGCGCAAGTTCGCGGATCAGCAAGGCTCCTCCGCCATACATCGGCGCAAGCATGATGAGGGCCGACAGCAGCGAGAGAGGAAGGTCGCCGAGGAGGTATTCGGCGACGAGCGGCGCAACAAAAAAAAGCGTGAGAGCGGCAGGAATGGAGCGTTGAGGTCTGGTCACGAGCGCCTCGGAGAATGGAATGATATTCCAGAGAACATAAGGGCAGTGTACGTCGGAGCGGGCGGGAGCGCATCGTTTCTTGAAGGAGGCTCTGAAGTAGTTTTCTGGAGAGAGCAGCATTTCCTCGGGAATTGACAGGCTGCGGGAAAAGGCCTGGATTCAAGCAAAAATGCCCGAAAAACATCCCTCAGGGGCTGAAGCCCACACGCATTTTGAGGCATTTTCGGCACGACTGAAGTCGTGCCCTGACACTTCGTGCGATTCCAAATGATTCTTTCAGCAGCCTGTGAAGGCCCTGTATTTATGCGCTCTTTTCAGAGTGCTGAAGCCCTCTTCTCCCTCGGGAACCGCCACCTGCAACTGCAGTACCATGCCTGATCTCTCCACGGTGATCGTCCAGGCCCGCCTATGCCTGATCTTTCCAGAGCATGACGCCGCCGAGGAGGCCGGTGGTATTGGGGACGATGGTCACGTTGGGGCCGGGGGTGAAGAGGATCTTCTTGGTGTTGCCGCCGCCGAGATAGAGGTGGTCCCAGTTAAAGAGGGCCGCGGTCTGCTTGATGCCCGCCTGAAGGAAGTCGTTCCAGCGCGCCTTGCCGAACTTGTCGAGGCCGCGGCGGCCGAGGTAGTCCTCGTAGGTCTGGCCCTTTTTGCGCCAGGGGTGGTGGGCAAGCTCCAGGCCGGGGCAGAGGCGGCCGCCTGTGAAGAGGGAAGAGCCCATTCCAGTGCCCAGAGTCAGCACCAGTTCGACGCCTTCGCCCTTGATGGCCCCGTAGCCCTGCACGGCGGCGTCGTTGCAGACGCGCACCGGCAACTGCCAGCGCTTTTCCAGCGTGGCCTGGAGCGGGAAAGCCACCCAATCCGGATGGAGATTGGCGGCAGTATAGGTGGTTCCGCGCTTGATGACGCCGGGAAAGCCGACCGAGACGCGGTCGAAATGGTCCATCAGCTTGCGCAGGTCGTCCAGCCCGGAGAGCACGGCCTCGGGCGTGGGCACGGCTGGCGTGAGGACGCGCTGGCGTTCGCTGACCGGCGTGCCAGCAGCATCCAGCAGCATGGCCTTCAGCCCCGAGCCGCCAATGTCGATGGACATGGTGATGGGGCCGGTGGGGTTCGACGGGGCGACGGGGTCGGGGGCGGCGGTCGTGGAGATTGAAGGAGTCATCAGCACGAATTGTACTTTGTGCGGCCAGGTTTGCAAGTGCAGATTGAAGGCGATATGCACAAATCGTCCCGGATGCACCGCTCCATCCCCTAAACTGAGTCTTGCCCCCCATGCCCGCCTACTGCGAAGTCGCGTTGCCTGTTCCGCTTGACCGCGTATTTACCTACGCGATCCGCGAGGGACAACTGGCGCAGCGGGGAGCGCGGGTGATCGTTCCCTTCCGTAAAGAAAAACTGATTGGGGTGGTAACCGCGCTGCACGCCAAGGCTCCCGCGGAGGTCGAGGTCAGGACGATTGAGGCGGTTCTGGACGACGAGCCGCTGCTGAGCGACCGGCTGCTGGCGCTGGCGGGGTGGATGGCTCAGTACTACCTGGCCCCGCTGGGCGAGGTGCTGCGCGGGATGTTGCCGTTGATGGCGGAGGTGAGGCGGACGGTTTATTACCGCATTACCGACCTGGGAAGGGATGTGCTGGCGGCTTGTGTGGATGGGTCTCCAGACGAAAGATGTTCTTCCGGGGCTAAAGCCCGCGTTGATTTAGCGGCCTTTTCGGCACGACTCAAGTCGTGCCCTGATACAAAGCAGATGGAGTTGAGTTCTGGTGCGGACCAGCTCTTTTCCTCATCCCTCAAGGCGGGCTCCAATCGGGCTGGTTTTGGCAAGACCGGCACGAAGCGGCGAGGGAGGATTTCCGCAGAGGAGCAGGACCTGGAGCGGCGCGTGCTGGAGCGGCTGGCTTCGGGCGAGGCGGTGAAGGTTTCCACACTGCGCACAGCCACGGCGGTCACGCTGCCGGTGCTGGCAGGCCTGACGCGCAAGAAATGGATTGCGCGCGAGAATGCCGCCGTAGAGCGAGATGCGCGGCGCATGGAGCGTTTTGCCGTGTTGATTCCCGAGGCGAGGCTGCCGGCCCTTACCGCGAAGCAGCAGGCTATTCTGGCCGAGCTGGCGGCCTGCGGCAATGAGCTGCCGCTGGCCGAACTGCGCCGCAAGGAGTTGCCCTCTTCCACGCTGCAAACGCTGGTGCGGCGGGGACTGGTGCGCATCGAGGAGCGGAAAGCGGCCTTCCGCATGGGCGGACTCGCGCCGCAGGAGGGATCGTTCCGGCTGGACGAGCCGCAGATGGAGGCCCTGGCAAGCCTGGCGACGGCGCTGGGGGGATTTCATGCCTTTCTGCTGCATGGCGTGACTGGCTCGGGGAAGACGGCGGTTTATCTAGCGGCGATGCAGAGAGCGCTGGATCGCGGGCTGGGGTCGATTCTGCTGGTTCCGGAGATCGGCCTCACGCCGCAGACAGTGGGCCTGCTGGACGCGGCCTTTGGCGAGAAGGTGGCGCTGCTGCACTCGGCGCTGACGCCAGAGGAGCGCAGCGAGCAGTGGCGGCGCATCCAGCGGGGCGAAGCGCCCATCGTTGTCGGCACACGGTCGGCGATCTTCGCGCCTGTTCCGCAGTTGGGCCTTATCGTGGTGGACGAAGAGCACGACCAGAGCTACAAGCAGGAGGAAACGCCGCGCTACAACGCCCGCGACGTGGCCGTGGTGAGGGCCAAGCTGGAGGGCGCGGTGGTGGTGATGGGCTCGGCGACGCCGTCTCTGGAAAGCTGGCAGAACTCGATCGCGGGCAAGTACCAGCGCATTGAAATGAGCGAGCGGGTGATGAACCGGCCGCTGCCCGAGGTGGAACTCGTGGACATGCGCAAGGAGTTTCAGGAAACCGGCGAGGAGCAGCTTTTTTCACGCGCGCTGGTGGCGCAGACGCGCCAGGCTCTGGACAGGGGCGAGCAGGCGCTGATCCTGCTTAACCGGCGCGGCTACTCGTTTGCAGTGATTTGCCGCGCCTGCGGGGAAAAGCTGGAGTGCGAGAACTGCGCCATCGCGCTGACCCACCACAAGCGCTCCGCTGAAGACTCGTGCGTGGCTCGGGAAGGGCAGCGGCTGGAGTGCCACTACTGCGGATTCCAGCGGACGGTGCCCGCGCACTGCCCCAAGTGCGGCAGCGAGCACCTGTACTTTCTGGGCGCCGGCTCGCAACAGGGCGAGGAGCGGCTGGGAGAAATCTTTCCCGGCGCGCGCATTGGCCGCATGGACCGCGACACGGTTCGCGGCCGGAGCGACCTGGAGCGGCTGCTGACACGGCTGCACTCGGGCGAAATCAACCTGCTGGTGGGCACGCAGATGATCGCAAAGGGCCACGACATTCACGGCGTCACGCTGGTGGGCGTGGTGGGCTGCGACCACTCGCTCTCGATGCCGGACTTCCGCGCCGCCGAGCGGGTCTTCCAGCTCATTACGCAGGTTTCTGGGCGGGCCGGAAGGGGCGAACTGCCGGGGCGCGTCGTGGTGCAGACTTACTATCCGGACCACTACGCCGTTCTGGCCGCGAGCCACAACGACTACGCGAACTTTGCGGAGAGGGAACTGAAATTCCGCCGATGGATGCACTATCCGCCCTTCGGCGTGCTGGCCAACGTGCTGGTGCAGTCAGAGAAGCTGGAAGAGGCGGCGGGCTGGGCGTCTCTTTTGGGCAAGTATCTCGTCCAAAGCCAGACGAGCGGAGCTGTGCGCGTGCTGGGCCCATGCACCGCGCCCATTGCGCGCATCAAGCGCGCCTACCGCTTCCACATGATTCTGAAGTCAGCCTCGCGCAAGGCGCTGAACGCAGCCCTGCGCGGCATGTTGACCCATGCCGACGAGGCTGGGATTCCGCGCCGGAATCTGGTTGTGGATGTGGATGCCCTGCGCCTGATGTAGCACCACAAGGGATCAGGGGTCAGAGATCAGGGATCAGGGGTCAGGGATCAGGGATCAGGGGTCAGCGATCAGGGATCAGAAAAACACGCCGGTTGAGGTTCGTGGATTCCCAGGTCCCAAAAGCGGGACCAGGGGCACCCGCCCTTCGGTCACCTACCCCCACCCCTATTTTGGAAATAAAATCTCTGTTTTCAAGAGCTTGCAGGTAGGAATGCGCTGCAAAATCGTCAAAACAAAGGAGTTATTTGCAAAATCCTCCAGGATAAGGAGTTACGCGATGATTCGGCCTTTTCCGGCGACTTTTGCCTGACAGACTGCGGCAAAAACTTCTGGAATGATTGTGCGCCTTGCTGGGGAAATAATATGCAAGCCACCTGCCACCTGCGGTGGGGCCAATCGCTCGCTATTCGCTCGCACGAGGTATGTGGATTTCCAGGTACCAAAAGCGGGATCTAGAGCACCCAATAGTTTTGGGATGGCCGGGGATGGGCTACCCACCTTAAGCTTGTTCGTCGAGTTCTTTTAGTGATACGCCGTTCTCAGTCTTCCATACGATCAATCCATTTGCGCTACCACCGTGTATGACAGCCGCCGCTGCGGACGGGCTGGAAAATTCGGCATCCTTAGTGAAAACATAATAACCACCTTGTTCGGTGAGTGTTCCATCTGCGATGAATTGCTTGCGTTGTGCCAAGACAGTGGGATAGTTCTCAGCAGCCGGGCGTTCTTTCAGGACAGCAGTGGATTGATGAAATACAACGAATCCACCAGCACTGCGTTGGCCTCTTGCCACTGCTCCTTTCATGCGACAGTAGAGCACCCCGCCAGGCTGAGCTTTTGCTGCCGGCTGAGCTATCGGAGTCAGAATATCGGATCCGAGTACAGGGAGGAGTTGCCGAATACGTCCAAAAAACACTTCCATGTCTGCACGGTCAGACTCAGGGAGCTTTGAGCCGCCAGACTGATTCTGATCAAGAGAAAATCTGTTGATCCGTGCGGCTTCTGTGAGAATCAAAGATTCAAGATACCTCACGTGAGCCTTAGTCAGGTTCTCATCCTTGCTTGTGAACACAATTGCCGAGATCCAGAATTCTTTAGTCTTATGCTGCTTGAGTCTCTCGCGGATTACTTCCGCCTCACCGATATATGCATGTGGTGCGCCGTTTTTGGGGTCGTTGCCAATAAGTATATAGACCCCTGCCTTGTCGAGTTCTTCGCGAGCTAGGAGTTCATCTAGCTCGGTGCGCGGTGCAGCAATGGCTTTTCCACTCCAATTAGATATCTCAGCAGTGCGTAGACTTTTCGCATCTCCGCGTGGAAGGAATAATGTGATAGTTGCTGATGTCATGCGGCTCCGCAGAGATCATAACATTCTTGTTCGATCTTGCGGGTAACGGGCCGGGTGGCCCATGCCTGGATTTTCAGATCTGGGAGTCTGCAGAACAGCCTGCCCTGAGTTTGCCATATGGCAGCCGCCTTCTTTCAAGGTTTGAGGCTCTTTTTCGATCTTGGCGGCGGCAGATAGTTTTCGTCGGTAACCACTCTTCGGCCAGTCTTGCTTTCCAGCTCGACGCGGGCGCGATGGGCAATCCCGCCGCCGGTCTTTGCGGCCTTTTTGTTAGCGGGCAGGCCCACTGCCGCTTCCGTCTCCGCGATCTGACGGGTGGAAAGCTCGGCCAGGGCGGTGAAGATCAGTTCCGCCTCGCTCATGTGGTCACGAAGATTCTGACTCTCCAAGCCTTTGAGGTCTTTATGCTCTTTGACCGATACGCCGGACCACTCCTCGTGAATGAGATTTGTGAGGATGGCGAACTCCTCTCCCTGATTGATCTCGTGGGTGGCCCAGTAGTCGGTGAGTTTGTTGCGCGTCTCCTGGCCGGTCATGCGCTGGGTGATCCATTTTTCGCTGCGTCCCAGCTTGCGCCAGCTCTCCCTCGTCCGCTCCAACCCCAATGCCGGATCGGCAATCTCCCGTATCCGCTCATAGCCAACCTTGGCGAGCCAGAGTTTGATGGGTTCGGCCTTGGGGCTGGGAACGGACTGAACCAGCCGTAGCAGCGTCTCCGCTGTCGCAACATCGGTCAGATAGTTTTTGCCGTCGGAGGCTGGCAGTTTCAGTTGGTGACAATTTGTCACCAACTGGCTTCCCTCTTCAAGCAGGCGCTGCTTGAGCTTGTTCCAGTATTTCCGGGCAACGGTCGAATCCGCTTGCTGTGTGAGGATGCGGACGATGTCCACGACCGAGAACCACCACGTCTCCGTGGCTTCGTCGTAGACACGGCGTATCGGCTGATTCTCGAAGAGAGCGGAAGGAGCGGAGATGGCCACGGTCAACGATTATCCTCCAAAGTCGGACGCGGAAAAAGCGTTTTGGCGCTATTTGCTATTCCGTTGCTCCGCTGCTTCAAAGGGAAGCGCAAAGGGCGGGGACAATTTATCCCCCTCCTTGAGAAACTATCTCTCCCTCGATACACTTGCCGGGAGGGCTGGCCGACTTGCCGCATTTTTCTATTTCGCCGGCTCGCCGGTCTCCAGGACGTGCAGTTCCTTGCCGGGTTTGAAGCGCACGGCCTTGCCGGGGGTGATGCTGACCTCAGTGCCGGTGCGGGGATTGCGGCCGATGCCGGTTTTGCGGGCGCGGACGCTGAAGACGCCGAAGCCGCGCAATTCGATGCGCTCGCCGGCTGTCAGAGCCTGTTTGAGGCCCTCGAAGACCGTATCCACAGCTGCCTCCGCTTTGGCGCGGGGCAGGCCGGTGCGTTCGATCACATGATGGACGATGTCCTGTTTAATCATAAGGGTAACCTCACTGGCGCAACTGTTTTACTCTACTACGACCTGCGGGTTTGATGCTACAGGTTTTGTAGGGTTTGTGAAACACCGGGATGGCAGGAATTGGCGATGCCGCCCATTTTTCTTGAGAAAACTCCGGTTTTGAGGCCCCGGCGGCGTACATGTTGCCGCTGAAGGACGGCCTTTTCATATGATGTTGAAAATCCCTCATGGATTCATTAGGATAGGCAGCACAGTATCCGTTACTCCTGAATAGATTGAATCCGGAGGCAGGCTGAATCCGGGACAGGAAGCGCATGTCAGTTCAGAGCGATCGCTGGATCAGGGAACAGGCCCTTCATCACCGCATGATCGAGCCCTTCTGCGAGAAGCAGGTGGCCGCGGGCGTGATCTCGTATGGACTGTCCTCGTACGGCTACGACCTGCGCGTCTCTGACGAATTCAAGATCTTCACCAATGTGAACAGCGCCATCATCGATCCCAAGGCCTTTGACGAGCGGTCGTTTGTCTCCGTACAGGCTGATTCGATCATCGTGCCGCCGAACTCGTTCGCATTGGCCCGCTCTGTTGAATATTTTCGTATCCCCAGGGATGTTTTGGCGATTTGCGTTGGGAAGTCAACCTATGCGCGTTGCGGAATCATTGTGAATGTGACGCCATTCGAGCCGGAGTGGGAGGGATTCGCAACACTGGAAATCTCTAACACGACGCCGCTACCGGCCAAGGTCTACGCCAACGAAGGACTGTGCCAGATTCTGTTTTTCCGTTCCGATGAGCCTTGCGAGGTCAGCTATGCCGACCGCAAAGGCAAGTATCAAAAACAACAGGGAATTGTGCTTCCGCGGATATGAGGGGCTTAAGCTGGAATTCCTGTTGGGCTGGTTCGGAAGGCGGTATCTTTCACGTGGCGATGCGGAGGTGTGTTCTCCGCACACACAGGGCTCGGTCCTCCTTTTTTGCCGGGAGGCACAAGGTGTGTTCGATCCAGAACCCTGAACCAATCCGCGTGGGTGTGTTGACAGATGAGCCAATCCGCATGCAGGGTCTTGCCAGCATCTTTGAATACCGGCCCAGTGAGGGCCATGCTCGACTGTCCCCGGTCTTCGGGAGTGTTGAAGAACTGTCGTCCGATCCCACGCTGGGGTTTCTGGTCATAGACCTGCACTCTCTTTCGTCTGCGGAGAAGACGATGGCGGCGATTCGCCGCAAGCATCCCGGCATCCGGCTGATCGTCATCGGCCCGGAGGGAGACGACAGGCTGATCATGAAGTCGATTTTGGCCGGAGCCCGCGCTTACCTGGATTTGAAGGCTGACCCGGAGGTTGTGCGCTATGCCATCGAGGCAGTTACAGATGGCTCCATCTGGGCTCCGCGGCGGCTGCTTTCCAAGTTGATTGATCAGCTTCTTTCAGCCTCCGAGGCCAGCGCCACCAGCGCTTCCCCTCACTTGACAGCCCGAGAGCGCGAAGTGCTTGAACTGATTCTCGGGGCGCGCTCCAACCGCGAGATTGCCAGCCAGTTGGGCATTGAAGAGCGCACCGTCCAGGCCCATGTCAGCCGGTTGCTACGCAAAACGGGCGCGAGCAACCGGATCGATCTGTCGATGCGCGCATTGCATCACAGCCTGCTGCCTGGCGCCGGCATCCATGGCTTCCGCCAGGGTGAGTACCGGCAGGTTCCGGCACACGGAATGCGGCCCGTTACCTATCAGTCAACAGATGATGTTACTTAATTCCACACTCCTTCCGTAATCTTGTGTGAATCTCTAGTAACTCAGAGCATGAGCTACAGAAACAACGCAGATCTGGGGAAAGGAGTTCCCAGGCAGCATGTTTCCCATGATGCCTGGGAACTCCTCTTTTTTTTCGTTTTTGACAACGAATTCCAGTTCTGCGTTCCACCCATTCAGTCTTCTCCCGCGTCTATCTTTGCATCGAAGGAGTCGAGGCCAGTGACTCCGGTCTTGACTTCAACCCTCGACCTCCGCCTGGCTGTGTGAACAGGCTTAAGGATGCGCGTTCAGGCTTGGATGTTGTAGCCTGACTAGGGATGCCCTGGTTTTGATGCCAAGTGAGGAGCGGGCGCCAGTTCGACTTTTTGTGGACTTCAGAGCCAAGACGCCAGATTGCGGTTTTGCTCCTTGACGACTCAGCTTCGACGATTCAACAGCACGCGGCGCCAAGAGCCGCGGAGTGGAAAGGCTCAGAAAATGAAGAAGACACTTGCTTTGATTTGTTTCTGTCTCATGGTTTCATCGGTCGCATTCGCAGGCTCCAGGCGGGCGAATCTACAGGCACGCGTTGAGGCGGCCAAGATTGTTCTGGACGAGGTGATGGCGGCCAAGGACAGCAGCATTCCGATGAATATCATGGAGCAGGCTACATGCGTGGGCGTGGTGCCGGGAATGATCAAGGGGGCTTTTGTCTTTGGCGGGCAGTATGGCCAGGGCGTGGTTACCTGCCGCACCGGTCACGGCTGGAGCGGGCCGGTCTTCATTCGCATGGCCGGCGGGTCGTGGGGCCTGCAGATCGGAGGCCAATCGACTGATCTGGTGCTGGTGGCCGTCAATGAGCGCGGCTTCCAGGATCTGCTGAAGAACAAGTTCAAGATCGGCGGAGACGCCTCTGCCGCGGCAGGCCCCGTGGGCCGCAGCAGCCAGGCTTCGACCGATTGGAAGATGAACGCCGAACTGCTCAGCTACTCCCGCAACAAGGGACTTTTTGCCGGTATCGACCTGGATGGCACCAGCGTCAGCCAGAACTCCGATGACACGGAGATCTACTACGGCAAGGAACTCAGCTTCGAGTCGATCCTGAAGGGGAGCGTCGCGGTGCCCGCCGGAGCGGTACCGTTTGTTGAGAGCGTGGCGCATTATTTTGTCGAGGCGAAAAAGCGGTAGTCGCAGCGCAGCAAAGTGAGGAAAGAGAGAGGGGTTGTCCGGCGACGGGCAACCCCTTTTTTGCTTTGCGATTTGGAAACCGCGCTGGGGGGCTAAACTTGAATTTTACCTTCTTGCCATGCGTGAGAACCTCGAATTCTGGCTGGTACTGATCGTGGCGCGCACCCTGGGGTGGATGCCGCGCGGCTTGGCGCGTCTGTTGGCAGACATACTTGCCGGGAGCATCTATCGAGTCCATGGCCGCCTGCGCCGTGTAGGCCATCGCAACCTGGAAATGGCGCTGCCCGAGCTGTCCGCCCAGGAGCGCGAACACATTCTGCGCGGCGTCTTCCGCCATCTTGGCTGGCAGTTGGTCGAGTTCTGCCGCATGACCCGCTACACCCCGGAAAACACCCGCGGCTGGATTCGTACCGAGGGCCTGGACCACTATCTGGCGGCGAAGGCGCGCGGCCGAGGGGTGCTGATCGTCACCGGCCATCTGGGAGCGTGGGAGCTTTCCAGCTTCTATCACTCGCTGATGGGCTATCCCATGAGCATGGTGGCGCGGCCGCTCGACAACCACTGCCTCGACAAGTTCGTCAACGGCATTCGCTGCCTGCACGGCAACCGCGTGCTGCCCAAGGACGACTTCGCGCGTGGGCTGCTGAGGGCGATGCGTTCCGGCCAGACCGTCGGCATCTTGATGGATACGAATATGACGCCGCCGCAGGGAGTCTTCGTGGAGTTTTTTGGGCGCGAGGCCTGCACCGCCTCTGGCGTGGCGCGCGTGGCCCTCAAGACTGGCGCGGCCGTGCTGCCGGGCTTCATGCTGTGGGAGCCGACGGAGCGGCAGTACGTTCTGCACTTCGGCCCGGAGCTGACCCTTAAGCGCACTGGCGATGCCGAAGCCGACATTCTGGCGGCTACCCAGCAATGTGCGCATGTGACCGAGGAGTGGATTCGCCGTTATCCTGACCAGTGGCTCTGGATTCATCGCCGCTGGAAGACGAGGCCGGCGGGTGAGCCGGGGCTGTATTGAGGAGAGACAAATGACGCTGGGCGAACTGATCTATGTGTTGGGAGGCAAGCTGGCGCAGGGAAGCCCGCAACGGGTGGTTGAGGGCTTCAACTCTTCTGCGTTGGCCGGTACCTCGGATTTGGTTTTTGCCGAGGATGCGGCGTCGGCGGCCAAGGCCCTTGCCAGCCAGTCCGGTGTGGTTGTGCTGCGCGCGGGGCATACTGAAGAGATTCCGGAAGGCAAGTGCCTCGTGGAGACAGACCAGCCAAGGCTCTGGTTTGCTCGCGCGGCCAAGCTGCTGACGCCCGCGCTGCCCGCGGCAGGAGTGCATCCCGCGGCGGTTGTCGGAGTGGATGTGCGGCTAGGCGAGGGCGTGAGCATCGGCCCTTGCGCGGTGGTAGGGGAAAACGCCAGTATCGGCGCGGGAAGCCGCATCGAGGCGGGCGCGATTATTGGCCAGGGCGTTCGCATTGGAGACAATTGCCGCATCTATCCCCGCGCCGTTCTGTATCCCGGAACGACGCTGGGGGATCGTGTTGCAGTTCACGCTGGCGCGGTGCTTGGCGCGGATGGCTTCGGCTATGTGCGCGACGCCGCAACGGGTGCGTACACGCAGTTCCCGCAGCAGGGCACGCTGCTCATCGAGGACGACGTCGAAATCGGCGCAAACACGACCATCGACCGCGGCGCTCTCAGGCAGACGAAGATCGGCAGGGGAACCAAGTTCGACAATCTGGTTCACGTGGGCCACAACTGCGAGATCGGCGAGGACGTGATTCTGGTGGCTGGGGTGGGGATCAGCGGCTCCTGTACGGTTGGTAACGGGGCAGTCATCGCAGGCCAAGTGGGCATCGGCGACCATGCGCACATTGGCCCTGGCGTGATTCTCGGCGGTCAGGCCGGCGTCCTGAGCGGCAAAACGGTGACCAACGAGGGGATGGGCGTAAAGCCGGGAACGGTGCTGTGGGGCACACCGGCGCGCCCGCTGATGCAGGTTCTGCGGGAGTTGGCTGTCGTGGCGCGGCTGGCGAAGAAAAAGACAGGGAATAGGGAATAGGGAACAGGGAGCAGATATGGCGACCAGTGGTCTGTGGTTTCTCACCCTTTCCGCAGAAAAAAGCGGAAAGGATGGGGCACTGGACTGGCTTGCTGTTTCTTGATTCCTATTTCCTGTTTTCAGAAGGGCTTTTCGGTCAGGAAGGGCTCGGGCTTGAGGGAGCCGTCGCGCTGTTTCACCAGCATCTGCACCTTGCCCTCGGCGGCATCCAGCTCGGCCTTGCAGGCGGCTGAGAGGCCGACGCCCTCCTCGAAGAGTTTGAGCGAGTCTTCGAGAGCCAAATCGCCCTTTTCCAGTTGATCGACGATGGTTTCCAGCTTTTTGAGCGAGTCTTCAAACGAAGGCATGGCGATTACTCCTATGCAATTTTGGGCAGCGCGTTGGCGATGACCTCGGCGGCGATGCTGGAACCGCCGAAGGAGGCGGTCACCTGCACGCCCTGGACGAAGGGCCGGACGGCTTCCAGCATCTCCTGGGCGATAAGAATGCCTTCGCGCCGGGCGGCGTTGGGGGTGTCGGCCTGGGCCATGCGCAACATGATTTCCTCTGGCATGGAGATGCGCAGATCGTTCTTCAGGTACTCGGCATTGCGCAGGCTGGTGAGCGGGCAGATGCCGGCAATGATGGGAATGCGGTGATCCTTGATGCGATCAAGGAAGCTCTCCAGCAGCCGCAGGTCGAAGACCGGCTGGGTGACGGCGTATTCGGCGCCGGCCTCAACTTTGAAGAAAAAGCGCCGCAGCTCGTTTTCGATGTCGGGCGCGCCGGGATTGGCGGTCACGCCAATGGTGAAGTTGGTGCTGACGCCGATCGAGTTCGAGCCGATGTCGAGGCCGTGGTTGAGGCGGCGCACGATGTTGACCAGACCGATGGAGTCCACGTCAAAGACAGAGGTGGCGTCGGGGTAGTTTCCCAGCTTGGGCGGGTCGCCGGTGAGGCACAGGATGTTGTGCAGGCCGAGCGACGAAGCCCCCAGCAGGTCCGATTGAATACTCAGAAGGTTGCGGTCGCGGCAGGTGTAATGCAAAACCGTCTCAATGCTCGTGTGCTGCTGAATCTGGAGGCAGAGGCTCTGCGCGCTGATGCGCGCCGAGGCTCGCGGCGAATCAGGCACACTGATGGCATGGACGCCCAACTGGTAAAGCAACTGCGCGCCCTCGATCTCGTTCATGCAGTTGATGCCCTTGGGTGGCACAATCTCGGCCAGGGTGATGAAGCTGCCCTGTTCAAGGAGAGAACCGATGCGGGAGCGCGCGCCCAGCGGAGCCGGCGGCGTTTCGGCATTCGGGACCGGCGCTGCTCCGGGCACTTCGATGCGGGCCTTTGAGTCGATGTCGCGCATGGCCGAACGCATGGCGCGAATATGGTTGGGCGTGGTGCCGCAGCAGCCGCCCACAATCTGCACTCCGGCATGAATGGCCTTGCGGGCAAAGCTGGCCATGTACTCCGGCGAGCAGAGGTAGATATTGCGTCCTTCGACGGCCCTGGGCATGCCGGCGTTGGGCATGGCCGCCAATGGCAGCGAGGTGACCGGGCGCATGGCTTCGATGGCAGTAAGCACCGAGGTGGGTCCGGTGGAGCAATTGACGCCGATGGCACCGGCGCCCCATTCGGTCAGCAGCGCCGCGGCCTGAGCGGGGGAGGAGCCATCCAGGCAGTTGCTCTCATCGTCCACCGTCACCATGACCAGCACGGGCAGGCCGGGGGCGATTTCGCGGGCCGCAGCAAGCGCCTCACGCGCCTCGTTCAGAGCGGGCATGGTTTCAATGCTGAGCATGTCTACGCCCGCCTCGGCGAGGACGCGAATCTGCTCGGCAAAGGCGGCGCGGGCCTCGTCCAGGCCGGTCTTGCCCAGCGGTTCGAGGCGAACGCCCAGCGGACCCACCGAGCCGGAGACCCAGGCCGTGCCAGCTTGCTTGTCCTTGAAGCGCTCGATGGCCTGACGGGCAATGCTTACGCCAGCGGCATTGATTTCCGCCACTTTACCGGCCAAGCCATGGCGGGCCAGCCGGAAGCGGTTGGCGCCAAAGGTGTTAGTCTCAAGCAATTCTGCGCCGGCCTGTAGATACTCCTCATGAATGGAGAGGATGAGGTTGGGGTCCGAGAGGTTCAGCTCGTCATAGCAGCGGTTGATGAAGATGCCGCGGGCGTAGAGAACGGTTCCCATGGCGCCATCGGCGAGGACAGGGCGGTCGGCGAAGATGTCGGCGAATTGCGGCATTATGTTGACATGCTAAGCCATGCGGGCCTGACGCGCCAGCAGGTAGGGCAGCTTTGTTATACTTCGGTAGTCATAAGCCTGGGTTGAACAGGCTTGGGGCCGTTTTTTTGAGGTCCGCCCGTTGTGGGCGGCAACCGCTGTCAATATTGATTGTTCACGCCGCGGCCATGGCCGCTGGCATCCTGCGCGGCAACTCCGCGTCTTGCGTTGAGGTAAGGGATTTTGAACAAGAGAAGTCTTTGGATGAGCGCCGCCGCGGCTCTGGTGCTTGCAGCCGCGCTGGCAGGTTGTGGAACGACTACCTATTTCGCGGGCCGGACGTTGCCGCCCAGCAAGCTGACGAATCGCGTCCTGATCACGATCCAGAATACCAGCAGCACCAGCTCGGGCTTTCTGCAGTTCGTCGATGCCTATTACGACATCCGGTTCGTATATAACAGCACGAACACAGGCTCGCAATTTGCCATAAGCGGGTATTCGGGCAAGCTGCCGACCACCATCCAGAACATGCCCGAGGAGCAGATGGGCGAGGTCTACAACTCCGGGAGCGGCGTTCTGACGCCTGTCAACTATGCCAAGGAACAAGCCTCCGGCGCCGTGAACGGACTGAATGGCGCCTCTTCCAGCGTGTTCGTTACGCGGAATCAGAATTATGTCTTTGCCGCCAGCCAGACGTCTAACGTGTTTACGGTCGTGGACCGGACGAGCAACACCAGCTATCCTCTCAACCTTTCCGGCGTCTACCGCGTCAGCGTGAATCCGGGCGGGTCCGTGGCATTGGCTTTTGTCCAGAACTCGAATTACGTTTACTATCCACGCCAACTGACGGCTGCGCAGACCATCTCCTATTCCGGGGGATCGACCAACTGGCCCAAGGGAGCGGTCGATTGCGAACCGCTGAGTGGACCGGGCTGGTGTCTTTTCCAGATGCTCGGTTCCGACGGCAACCCACTGACCTTCGACAGGCCGGTCAAGGCCGTTTTTTCCGCTGATGGCGGAACAGCTTACGTTCTGAACTGCGGGCCAGAGTGTGGAGGCGCCAAGGCTTCGGTATCGACGCTTCCGGTGGCGCCATTGCTCTTTCCGCTCGGTCAGAGTTCGGGATCGCTGCCTACCCAGAGCACGCTCAACGGCAATACCATCGCCATTCCCGGCGGCGCCAGCAATGCGCTGGTTGACAGTTCCACCCTGTATGTTGTGGGCCAGGAATATACCGGCGGCTACTGGGGCGGCAACCTGACGACGGTGAATCTCTCCACAAACAAGATTTCGCTTCCTGCTGTCTCCATCAGCGACGGCGCGCCCGGAGCGCCGAGCCGCATGATTCTGGCCGACGACAATACTTTGTGGATCGGCATGACCAGGTGCATCAACGGCTTGCGCGCAAACAGCAATCTCGCCTATGGCTGCCTGACCATGTTCAATACCTCAACCAACGCCGTGACGCTGATGCCATTTAACGGTGATGCCACTGGTATTGCCGCGGTCACAGGCCTGCACAAGATTTATACGGCGGAGGGCGGGCAGATCTACATCTACTCGACTGTGGACGGAACCACAATCGATAACCAGTACGTGACTGTGACCGGCACGGCCATTGATGTGGCCTATATGGATGCCCTTTCAGACGACAATAATACCGTCTATTGAGCTAACAGCTAACAGTTCTCTGACCGCGTGAAGAAGTACCAGTGCTCAGTGCCCCACCCTCGGCGCCGTCATTCTGAGCAAAGCGCAGCGAAGTCGAAGAACCTGCGTTTTGTTCCTTTTGCATCCAGGGTGGGACCGTCCGCTTTCATCTGGAGCAATCCACTGTGAATGCCGTGCCCATCCCTGATGTTTTCACCGCCGATGTGCTGGCCATCGCGGCCCATCGCGACGACGTGGAACAGACCTGCGGGGGAACTATGCTGCGCATGGCCTCCCGCGGCCTTCGCACCGCGATTCTGGACTTGACGCAGGGCGAAGCCGGAACCCGCGGCAGCGCGGAAGGGCGCGCACGGGAAGCTGACCAAGCAGCACATCTGCTGGGCGTCAGCTGGCGGCAGGCGCTTGAACTGCCTGACGGCGCAATTGAAAACACTCTGGAAAATCGGCTCAAGATTGTGCGCGTTCTGAGGATGCTGCGTCCCCGCGTGGTCATTCTGCCTTACTGGCAGGCGCGCCACCCGGACCACGCGGCCGTCGCCACGCTTGGCTACGAGGCCTGCTTTCTCTCCGGGCTGGCCAAAGCGCCTGTAATTGCCTCTGCTCCGAACGAGCCGCAGGCGCCACTGGCCGCACCGCAGGTGCCGCATCGCCCCTTCAAGATTGTCTACGCCAGCCTTTACGCGGACGTGCGCCCCAGTTTCATCGTGGACATTACGCCCTTCATCGAGCAGCGCCAACAGGCGCTCATGGCCTATCGCTCGCAATACGCCAACCAGCAGGCAGGAGGCGGACTCTTCGTTCCCGAAGAGGAGATTTGTGAGCGCGTCTTTGCAGAGGCGCGCCATTACGGACAACTGGCCGGCGTGCGCTACGGCGAGCCTTTCGTGCAGAAGGAAGTGGGCCTGGTGGACGATCTTACGCTGGTGCCTGTGCAATCGATTTGAAGAGCAGGGAAGATTGATCCGACGAAAGACGGATTTCAAAGCAAAGGATAAGTTGCTAGATTAGAGGGAATCTGTTTTCTCTGGAGGAAATGCTTGCGTTCCTTATTCCGCTTTGCCTTGGTGCTGTCTGTCCTTGCACTTTCTGTTCTGACTCTCGCCGCACAAACCCAAGTTTCCGCCCAAAAGAATGCCGAGCCTTCCCTGGACGGAGTGCCCGGCCCTTTGATGTGGCAGCACGCGCCCGCGCAGTGGAAGATCGAAAGCGGCAAGACGCTTTCCATTACCGGAGGGAAGGAGACTGACTGGTTCGCCAATCCTTTTGATGGGTCGCAGAAGGACAACACCTCCCGCCTGCTCTTCAAGCCTGCGGACGATTTTGTGTTGAGCTCGAAGCTGACGGTGGACTTTAACTCCCAGTGGGATGCCGGAGTGCTGGTGTTGTACGTCAATGACGCGTTGTGGGCCAAGTTGTGCTTCGAGATGACAATCGAGAAGCATCCGGCGATTGTTTCCGTGGTGACCCGGGGGATCTCCGACGACAACAATTCCATTGCCATTCACGGGAACACGGTCTATTTGAAAGTGGCCAAGGCCGGCCAGGCAATTTTCTTCTACGCTTCGGAGGATGGCGAGAACTGGTCGATCATTCGCGCCTTCAGCCTGGGGAAGAACCCTGATCTGCGCATCGGGTTTTCTTCGCAGTCGCCCGCTGGCGATCGTTGCACGACGGTGTTTTCAGAGATTCAGTACCTGCCGAAGAAAGTGGACCTTTGGGCGGGGAAATAGGGACTGCTCCGCGTTCTATAGCTGTTTCGGGTTGACTGTTTACATTCGAGATTGAGACCTGTGCTCTGCCACCCTTTCCGCGAATCGAAAACGCAGATCCTTCGACTGCGCTCAGGAGCGGAAAGGATGAGGCACCCAATTTCGTTAACACTTGAATCAAAAATGCCTTAGAAGCTGAACCACATCCGTCCGCCCACGGCAATCAGCGTGAGCGCGAAGATGCGGCGCAGCCAGAGTTCCGGGATGGGCTGCGCGGCCGCGGCGCCGAAGTAAGCGCCCACCAGGAAGCCTGCCGCCAGCAACAGAGCCACGCGCAGGTCTGCGTTGCCCTTGCGGTAGTACTCCAGGAAGGCGAACAGGCCCACTGGCGCCAGCAATGCGCCCAGCGAAGTGCCCTGGGCTTTGTGCTGGCTCATGCCCAGCAGCCAGACCAGCGCGGGAACAAACAAAATGCCCCCGCCAATGCCCACGACGCCGGAAACCATTCCCACGACCAGCCCAACGAACAGAACTATCCAAGTCACACAGGCCTCCCTGCGGGCTCGTTGAACGAGCCTGAGCCTCCAGCGTAAATCATGTGTGGAGGCGGGGAGGAGATCCTTTCAAGGCTCCGGCCCCCCCCTGCAGCATTATCTCTGTTCCTGTGGGGTTGAATTCGTGGTTTCCCACCCATTTCACAAAGAACGTGAAATGGATGGGGCATGGAGCTTCCTTATACCATCCGTGAAAATGCTACAGCCGCCGGTTTTCCCTGCCAAATTCATCAAACGTTTGCAATCTATTTGCCCGATTGCAGTAGTCTGTTAATGATTCCGTGCGGCCTCCGCATCTGAAGTTCAACGGCCGCCGGGCGAGGGCAGACCGGTTGAGCCAGACTATTTTTGTACTGGAAGACGACGACGATATTGCGCGGCTGGTGCAGCATCACCTGGAAGCGGCAGGCTTCGCGGCGCGTCTGTTCCGCACCCCAACGAACCTGATTCCCGACGCCGAGCGCCAGGCTCCGGTGCTATTTCTGCTGGACATCATGGTGCCCGGCGGCGACGGCCTGGATGTGTGCAAACGCCTACGCAAGCACCCCGGGCTCTCCACCATTCCCATCATTTTTCTGACCGCGCGTGCCAGCGAAAACGACCGCGTGCTGGGATTGGAAGTGGGAGCCGACGATTACATTACCAAGCCCTTCGCAACGCGAGAGCTGGTGGCCCGCGTCAAGGCCGTACTGCGCCGCTTCGAGCGTCCTGCCGCGCCTTCGGTTCTCAGCTTTGAAGAGATCGTGATCGACGAGGGCGCCATGCGGTTGACTGTGCGCGGCGAACTGACCACCACCACGGCCACCGAGTTCCGGCTGCTGGACTATCTGGCGCGGCATCCCGGCCGGGTTTTCAGCCGCGACCACCTGCTGGACTCCGTGTGGGGCGATGCCCGCTTTGTCACGCCCCGTTCGGTGGACGTCTACGTGCGCCGCATCCGTGAGAAAATCGAAGTCGATCCAGAAAACCCGCGCTACCTGCAGACCGTCCGCGGCGCAGGTTACCGCTTCGAACTTCCGAAAAGCGAGTAGGCAAAGTGTGAAGTCAAAGATATTCACCCGGCTGCTCGGCCTCTTTCTCCTGCTGCTGGTCTTCCAGGCCGCGGCGATGGAGTTTGCCTTCATTCCGTTTTTTGTGGGCAAAGTGCTGGAGCTGCCCGCCGGCAGGACCGCTCTCTCTTTCAGCAATGAGGTTTTGTGGTCCGGCCTGATTGCTGCGGCTGTGGCGCTGACCATGGCTGTCTGGGTTGCCGGCCGCCTTTCCGCGAGGCTGGAGCGGGTGATTGCGTTTGCGCGGCGCATCGCCGATGGCGATCTGAGGGCACGGCTCCTCCACCCTGAAGAAGATGTATTCTCGGCTCCAGAGGCTGCGCTGAACCAGGCCATCGAGCGGACGGAAGAGAAGTTTATCGACATCGAAAACCGACGCCAGGAACTGGCCGCCATGCTTGATTCGATGCAGGAGGCGGTGGTCGCCATCACTCCCGAGGGGCTTGTCCGCTGGTCCAACGCGGCCATGGAGCGCATCGCCGGAACGCAGGTTCGTGCCGGCAGGCCACTGGTCCATGCGGTGCGCGATCCCGAAGTGCTGGCCTGCGTCCGTGCGGCTCTGGAGCAGCGCGCGGCGCATTCCGGCCGCGCCAGTTCGATAGCGCCGGGACGCATCTTCGAGATCAATGCCGTTCCCATGGCTTCGGGCGGCGCACTGGCTGTTCTGCACGACATTACTCGCATTGAGGCGGCGGAAAATACACGCCGCGAGTTCATCGCCAACGTCAGCCACGAGCTGCGCACTCCGCTTACTTCCATTCAGGGTTATGTCGAGACGGTGCTCGAGGAACTGGAGCCGGGCCAGGAAGCCAGCCGTGAGTTTCTCGGCATCGTCCTGAAGAATGCCACCCGCATGAACCGCATCACCGAGGATCTGCTGGCCCTGGCCAGTCTGGAAAGCCCGGATCACAAACTGGCGCTTCGGCCGATGCGGGCCGGAGCGCTGCTGCAGGAAGCCATCGACTCGCTGGCGGGCGTCGCGACCGACTCCGGCGTTGATCTGGAATCTGGCGGCGCGCCTGACGCCCTGGTTTTGGCTGATTCCGACGCCATGAACCAAGTCTTCGGCAACCTCATTGAAAACGCACTCAAATACGCCAGGGCCGGCAAGCGCGTTCGCATCAGCGCGCGGCTTCTGGAATCCGATGTCGAGTTTACGGTTCGGGATTTTGGCCCCGGCATTGCCTCCGAGCACCTGGACCGCATCTTTGAGCGCTTTTACCGCGTAGACAAGGCTCGCTCCCGCGAGGCCGGGGGGACTGGTCTGGGCCTGGCCATCGTCAAGCACATCATTCTGGCCCACGGCGGGCGCATCTGGGCCGAGAGCGAACTGGGCTTGGGAGCTGCCTTCCACTTCACGCTGCGCCGAGCGGCAGAGAAACAGCGGACGCAGACCCCTGGAGCTGAGGCGGAAGATCAAGTTTTTTGAGGAATTCCGCGGCCGGAGGTGTGGTGAGCTCGGTGGGAGTCGAACCCACGACCCACGCCTTAAAAGGGCGTTGCTCTACCAGCTGAGCTACGAGCTCGTTCAAGACCGCTCCTATCAAGTTATCACAGGAGCGGCTTCGCCGCCTGGGCCGGCTGCCGCGCTCGCTTTCTCGCGCCCGGGCAAACGAGTACCGTTTTCCTCGATTACCTTCCAGCGAAAATATTCAACTGATGTTCCAAAGGACTGGGGAATGGGGTAGTCTTGTGTCAAGATTTCCAAGCGAGGGCACGTACGATGTTTGAAGTTGGTCAGGAAGTAACGGTAATCGCAGACACTGGGACAGCTTACGATGGCGTCATTCTTGCGCGGGCCACAGGCGACAATGGGGCCGGGGCCTACAAGATAGTACTGGACGGAAGCGTATCCGGACAAATGGGACAGTGGCATAAAGCCGCCGATGTCTTCATAAGGGAGAAAACTGCCGACGATACGGAATTATCTTCGGATGAAGAGACGGGGCAGTCAGCGGGTTTGGGCTGGGCGTCTGATGAACCCCCTATCCCCTGAAAATGGGTTTAGCGGCTAGATTTCAATGGAGCCCTAGCCGCGAGGGGATTCCACTCAATTTGATCTCACTTCTCACTCCCGGTCACGGGGCGGGGCACTTTATCTGTGCCGTGCCGGGTTATGTATTCAACCGCATCGCTCGATGCCCAAAGCAGCGCGTGTATTTCAGTCTTCAGCGGAGAAGCAGATGAGTTTTGGAGAGTTTCTAGGCAAGCAGTTCATCAGAGTCATTGCGTGGAATGAACCGGAAAACGGGATTCTTTCCTACCGGTATCCCATGCGGGACATGGAGATAGAAAACGGCGGCCAGCTTACGGTGAGCGAATCGCAGATGGCCGCCTTCGTCAACGAAGGCAAAATCGCCGACGTTTTTGGCCCCGGCCTGCACACGCTCAACACGCGCAATCTTCCCTTGCTGACCGATCTGATGAACTGGGACAAGGCCTTCAAGTCGCCGTTCAAGTCCGAGGTCTACTTTTTCTCCACACGCCTTCAGATCGACCAGAAGTGGGGCACGGCTACGCCCATCACCTTCCGCGACAAGGAGTTCGGCGCCGTCCGCCTGCGCTGTTACGGAATCTATTCGTACCGGATCGCCGATCCGCAGGTCTTCTTCGACCAGATCAGCGGCACCCGCGAAAGCTATCTTGCCGCCGACCTGGAAGGTCAGTTGCGCGACACCATCATCGGCCGCATGACCGAGATTTTTGCTTCGAGCGATGTTTCCTTCCTCGACATGGCCGCCAATCAGGCCGAGCTTGCAGCCAAGATCGCCGAGCAGATGCAGCCGGCCTTTGCCGCGCTGGGCCTCGCGCTGGACCAGTTCGTGGTGCAGAATGTTTCTCTCCCCGATGAGCTGCAGAAGGTCTTCGACCAGCGCGTTGGCATGAACATGGTTGGGGATCTTGGCCGCTACACGCTGTACGCGGCGGCAGAGTCGCTGGACCTTTCGGCGGCCAACACCAGCGGCGCGGCCGGCATGGGCATGGGCCTGGGCGCAGGCGCGGCAGTGGCGCAGGTGATGTCGAATGCTCTGAAGCCCGCTATGTCCGCTCCGGCTGCAATTCCTGCCCAGATGCTGGCGCCAGCGCCGGCCCTTGCTGGCGAAACAGCCGCCGCCGAGGGCACGAAATTCTGTATCGAGTGCGGGAAGCCCATTCCTCAACGCGCGAAGTTCTGCGCAGAATGTGGAAAGGCCCAATGAACTGTCCCGCCTGCGGCGCTCCCATGAAGCTCAAGGCGGACATGGAGAGCTACAAGTGCGAGTACTGCCAGAGCGTCTATCTTCCGGAGAAGAACGACGATGGCGTTCGCGTTCTCGATGAGAGCTCGGGGCAGGATTGCCCGCTCTGCAACGTCCCACTTGTACATGCTGTTCTGGCCAAGATCCCTATCATCTACTGCACGAGTTGCCGCGGCATGTTGATTCCCATGCCGGCATTGGAGACCCTTATCGAGCAGTTGCGGGCAACCGGGGGTGCTGTGGCCAGTGAGGCGGTTCCGGCCGCTCCCGACAAGGAAGATTTGCGGCGCGTGATCGAGTGTCCGCAGTGCCACCACCGCATGGATGCGCATTTCTATGCCGGTCCTGGCAATGTCGTCATCGATTCCTGCGAGGAGTGCAGCCTGATCTGGCTTGATTATGGCGCGATCACGCGCATCGCCCACGCGGCGGACGCAAGCACTCTGTCGGAGGCCTCGTTTTCAGAGGATTTCGATGAGCAGCAAGGGGAGGATTCGAGCGGGGCCGGCGGGATGATCGTCGAGGGCATCATCGATTCGTTTTTCCGGTAAAAACAGCGCGGCCGATATTTGAACATGAATGAAATGAATAGACCGTGCGGCTCTGTGATCTTCTGTGTTGGGTTCTACCAAGAGAAATTCCGAAGGGGCTAAACAGGCTGCGGAAAAGGCCTGGATTTGATCAGAACTCCCGAAGAGCATCCCTCAGGGGCTAAAGCCCACGCTGATTTGATTGCGTTTGCGGCACGACTGAAGTCGTGCCCTTTCAAAACATCAACTTATTCAGAGGTTCCCTGAACAACGTTTCAGCCCCGGTGCTACGTCTTCTGCATGGGGACGACCTGCACGGTCACGTCGCGTACCTCTGAGAGGAAGCGGTTGATGACCGAGCCGCGCAGGAAGATGTCCCAGCGCGAGCGGGCGGACTGGCCGAAGACCACGTGGGAGATGCTCTCCTGCTGGGCGAAGCGGATCAGCGCGTCAGCGACGTTGCGGTCGGAGAGCGAGACCACATGCGCGCCCAGATCGCGGGCCATGCGCTCACACTCCTCAAGGCGATGGAAGGCTTCGGGATCGCCGTGGCCCTTGTCGTCTTCGGGACGGGTGACGTAGACGGCGTACCAGTTGCTGGCCAGGCGGCCGGCGATGCGCGCGCCCACACGCAAGAGGCGTTCGCTGCCGGCCCGGGCGCTGAGGCAGACCATTACCTTCTCCGGGATCGGCGCCTGTTCCAGACCCTGGATGCGGCGGTACTCCGAGGCCTGGTTGCCGACCTGCTCGGCGGTGGTGCGCAAGGAGAGCTCGCGCAGCATGTTCAGGTTGCCCTTGCGGAAGAAATTGGCGAGCGCCTGCTCCACCTTTTCCGCGGCATAGATCTTGCCCTGGCGCAGACGGGAGCGCAGCTCGTCCACGGTCACGTCCACATTCACGACTTCGTTGGCGCGCTTGAGAAAGTTGTCCGGGACGGTCTCGCGAATGATGGTGTTGGCGGAGCGGTTGACGGCGTCGTTGAGCGTTTCAAGGTGCTGGATGTTGACGGCGGTCATGACGTTGATGCCGGCGTCGAGCAACTCCAGCACATCTTCGTAGCGCTTGCGGTTCTTGCTGCCGGGAACATTGGTGTGGGCAAGCTCGTCCACGATGACGGTATGCGGGTGGCGCGCCAGGATGGCGTCCACGTCCATCTCTTTCAAGTTGACCCCGCGGTAGGGAATCACGCGCTGGGGAATAATCTCCAGGTCGCGGATCCGGTCCTCGGTTTCCTTGCGCTTGTGAGGCTCGACCAAACCGATGACGACATCGACGCCCTGCTGGTGTTTCATCCGGTAGGCGTCGCTGAGCATATCGTAGGTCTTGCCTACTCCGGGGGCCGCTCCGATGTAGACGCGGAGCCTGGCGGGTTCCTGCTGACGTTCCAGTTTTATCTCTGCCATGGCTTAGCCCACCTCGACGGGATGAAGAACTTCATGCGCTACCGCAACGGGCAGGGTAAACCGGAAGGTGCTTCCGTGGCCCAGGCGGCTCTCGACGGCAATCTGACCGCCCAGTTGCTCGACGAGCCTGCGAACCAGCGCCAGCCCGAGGCCGGAGCCCTGCTCCGAGAAGGTGCTGAAGCGGTCGAAAATGCTTCCCAGCCGGTCGGCCTCGATGCCGCGGCCGGTATCGCGCACCGTGAACTGCACAAAGTCCTTGATCTCTTCGGCAGCCAGCAAAACCTCGCCATCAGGTGGCGTGTAGCGAACAGCATTGGACAGCAGGTTGTCGAGAATGGAGCGCAGCGCGCGCTTGTCTGCCTGTACAAACGAAAGATCGGCGTAGGCGTTGACATCGACGCGAAGATGCTTTTCGGCGGCTTCGTCGCAGAAGCGGTCGCGCGCCTCGTTCAGGGCCTGCGAAGGGCGCAGCCGCTCGAGCGTAAGCTTGCGCTTGCCAGCATCCAGTTCGGCCACTTCGAGCAGGTCGCCCATCAGATCGTCCAGCTTCTCTGATTCGGCGCTGGCCCCTGCGACCAGTTCCACCTGCAACGGGCGCAACTCTCCGCCAAAGCCCTGGCCCAGCGCGTAAAGGGCACGGCGCAACTCCAGCAGCGGGCTGCGAAGCTTGCTGCTGGCCACGTTGATGAACTGCGTTTTGAAACGGTCGGTGTCCTGCAGGCTGGTTACGTCTTCGAGGGTGGTCACGGCGCCCAGCAGCCGCCCTTCAGCGTCGCGCATAGGCGTCGTGCGCAGACGGTAGCTGCGCTCCCGCGTGCCGATCCGCATGGGCAGCAATGATGCCTCATCCTCATCGGCCACTGCTTTCTGCATGGAAACGGCGTCGCTAATGGCGCTGAGAATCTTTTCTCCGCCGGGGGCTTTGGCTAGAGCCATGCGGTCGCCGGCGGCTTCGCCCATCAGTTCCGAAGCGGCCTGATTCAGTTTCAGCACGTGCCCCTTGCCGTCGGTCACGATGATGGGCTCGAAGATGGATTGCAGCACGGCGTCGGAGAGTTGAAACTCCATCTGCCGCCGGCCGGCTTCAGAGTCGTGCAGTTCGCGCAGCGTGACCGCGATGCGGTTCAACTCGTAGGCAATCACCCCGAACTTGTCACGGCTGCTCCACTCGGTGCGGTGCTCCAAGTTGCCCTGGGCGATTCTGCGGGCATCGCGCGCCAGCAGGCCAATGGGGCGCAGCACAAAGAAGATGGTACCTGCCGCAACCAGCACAGCCGCCGCCACCGTCATCCACGCGAGTTTAGACTGCCCTGCCGCCGCGAGGGCGCTGCGCGTAGCTATCACCAGCCCTGCCGTAAGGCCGGCAAGCAACACGCAGCCGAGAATCAAGCGCTGAGAAAGGTTGAGCATGACCCGGCCTCCACGCCGGAAAAGGGATCATATCTTCATTTTGATGGAAACGGCCACGAATGCGCAAAGTGCGGTGGCTGAACGGCTCGCAAGCGGTATTGCTTTCAAACGAAGAGCCCCCAATCCATCAGCATACGCGTCAGCTTTGAAGTCTATGCAAGAATTGGGCAGAACAGTGACAGGTGGCCATGCGAAAGGAAAAAGTCAGTGCCGAACAAATACAGTTTGGGCGGAGGAGTTTCTTGGCCGCCGGCACGTAAATCTCGCCGTCTTCCACTCCCAGATGATAGCCGTGAATTGCAAGAGCCGCTACGGGATGACCTCCCAGGCGCCAGATGGGAAATCTCTCATCAGGGGAGCATCTCACTTGACCTCCTTGGGGAGCTGCGAATCCTGCCGCTTGAGTTGCAGGGGAGGGAAGTTGAAGAAGGGCTTGCGGTAAAGTCCAAGGCGCGCCGCAATACAGTCTGCTGTTGTCTGCAGCACGCCCAATCCGTAGACCGTGCTGCGCCGCAGATTGATCGAGGAAGCTTCGGGAAAGTACCGCGTCGGGCAGGATACTTCGCCAATGCGGGCATGCAGATAAATGCATTGAGCCAAAATCTGATTGTCGAATCCACGAGCAGAGGCGAGTATTGATAGTCCGGATGGAGCATGACAACAATGTCCGCGCCGGCGTCCAATGCCGCCGCGTAGCAGGTCTTCTGGTTTCCGCCGTAACCCCGGTTGCGCTCATGCACATGAATCTGCAGTCCAAGCTTGTTTGCCAGCGCCACCGTTCCATCTGTGCTGTGATCGTCGACCAGAATGCAAGCATCCACGACATTGGAAGTCTCTTCTATTGTTTTCTTGAGAGTCTTTTCAGCGTTATACGCAGGCAGAACGACCACGACCCTCTTATTGTTGATCATTCCCCATCATCCCCCGACTATAGGTATTCCTGAATTATACGTCGCTGGACAATGCATTCCATTCGGCGGCTGGAGCCCATCGAAACCACGTCGACGGGCTCAGGGAATGCGACAAACCGATAGAACGGCGTTGTGCCACTGGCAGCCTAACCCCGCGGGCTGGGGATAGGAGACCAGCACCCAGTTCACGCCAAACTCTTTTTTCAGCCGCTCGAAGTCCGCAAGCTGGAAGCGGGACCAGCCTCTCTGCGCCTTTACCTGCCGCGCCCACACTACACCCAGTTCAGGGACCTGAGTTACCACTGCCGTGTCTTTGATGGCATCGGCCAACTGGCTGCGCTCGGCCAGTGCGCGGAAGCTGTGATAGTCCTCGCCCGGCGCTGCCAGGTAATTGGGGTCGAGAGCAAAATAGGCGTCGGTGGGCGTGTTCTGGCGGATCCACGCGAAGGACTGCAGCCATGGATTGGCCGAGCTTCGTCCGGGCAACTCAAGGTGCTCGCTGCCGCTGAACAGTAGCCACTGCGACAGAAACATGCCCGCATTGATGGCGACCAGAAACACTGCCCAGCGCCAAACGCTGCTGTTCAGCAGGTATTTACCGACAAGACAGCCGCCAAGCAGTGTCGTGAAGAGATAGATCAGGTGGAGGAAGCGCATCGGCTGCATGGGCGTCAGCCGGATCAGCGCGGGGATTCCTGCGATGAACATGGCCACCGCGAGTTGGAAGACACCGTAGAGGAAGACGGCCAGCGCAAAGCGCGCCAGCAGCGTCTCGCCATGTTTTCTGGCGATGCGCCAAAGCAGCCAGAAGAGGAGGAGAGGCGCCAGCGCGCCCAGCCACTCATACCAGGCCCATTGGAACAGATTCATGTAGGTGCGCGTTTTCAGCGCTTCCCTCCAGATTGGCGTGGGCGGCTCGAAGATCCAGCCCAGGGGGAGAAAGGCGGCTACAGCGCCACTTCTCGCGCTGAGCCGGGAGCGCAGCCAGCCGTGCAGCGGCTCGCACATGGTCAGGCTCAGGAAGATGCAAAAGGAGATTCCCATGGCGCCCATGATGGGATGCAGAAGAAACGACAGCAGCAGGATGGCAAAGGCCTGCCATCTTCTGTTTGCCAGCAGCCGTGAAATGGCCAGCAAAATAAGTGCCGTGGCCACATTGCGCGGGTGCAGATGCTGATCGACGAGATAGAGCGCTGTTCCCGCCACCGGCAGCGTGAACATGGCGGTCACCATGGCCACGCCGGCCCATTGCGCCCGCGCCTCGCTGAACAGCCTGCGCGCGATCAGCCAACAGGAGAAGACAATCAGAGCGATGGTCGCCAACTGTATGGAAAACACCGCAACAGAGACCGGAATTCCGGTCCAGCGGATGAAGTCCGCGACCCACTTGTCAAAAAACGTGGCTTGCAATTGAACCCGGAAAAAGTCTGCGTCTCTGGGGTAAAGCGCCGGATTCAGATCGTTTTTAACCGCGGACAGGTAGACGCCATCGTCTTCGATGCCAGGGTGGTAGCCCATCACGGCCAGTCCGAGCACTGTGAAAAGCATGGTCAGCAGAATGTTGATAGAAAACTTGTGCTTCAACCCGGATAAACCTCTTATACTCAAGCTCAGTATGCGACAGTCAATAACTAATTTATCTTACGCGCCGGGCAGTGGCGCGGCAACGCGCTCTTTGCCGTCGGAAGAGTCCGAGGGGCTTGCCCAGCGAAAACTGGCGTTGATCATTCCTACACTGAACGAGGCGGAAAACCTGCCGCCGCTGCTGCGCCACGTGCGTGCCGTACTCGATCCTCTCGGAATCGATTATGAGGTTCTTGTCGTTGACGACAATAGCTGCGACGGGACCGATATGATTGTCTCCGCCATCGCCCGTAAAGACGAGCGCGTTCGCCTCCTGGTGCGCAAGGGAGAGAGGGGCTTGTCCGGGGCCGTTCTCTACGGCTGGCGGCACACCAATGCGGCGATTCTCGGCGTGATGGATGCCGACCTGCAGCACCCGCCTGAACTGCTGCCCGTGCTGCTCTCCGCCATTGATGCCGGCAACGACCTGGCGATCGGCAGCCGGTATACGGCAGGTGGGCGCCTGGGCGATTGGAATCCGGTCAGAAAGCTCCTGTCCGCCGCGGCGGTGTGGGTTTCGTGGCCCATTCAACGAGCGGGAATTCGCGCCAAGGACCCCATGTCCGGCTACTTTCTGGTTCGCCGCGAATGCGTCAACCAAATTCAGTTCCAGCCGTCAGGTTTCAAGTTGCTTCTGGAGATTCTGGTGCGCGGCCGCATCCGCTCTGTCGCGGAGGTTCCCTTCGCCTTTGGCCAGCGCTATCGCGGCGCGAGCAAGGCCAACTTTGAGGTTGCCAGGGAATATGCCAAGCTGCTGGCCACGCTCTATGCGGAGAGATTCGGTTTCAGACGCCGAGGCTGAGGTCCGCCGGTTCCAACAATCGTTCTCCGGTTTATGTTTTTACCTTTTTCTCGTAAAGGCGTTGGCGTGGCGCGGAGCTGAGCGCCGTTTCTACGGGACTTCGTGTGAATTGCTGGTTTCGCCCGCCCCACGCTGAAGCGCGTGGCTCGACCCAGATGCTCCCGAAGTTCGTTATGGGGGATTGAGCGCGCAGTTGCGGAGCTTGTCCTGCCTAGAACGCAGGCAGCAGCAGGCGCAGCAGCAGGAAGCCGCCAACGCCGGCAAAGAACATCAGCGCCATGCGAATGCCGGGCTCGCGGTTCACCTCTGGCACCAGGTCGCTGGCGCCCACATAAATAGCCACGCCGGCGGAGATGGGCAGCCCATAGGGCAACCAACTGGGAACCAGCTCGATAACCAGCACGCCAGCCAGCGTTGCTCCGGCCAATGCAATTGCGGAATACAAGGCCGCAGAGCGGGTGCGCCCGCTGGCCAGCATCACCGAGGCCATGGTGAAGCCTTCCGGCGCCTTGTGCAGAAGAATGGCCAGAAAGATCAGCCAGCCCAGCCAGCCGGAAACCAGGAAGCCCGAGCCAATGGCTACGCCGTCAAAGAGCGCATGGACGCTCAGGCCCGCCATTACCGAGTTGCCGGTGTGCCGGCTGACGAACTCGCCATGGTGGGTCTCCTCACCATAATGAAAGTGGGCGTTGATGGTGTGTTCCAGCAGATGCACCACGCAATAGCCGATCATAATGAGGACCGGCCCCAACTGCGGGCTCAGCCGCATGCCTTCGGGCATCATCTCCAGCAGAGCCGTGGCCATCAGGAAACCGGCGCCCAAAGCGACAAAGTAGCGCAGGTAGCGCTCAATGCCTTTGGCGCGCACCAACACCAGCCCGCCCAGCACATCGGCGAGCGCGGCAATGGTACCGAGAATGAGGGAAATCTTTAGCATCTGCCCTTACCCGCTGTGCCGGATGTGCATGATGTCGCCATCCTGCACCACGTATTCCTTGCCTTCGAGGCGCAGCGTGCCCTTTGCCCGCGCCGCGGCTTCGGAGCCGGCCTCTAGCAGCGCGTCCCAGCGGATGGTCTCGGCGCGGATGAAATGGTGCTCCAGGTCGGAGTGGATGGCTCCTGCGCCCTGCGGCGCTTTCGAGCCGACCGGGATGGTCCAGGCGCGGCACTCATCCTCGCCGGCGGTGAAGAAGCTGATTAGCCCCTGCAGCTCGTAGCTCTTGCGGATCAGGCGTATCAGCCCGCTTTCGCGCAGCCCATAGCTGGAAAGGAACTCCGCTGCTTCCTCGTCGTCCATTTCGGCCAGCTCGGCTTCGACCTTGCCGCAGATGGCCGTGGCGCCGGCGTTGGGCCGGTGCGCCACTTCGTCCAGCTTGAAGCGTCTCACCGCCGCATCGAGATCGTCGCCGAGCGTCATGCTCTCGCCGATGTTAAGCGCATACAAGATAGGCTTTTGCGAGAGGAACATGAAGCCCTTGATGAGCCTCTTTTCATCGGGAGTCATCTCCAGTTCGCGCAGTGGAGTCTCTTTTTCCAGAGCCTCTTTCGAGCGCAGCAGCAAGGCCTGTTCATGGTCCAGCTCGCTGGTGTGTCCCTTCTTCAGATCCTTTTCAAGCCGCTGCAGCCGCTTTTCAATCTGCTCCAGATCGCTGACCATCAGGTCGAACTCGACGTTCTTGATGTCGCGCAAGGGATCGATGGGGCCGACGTGAGGAATGGCATCGTCCTCGAAGGCGCGCAGCACGTGAATCAGCGCGTCCACGTTGCGCAGGGTGGTGAGGAAGGCGGTCTCTTTCAACGCATCCTGCCCGATGGCCGCCACGTCCACGAACTCCACCGTGGCGTAGGTGGTCTTCTTCGGCGAGTAGAGGGCCGAGAGCTTGTCGAGCCGCTCGTCCGGCACGCGCGCCACGCCGATGTGCTCCTGGCGCGAGTGGCCGTGGTCCTCGAGCTTGGCTTTGGTCAGAATCTTGAACAGCGATGTCTTGCCCACCTGCGGCAGGCCGATGATGCCAGTTTTCATGGTTTTTCCATGGCGCGTAGGCGGAGATTCACACGCAAGCGCCTCTTCGATGATACAGGAGCGAAGAGAACAGAGATCAGAGAGCAGGGAACAGAGATCATTTGCCGGTCGGGATTTGAGGGTTCCCACCCTTGCGCCAGGAAAAACGCGTAAGGATGGGGCACGGAAGTTGATGGGGCTGAAATGCTGTTCCCTTTTTCCTATTCCCTGCATTACTGAAGGATTCCATACACTAACGGCCGGCCGATCAGGCGCTGGATGCGAGCCTGCACTGGCGGGTGGGTCGAGAAGAGGCTGGCGAAGCTCTGGCCGTTGAGCAGGGGCGCAATGATGAACATGCGCGCCGAGTTGGGCGAAGCCAGCAGCGGAGCGCAGCTATTTTCTGTTCAGCGCCCGTTTCAACACCGACTCCAACGCCGCTTTCTGCTTTGCGTACTCTTCCGGCGCGATTGTCCCGGCAACCTTCTCGCTTTCCAGTGCGAACAGTTCTTCCTTGAGCGAGTTCAGCAGGGTCGCGTTGCCTGCCGCCGGAGGCGCGGAAGCCTGCGCTGTTGCTGCGTTCGCATTGGACGCCGCCCCCTGAGCGGGTTTGCGCAGTAGAAATGCCGCAGAGGCTGCCAGCAACAGTCCCAGCGTGGCCAGAATCCAAAGCTTGTACCTGCTCAGCGGACCGGGCGTTCCGATGGGGTTGCCGATGCCGCCGCCGGGTTGCGCGCCGGAGGCGGCTGCGCCCTGACTGCCGTTGTCGGCCTGCTGTCCGCCTTGATTGTTTTCATCGCCGCGCGGCAGAGAGCCGGTGCCAGAGACGGTGAATTCCAGCGCCTTGTCGGGGGCAGCGTTCTGGGATACGTAAGTTTGAAAGCCCGGGTCCTGCGGCGCGGACTGGAAGACCGAGCCCGCGCCCGAGGCGAAGTTCATGCTCTTGGGCAGCATGACCCACACGGCTTTGGCGGGGATCGTCACTTGCGGATGGAAGGTGAACTTGCCGCTGTAGGGCAACTCGTATTCGATCTGGAACATTGTTCCCTTGTCGCCGTTGTCGGGCTGAATGGGAAAGTTGAAGGAGTAGTGGCCTTTGGCGACGCCGGGGTCCAGTTTTAGCGTGGTGGGCAGTCCGCCAGGGCGCTGCGCTTCGGCGGACCCCATGATCGCCTCTGGAGGCGCTACGATTTCGAATGTGCGCGTGCTCCACTGGGTGCGGGGAGGGGCGCTGGAGTTCTGCACGGAGAAGCGTTCGACGACTCGAAGATGCCCATTTTCTGTCTCGACAAGCGCGATCACGTCTTCGTCAATGGCGACCCCGCTGATTTTGGCGGCCACGTCATAGACAGCGATGTCGCCCTGAGTGTTGCTTTCGGGCGCGGTGATGAAATAGGTTGCGCCCTGGTGAGTCGCCCGCACAAGGTAACTGCTGTGGCCTGGCTGCGTCAGCGAGTAACGCCCGCGGGCGTCGGTGGTGGTTTTGGCCGCTTCATTCATGCTGGCCCGCAGGTCGACGAGAGCCACGCTGTCGCCCGCGGCGGGCTTGCCGGTGGTCTTGTTGGTCACAGTGCCAGTGACTTGAGCCTGCGCTGCCGCGCCCGCGAAGAGCAGGATCAAGGCAAAGGCGCGGAAAACAAAATGGGTCAATTTCATGGTCGTGTAAGAATCCTTTTGTGAAGCGATCAGTCCGTTTTCAAAGGCGGTTCAATGACCTGATTCTTATTGGAGATGCATACTTCGCTGACGTTCTGTGGCCAGAAAATGTAGAGATACAGCACAAAGAACAGCAGTATTCCGGCGATAAGGCCCTGGGTTTCCGTCATAGCTCAAAATCCTCCAGAGTTTCATTAACTGTTAGCTGTCCGCCATCTGCTGTTAGCTGTCTTGGAAGGAGCGCCATCAGCGTGCCGACGAACATCAGCAACACCCCGGCCCAGATCCAGCCCACGAGCGGATTCAGCATTGCCTTGATGACCGGCCGGCCGGTGTCGGGATTCATGCCCTCATAGACCACATACAGGTCCCAGGCGGGCGTCGAGTGGATGGCCACCATGGTCTGCGGCTGTCCGCTGGCGCGATAGAGACGCTTTTCTGGCGTCATCTGGAAGAGATTCCTGCCACTCTTCGACACGTCCAGCAGGGCATATTCGGAGTCGTAGTTGGCATTCGAGTCTTGCGTGAAGCCGGCGCACTCTAGCGTGTATGGGCCGATGGAAACCTTGTCGTTGAGAGCCATTTCGCTTTCCACGCTGCGGTTGAAGGCAGCGCCGGCCAGGCCCACGACCACAAGCGCCACGCCGACGTGGACGGTGTAGCCGCCATAGCGCCGGGGATTGCGGCGAATCAACTGAAGCTTTGCCCAGACGAGGTTTCGCCCGCTCTCGCGGGCAATCAGCAGTATCCCTCGCAGGAACTCCGAACCGATGGCCGTCATCACGCCCGCGGCAAGCGCAAAGGCCACAAGAGCGTAGAAGACACCCTGATCGAATGCGCCGTCCTTCCACGGCCGCACGCCGAGGACGAGGCAGACGAAGACCGTAACCAACACCGCGATCATGGGAAGCACGAAATAGCGCCGGCGGCTTTTCAGCGACGTAGCGCTCCAGGGCAGCAGCGGTCCCACGCCGGAGAGAAACAGCAGGAAAAGGCCAATGGGAATGGCGACGCTGTTGTACCAGGGCGCGTCGATGGTGACCTTGTTTCCGGTCATGAGTCCCGAAAGGACGGGGAAGAGCGTTCCCCACACAAGAACAAAGCAGGCAGCGAGCAAAACCAGGCAGCCGAAGAGAAAGCTGGACTCCCGGCTGACGAGCGATTCCATGTGGCGTTCGCTTTTCAGGAGGCCGCGCCGCAGGAAATAAGTGGTGACGCATACGGCCAACACGATGGCCATAAAAGCCATGAACCAGTAGCCGATGGACGAGGCCGCGAAGGCGTGCACCGAACTGACCAGGCCGCCGCGGGTGAGCATCGTGCCCAGCAGAGTCAGCAGGAAGGTGGAGAAGATGAGCCAGACATTCCAGCTCTTCATCATGCCCTTCCTCTCCTGCATCATCACGGAGTGCAGAAAGGCGGTTGCAGTCAGCCAGGGCAGGAGGCTGGCGATTTCCACCGGGTCCCAGCTCCAGTAGCCGCCCCAGCCCAGCACGGCGTAGGCCCAGTGCATGCCGAGAAAGATGCCGAGAGTCAGAAACAGCCAGCTCGCAATCGTCCAGCCGCGCGTGATTTTGATCCATTTATCGCCGGGATAGCGCATCATCAGAGCCCCCAGCGCAAAGGCGAAGGGAACTGAGAAGCCCACGTAGCCCAGGTAGAGCAAGGGCGGATGAATCACCATCTCCGGATATTGGAGCAGGGGATTGAGGCCGTAGCCGTCGGCGGGAATCGGTCCTCCGGAAACATAGCCCGGTATGAGCGCGAAGGGCGAAGCGGGAAAGCACAGCAAAAGCAGGAAAAACGCCTGAATTGCGGCCAGAATCGCGCCCGCGCAGGCGTAGAGCTTCGCGTCGCGCTTGTGCGTCAGCCGCAGAATGAATCCAAAGGCTGCGAGCAGCCACGCCCACAGGAGCAGCGAGCCTTCCTGACCGGCCCAAATCGCGGAGAACTTGTATGCGGCCGGTAGCGCGCGGTTGGAATGCTCAAGAATGTAGGTAATAGAAAAATCGTTGGTGAAGACCGACCAGACCAACGCGAAGGCCGCAGCCGTGACGGCAAAAAAGCCTGCGATTCCGGCCCGCCGTGCAGACTCCGCCAGGCGCTCTGGCGAGAGAGCCGTGGGCTGGCCTGTGGCCAGCAAGCGCAAGGCAAGACTGGCAGCAACGAGGTTGTAGGCGGCCAGCGCCAAAGCGATGAGAAGAGCAAAACTGCCAAAGGCTGCCATCAAAACTCCGCAATCAGTTCAAGGACGATTCTCGCATATAGGCGGGCAGGCTTAGGGAACCTCTGATTAAGTTCTATTCCTCCTTGAGCATTCCCTCCGGGGCTAAAGCCCCGTCTGATTTTGCAGGCTTTATGTACGGGCTAAAGCCCGTACCCTTCAAAGCATCAACTTGTTCAGATGTTCCTTAGCTCTCCACGGCGCTATTGATCCGGCAAGAAAACAGTGACATCGCATTCCCACCCTTTTCCGCAAAAAGCGCGGAAAAGGATGGGGCACCCTGACTGCATTAAATTGCCGGATCAATAGAACTCACGCGAAGAGAAACTCCTTTTCGCGCAGTTCCTTGATGCGGTCGCGCAGTTTGGCGGCTTTTTCGAACTCGAACTTTTTGGCCGACTCGCGCATTTCTGTTTCCAGCTTGGCGATAAAAGCGTCCAGCTCTTCCTGAGTTTTGAACTCGGGCAGGCCGGCTGTTTCTGCTTCGTCCACATCGCCGTACTCGGCCTTGAGAATCTCTGCCAGCCCCATCTCGACCGGGCTGATGATCGAGTGCGGCGTAATGCCGTGCTCCTCGTTGTAGGCGCGCTGAATCGTCCGGCGGCGGTCGGTCTCGTCCATGGCGCGGCGCATCGAATCGGTAATACGGTCGGCGTAGAGAATCGCCTTGCCCTGGATGTGACGCGAGGCGCGGCCCATGGTCTGAATCAGCGAACCCGCCGAGCGCAGAAAGCCCTCCTTGTCCGCGTCCAGAATTGCCACCAGCGATACCTCGGGCAGATCAAGGCCTTCGCGCAATAAGTTGATGCCGATCAGCGCGTCGAATTCGCCCCTGCGAAGGCCGGCCAAAAGCTTCACGCGCTCCAGGGTTTCAATCTCGGAGTGCATGTAACGGCAGCGCACGCCGACCTCGGTGTAATAACCCGCCAGATCCTCGGACATGCGCTTGGTGAGGGTGGTTACGAGGACGCGCTCGTGGCGCTCGGCGCGGTCGCGGATTTCCGCGAGGAGGTCGTCGATCTGGCCCTTCACGGGGCGGATTTCCACTTCGGGGTCCACGAGGCCGGTGGGGCGGATGACCTGCTCGACCACGACGCCGGCTGCCTGCGTGAGTTCATATGGCCCGGGCGTGGCCGAAACATAAATCGTCTGATGGACGCGGTTCTCGAACTCATCGAACTTCAGCGGGCGGTTGTCCATGGCCGAGGGCAGGCGGAAGCCGTACTCGACCAGATTCTGCTTGCGGCTGCGGTCGCCGAACCACATTCCGTGCACCTGCGGAATGGTGGCGTGGCTCTCGTCGATAAAGAGCAGAAAATCCTTGGGGAAGTAGTCCAGCAGGGTGGGCGGAGCCTCGCCCGGCAGGCGGCCGGAGAAGTGCCGCGAATAGTTTTCGATGCCGTGGCAATAGCCCATCGACTTGATCATTTCCAGGTCAAAGCGCGTGCGCTGGTTGATGCGCTGGGCCTCCACCATGCGGCCTTCGGCTTCCAACTGGCTCACGCGCTCGTTCAGTTCTTCCAAAATGGTCTTGATGGCTCCGGCCTTGGTCTCCGGCTGCATGACATAGTGGCTCTTGGGATAGATCGGCAGCCGCGCATAGCGCTGCTTGACCGTGCCGAAGAGCGGATCGATCTGCGAAAGGGACTCGATCTCATCGCCGAATAACTCGATGCGGTAGGCCATTTCGTCATATGTCGGGAAGACTTCAATCACGTCGCCGCGCACGCGAAAGGTGCCGCGGCGAAAGTCGGTGTCGTTGCGCTCGTAGAGGATTTCAACCAGGCGGCGGGTAATGTCTTTGCGGCTGATGCGCTGGCCCTTCTCGAGCAGCAGCAACATGCCGTAGTAAGCCTCCGGCGAGCCCAGGCCGTAGATGCAACTGACAGAGCTGACAATGATCGCGTCGCGGCGCTCGAACAGGCTGCGCGTGGCCGAGAGGCGCAGTTTGTCCAGCTCCTCATTGATCATTGCTTCCTTCTCGATATATAAGTCGCCGGCCGGAATGTAGGCTTCCGGCTGGTAGTAGTCGTAGTAACTCACGAAGTATTCGACGGCGTTGTTGGGGAAGAACTGCTTGAACTCGTGATAGAGCTGCGCGGCCAGGGTCTTGTTATGGGCCAGAATGAGGGCGGGCCGGTTGGAGGCCTCGATGACTTTGGCCATGGTGAAGGTCTTGCCCGAGCCGGTCACGCCGAGCAGCACCTGGTGCTTTTCGCCCGCCGTCAGCCCCTGAAGCAATTCGGCGATTGCCCGTGGCTGATCTCCCTGCGGCGTGTAGCTCGTCACAAGTTCAAAGTCCATGGTTCCATTATAGCCGCATGGCGAAGAACGGGCGAAGATTGAGACGGCTCGAATGTGGACCGGGAGGGCGAGAAAAGGGGCGGTTCGCGGAATGGAGGACGCGTTCCCCGCGGGGCATGAAATGGGGCGGGAAGGCTGGCAGGAGCCAAAAGGAGAACCCCCTGGGGTTCGTGGTATCCCATCCATTTCACAAAGAACGTGAAATGGATGGGGCACGGAGATTTGTGGGGCAGTCATCGCGGCGCTTGGAGTATTGAGGTCTCCCACATCTGGCGCGATGAAGCTGCGCCAGATATGGGGCACCCTGCGAGAGTGTGTCACCCTCAGATACTGGAATACAGACGTTCGCTATTGGGGCGGAGGTTGGGTGCTGTCGCGCTGGTAGCGGTCGAGAAGCTCCTGGAGGTTCTTCACCAGCGGATCGTTGTGTTCCTGAAGGGCCAGATCGAGAGCTTGGCGCACAAGAGGGATGGACTGGTCGGGATGGCCGGTCTTGTCGTAAGCCCGCGCCAGTTCGGCCAGGCAATGCCAATTCTTGCTCTCGCTCAGTTCCACCGACTTCTGCAGAGGAGCGACGGCCCCGGCAAAGTCGCCGCGCTCTTCAAGGACATAACCAAGATTGAAGAGATACTCGACTGAAGTGGGCAGGATGGCGATGGCCTTCTGAAACTGTTCGACGGCCTCGTCTGTTCGTCCCATCTGCGCGAGAGCCAGACCGAGATGGTTGTGCCCATCGGGGAAGGCGGGAGCCAGGGTGACGGCCTTTTGCAGGTGCTCGAATCCTTCCTGCTCATGGCCGTTTTCAAAGAGCAATGTTCCGAGGTCTGTTTCCGCGCCGGGATCGGAGGGCTTGAGTGCCAGGGACTTGCGCCAGGTGGCGGCGGCTTCGTCCACATCGCCGTTGAGCGCCAGAGAGACGGCGAGGTGGTCGAGCCAAGCAGGGCTGTCCGGGCTGAGAGCACAGGCCTTGCGGTACTCGACCAGGGCATCGCTTTCCTTGTTGATTGCCGTCAGGTAGGTGGCCAGGCCGTAGTGGGCCAGGGGATCATCGGGATCCCGGTCGATGGCGCTGCGCATCGCCTGGATGGCTTCGGGGATCTGGTTGTTCTCCATGAACTCGAAGGACTGGTTGAAGAACTTGTAGAATTCGGTCGCCTGCGGGTCGATCTTCTCCATGCCGCCGGGGGGCACGTTGAGGAACTCCGGGATGTTCACCGCGCGGTTGGCCGCAGTTGTGTTGTCGACGATGATGGCGGGAGAATCGTTGCCCTGCGCGTCGATGTGGGTGAGCATGAGCTGCGTGTATGGCGAGCGGCCCTTTGAGGAAAAGGCGAGCCAGTGGCCGTTGGGTGAAAACGAGTGCCACGAGTTCATCCGCCAGGTATTGCAGTTCATCAGCCGCGGCTTGCCGCCATTGAAGGGGATCATATACAGCTTGCTGTCGGGGCGCATCAGCAAGCCGTTCTTGTTCTGGACGAAGACGATCCAGCGGCCATCCGGGGAGACCTTGGGGAAGTTGTTGCTCATGCCATTGGCGGAAGCGCCCGCGATGGGAACAGCCTGGCCGCCTTTGCCCTCGTTGAAGGGAATCTTGTAGAGGTCGTACTGAATTTGCGGCTCCAGAGGGTCGTTGGCGTAGGAGGCTTTTTCAGCTCCGGGTGGATAGGGATCACTGGCGCGAGCGCGGCTGAAGATCAGGAACTTTCCATCGGGCGACCAGAATGCGCTGGTACTCACGAAGTCCGGGTCATCGGCGCCGGGCAGCGGGCGCATGATCTTGTTCTGCCGGTCGTACCAGCCGAGGATGCCGCGCGTGGGATAAAAGACCTGGAGGAAGCGGACATCCTTGTAGTTCATGCTGAAGAGACGATTGACGACACCGGGCGCGAAGCCGGGGTTTTCGTCCTTATGGGTGTCCTTGGTTCCCGCCGGGCTCATTGACGTGACCACGAAGCGGCCGTCGGGGGAAACCTGGGACATGAAGCCGAAGCGCTTTACGGTGGGCTCGTTGCTACGGATTTCAACGTTTTCCTGAAAGGCGCTCCAGCGGAGGACATCCTGCTTGCGGATGGTCATATCTTTGGAGACGGGAAGAAGGGCGTAGAGGCCCTTGTCATTCCGGGGCCCGTCCATATCGAGGCCCATCGTCTTGCCGTCTGCAGAGAAGGAATGGCAATTGGCGCAGGTGGGAAGATTCTCCATGACCGTGTGGCCCTGCGTTTCGCTTACGTTCCGCAGTTCCCATTTGATGAGGGGAAGGGCGGAGGGCGGCAGCGGCTGGATGGCGCCATGTGCCACGGGAGGCGAAATCATTAGCGGCACATCGCGGTAGAAAAGGGGAGCGCCGAGGGGATCAGGCGAGGTGGAGATTGTCACTTTTCCGGTCGAGACCGGCTGTTTTGAATCGGCGCGGGCAAAGCCGGTAATCGTGATTGTTGCTGGAGATTTCACGCTCAGCCGCTTGATCTTTGCCCAAGTGTCGGCGTCCGGCTTCCAGGTGCGCGTGGCGGTCTGCTCCGGAGTCAGCTCAGCAGCCCCGCCTGCTCGCGGATCGCTTTCTCCCACTTGCATGAACGCGCCCGGCGTTTCTACGCGAATTGCCTCGGAGCGGCTGGCGAAGGAGACCTCGACGACCCAGCGCATGGCGGAATCGCTGGGATCGCGCCAGAGGAAAGTGGGCGGGGTGATCTCCGGGGGAAAAACAGAGCCGTTCAATGGATAGTCGATGGTGATCTTTGCCGGCGGGTTTGGGAGCGGCGTCTGGTCCGAGCCGGAGAATGGCGAAAATGCGGCTCCGCAGACCAGGAAAACGGAAACAGCACCGGCAATTCCTGCCAACAGGAGACTTGCGGAACGAAACTTCATAACCCTCCAGAACGGCCCACGCACAATTCCCCAAGGCGAGGTCAGCGCAGGCTACAGCTCTTCTCCCATTGCCATGCCCCGAAAGCACGGCTGCTGAGCGGATTTTTCCTCTTGAAGAAAGAGCCAATCAGCACAAGGCCTGCAAGGGCACATGAAAGGGAAAAACCACTCCAATGAACGATGGGATGGCGCGTATCACATGCATCAAGGATACAGCAGCGAAGGCGTTCTGGAGATGGTTCGAGTGGTCCGGCGGTGGAGGGCTTCGGCTTGCTGACGGCGTCTCAGAAGGTCAGGTCGATCTCGTATTCGGGAAGCGCCTGGATCGATTGCAGCGAACCCGCCTGCCCGTCCTTGTCCATGGCTGGCGCCTTGCCATTGTCAAAGACAACCGGCGAATCCTTGCTTAGCGGCAGAACTTGCAGGGTGAAGGACTGCGGCGAGCCTCCGGCAAGAAAACGCTTCATGCCGATGCGCCACTCGGTCCCGTTGAAGAAGTTATCGGTGAGCAAATGATCGCCGCTCAGCAGACGCGCCTCATCGCCCTGATAGCGGACAGCAAGAAAGACATCGCTCAGACCACTGAGAGCTCCCGGAGGGACGGCGACGCGCCATTGGCCAGCCTGGGCAAAGCTGGATTCGTCGGGCGTTGTGACTGGGGCTGCTCCCTTGGGGGAGAATGCGGCGTTGAGAATTGGCGCAGGCGCTTTGCCCATGGGCTTTGTCTGCTTGATGGCGAGCGAGATGCTGCGCTCGGGCGAGCGCCAGTTGAAGTGCTGAAAGAGTTCTTCGGCACCGCTGGCGACGGTTTCGTCGGCAGCCTTGTTTGCGACAGGATGGACAGCGGGGAAGAAGGAGACGTCGAAGGATGGCGCACCGATCTGGCGCAGGATCAGGCTTGAGAAGTCGCTGTAGAGTTGCGCAGGCGTGAGCACCAACTGGTCGCGGCCATTGAGCCGGAGTCTCCACAAGTTCTCTGCATCCTGCCGGCTGAGCAGGACGATGTGCGTGGCGCCCCGCTTGCCATGGAGCGTGATGGCCGACCGCAGGCCGGGCGCGACGTTGCAGACGCGCAGGAGGCCGTTTTCGCGGGTTGCGGAACCCTGCTGAACCTGGAGCGCGGATTGAGCCTCGGCAGGAAAGGCAAACTCCGCGGGAATGCCGGGAATTGTTGAGAAGAAAACGTATACGTCGCTGCCCGAAGGAATTCGCAGAAGAGGCTGCGCTGTGGCATAGGTCAGCGAGATGCCGTGGAGGTCCAGATTCACAGGCCAAATGAAGTAACTGTCTGCCGGGATGTCGATGGGGCTGGCGGGAACAAGCAGCGTTTTGCCGGGCAAGCGAAGCTCAAACTGCGTGGCGGAGCGCGACGGCATCATGCGTTCGCGAATGTGGTTATTGACGAAAAGGAAACCGCGCTGGCCATCGAAGCGCGCGGAGGCGCGCAGAACAGACAGGTCCGCGGGGCCGGTGGGACGGATGGAAGGCTCGATGACGCGCGCAGGAGCAAGATCGACGCCAAAATCGTTCAGAAAATACTGGTAGAGTTTCAACTCCTTGCGTTCCGCGCTCATCTGGCCGAACTCACCGAGCGGTGCCTGGAAGTCATAATTTTTCAAAGGAACGTCGGTGGGATAACCGGTGCGCTGAGACTCCTGAAGAGTCGTTTTCTTGCCATCCGGGTTTTCGCCTCCGTGGTACATGTAGTAGCCGAGCAGATTAGCTCCTGAGCCGAGCATGACAGGGATGGTCGCCGCCACGTCAGACGAGGGCAACACGGGACGCCGATAATAGGTATCCTCAATGCCTCCACCTACCTCGGCGGTCAGAAATGGCGTACTGGCACGAAGAGCGGCGGCGTGCGCGTCGCTTGCGCTGGCCGAATCAGGGTTGCCGCTGACACGGCTGGCGAAGCGGAAGGCGTACATCTCATTGGCAGGAAGAGCCTGCCTGGTTCCATCCCAGGGCGAAGTGGGATAGCCGCCGTAGACGGGCAGAAACAGGTCTTCGGGAACGACAGCATTATCCCAGCCAGTGACGGTGTACAAGGGCACATCGAGACCGCTTTCAATCGCCATTTTCTTCAGCGTGGCCAGGTGTGCGCGGCCCTGGCCTGGGCCATTCAGCCCATACTCGTTCTCGATCTGAATTCCAACAACCGGGCCGCCATCCTTCCAGAGCAACCCATTCAACTGCTGACCTATCTGAGAGTAGAAACGACGCGCTTCAGCAAGATAGACGGGGTCGTTGGAGCGCACGGCGCTCTTTGCCAACACCCAGTCTGGAAGGCCGCCATTGCGCGCCTCAGCGTGAGCCCAGGGGCCGATGCGCGGATAGAGCAGCATGCCGTGTTTCTTGCATAACTCGGCAAATCGCCTCAGATCGCGCTGACCGCTCCAGTCGAACTGGCCTTCGATCTCTTCATGGTGAATCCAGATGACGTACGTCGCAATGATTTGAACGCCGCTGGCCTTCATCTTGAGGATTTCTTCTTCCCAATAAGCCTCCGGATAGCGGGAATAGTGAAACTCGCCCATCACCGGAATCCATGGCTTGCCGTCGCGCGTGAGGTACTGGCTGTTGGCAGCAAGCACAGCGCCGCCGGGCGCGCGATTGGCGCCCAACTGAGTTGGCACCGGCCGGGGAGACGGGCCGGGAGCAGTGGCATCGAAGATCATGGTCTGAGCGGGAGGCTGTGCGGAGACGCAGCACGAAATGAGGAACAAAAGCGAAGTTATAGCAAGCGACCGCATAACTCAAATCCTTTCAAACCATCCAGATGAATAGTATTCCGCAAGACACAGGATGCGAATCCGTCGAAAGTCGGATTTTCCGAGGAAAATATTCTCGACGAAGATAAACAGGCGAGAAGAGCACGGAGGCTGATGCGGCGCGAAGGGAAGCGGGGCGTTCAAGCGAAAGAAGAAGTTGGATTTCGCTGTGAGTTTCTATTTTCTACATATGGATCAGGCCGCGCTGGAGGGCGGTCATGACGGCCTGCGTGCGGTCGGCGGCGTTCAGACGGCCGAGGATGACGCTCACATGGCATTTCACGGTGGCTTCGGTGATGCCCAGGGTGGAAGCGATTTCCTTGTTCGACTTGCCCTTGGCCACCAATTCGAGGACCTGCCGTTCGCGCGGGCTCAGACTGGAATCGCGGGTGCGCGCGGCCAGAACCTGGGAGACGGGCGGAGGAAAATAGCGTCCGCCGGCATGAACGCGGCGAACCGCGGCGACCAGCATCTCCTGCGGCAGGCCCTTGACCAGATAGCCGCTGGCCCCGGCCTCCATGGCCTGATGAATATCCTCGTCGCCTTCGTAGGTGGTGAGCACAATGAAGCGGGCATCGGGCGTTTTCTCCCGGATGCGGCGAATGGTTTCCGCGCCGCTGATTCCGGGCAGGCGCAGATCCATGAGCGTGACATCGGGATGAAGCGCGGCGTGCTGCTGGATGGCCTCTTCTCCGGTACCGGCCTGGCCCACCGCAACCATCTCACTGGAGGAGGAGATCAACGCGGCAATTCCTACCCGCATGATCGGGTGATCATCCACGATAAGAATTCGGATGGGCGTCATTGCAGCCAGATTATAGAGGCCGCTGGATAGCGCTGTCACTGGCACCGGTTATATGCTCGCGATCTGGCTTGAAGACCGGCGGGAGAGCGCGGAGCGTGGTATGGTGACGCGAAGCAGAGTGCCGCGGTTCGGCGCGCTTTCAATCTCTAAGGAGCCGCTGAACTTGCGCACGCGCTCGCGCATTCCCTGCAGGCCATAATGTCCGCTGGCGGCCGAGGAAGCTGGATCGAAGCCCTTGCCATCATCGGAGAGAATCATCTGGAAAGTTTCCGGAGCGAAGGTCAACTGAGAGCTGATCTCTTTGGGATGTCCATGGAGAACGGCGTTGAAGAAGCCCTCGCGCGCCACCATCATCAGTTCGTGAATTGCCTGCTGATCGAGGGGGAAGGGTTCACCAGCCACATGGCAACTGACGCGCACATCATACTCGCGGTTTAGCCGTTCGGCCATTTCCCGCAGGCTTGTGGCCAGGTCGGTGGGCGCCTGTTCACCGCCGCGGAGATTCCAGACAGCCTGACGCGCCTCGTCCATGGTCGCGCGGATCTGCGTGTTGGCGTAATCGATCATGTGGCGGCTGGACTCCATGTCATCCTGCTCGCAACTGGACGCGGCCTCAAGCATGGCGGAAACACTGGCGCAACCCTGAATCAAGGTGTCGTGCATTTCCCTGGCCAGCCGGGTGCGCTCAGCCAGCACCGCCGCGAAGCGCGCATGCACCTGTCCCATCTTCTCCTTGTAAGCCAGGAAACAGATCAGCCCGACCGCCAGCGAGCACAATGCGATGAACCATGGCGTGCGGTAGAGATAGGGCTTTTTAGCAAAGGCGATGGAGGCGCGGGCCGCGTGTCCCGGCTGATCGGTCTGCCAGGCGTCGACAAGAAATGTGTAATGGCCGGCGGGAAGATTGGTGTAGGTGGCAAGGCGCTGCTGGGTGTTGGCGTAGGTCCAGTTCCGGTCATATCCGTCGAGCTTGTAGCGGAAGCGAAGTCCATCTTGAGAGCCGAGCAAGACCGGCTCATAGGCAATCTCGACGCGGCTGCTGTTCGCATCGAGATTCAGTTTTCCATCAAGGGGCGCGGGACGGCCATCGACCGTGACGGCGTCGATATTCAGGTTGGAGATGAAGGGGTGGCCCAATTCATCGGGACGGATGCTCCACAGCCCCTGACTGGTGGGGAACCAGGCTTCGCCGGTTTTTGTAAGCGCTCCGGCCGGCTGCGTTCCGCCGTAAAACTGCGCCGCCTTGCCGCCCTCATTGGCCCGGAAAAGCCGCAAGGAAAGAAGCTGCTCACTGCCTCCGGCCTGGGCATCGAGTTCGGCGCGATTGAGGAGCATCACTCCAGCAGGTCCGCTGAACCAGAAGTGGCCCTGCCTATCCTCGAGTATTGAGTAAATGCTGTCGCTGGCGAGTCCGTTGGCGGTGGTGTAGTGGAATAACTGGCCATTGCGGTAGCGATAGAGGCCATGGGCGCGCGTGCCAATCCACAAGCCGCCATCGGCATCCTGATGGAGCGCCCATACTTTCTCGTCGGCGAGGGCTGCGGTCATTGCGTCCTGAATGAACTGCCCGCCTCTGTACCGGCTGAGCCCATGCTCGGTGCCGATCCAGATGGTTCCATCGCGATCTTCGAGAAGCGAGCGGATGCTGTTGTAAGCCAGCCCATTCTGCGAGGTGAAGGTGTGAAAGCCGCCGCGATCCAGGTGACTCACCCCGTTGTCGGAGCCGATCCAGATGGTGCCATCGCGCGCCTCGAGAAAGACGCGCACAAAGTTGTTGACCAGTCCCTCGCTGGTCGTGAAGTGCGTTGTCCCCTGGGCAGATAGATGGTAGACGCCGCTGCCGTCGGTTCCTATCCAAAGCGAACCGTCGCGGCTGCGCAGGAGGTTGCGAACCCGCACGTCGGCCAGCCCTGGGAACTGGTAGGCATGGGCGTGATCCTGCTGGATATGCACAAGCTGGTTGGAGGCGGCCCAGAGTGAGCCGTCCGCATCCAAAGCGACCGTGCCGAAATCCGAGTCGGCGGCCGCGGGCAGATCGAGGACGCGCACCGGCGTGCGGCAAAGGCGCATCATGCCGGCCTGGGTGCCTAGCCAGAGATTGCGGTCGGCATCGACAAAGATGGAGAGCACGGTGTTGCTGACCAGGGGCGAGGGGGCCTTGAGGCGAGTCACGCGGCCGTCGCGAATGCGGAAGATGCCCTCGCCGATGGAGCCAGCCCACAACTCTCCACTGGGGGCCTGGCGCAGGGCGCGGATGGTGCCGGAAACTCCGGGCACCGGCTCGAAGCGATCCAGTCCGGGCCGCATCCGGTAGAGCCCGCCAACCGTGCCCACCCAGATCACGCCATCGGGAGTTTCCAGAAAGGACTTCACCTTGTTGCGGCTGTCATTGTCTGGCAGGGAATACTCGCGGGCCGCGCCATTTTTCAACGCGTAAATGCGCGCTCCGCCGACCCAGATGCGGCCGGTGTGGTCTTCCAGCACTGCATGAACGTTGAAGACCGGCAAACCGAGCGGCTTGTCTGCGCGTTCCAAACGATTATTCCTGGCCCAGAAGAGGCCGTCGTCGGTGGCTACCCACAGCAAGCCATTGTGATCCTCCGCGATGGCGCGCACAAAGTTGGCGGTCTGGCCTGTTTCCGCTGGATAGGCATGAAAAACGCCATTTCGCCACTCGATCAGACCGCTTCCATCGGTGCCGATCCACAAACGGCCATCATGGCCGGCCAGCAGGCAGAAGACACTGTTCTCGCCAAAGGCCGGCGTATTCTCATGGGCAAAAAGGCGGAAGCGCGCGCCGTCAAAGCGCAGCAGGCCGCCGCTGGTGCCCACCCAGAGATAACCGTCTGGGGTCTGGGCGAAGGCCTGAACTGTTTCTTCCGGCAATCCGTCCTGCGACTGCCAGGAGCGGGTGGTGTAATTCCAATTGTCGCCACCGGTCGTAATTGTCTTGACTGTCGGCTGCTGCGCCGGCGCAACGTGGCCAGCCAGCGCGATCAAAGCGGCGGCTGCCGGAAGGAAGCCGCGGAGCAGGAACCGGCCAATGCATCGAGATCCGTCCAGCAGAGAAGACAGGCGAATCGAATGCTGGTCAGAGTTCAAGCTATTGCCTCCAGACGCGAATGTGCATTGTAAAAGAAACGCCATTCGTACATCATCTTCGCTCACGGTGTAGCGGTTGACAACCCTGACTGTGCTTTCCCATGTCCCAAAATCGGGACCTGGGCCACCCAGCGTTGGTACTACTTCAAGAGGTCAGAGATCCAGGTCTTTGACCGCTTGAAGTTGTTTCATTGTGTAGAGAAGCGCGGGCGGGGACGCCTGCGCTACAGCCGGCCGGGAGGCCGGCGCTACATTAAGCAACTTCCTGCAAATGCAAAAAAGGCCCGGACGATTTCCATCGCCCGGGCCTTTCTTTCTGGGTTAGAAGGTTAGTTTGAGAGCGCCCTGCATGACGCGAGCCGGAATGTTGCCGGTTTGCACGATGGTGTTGTTGGCATTCCATTGGCTGCCGACTACGCTCTTCCAGCCCGTAACCGAGCCCCAAGGCTGGGCAGGATTGGCGAAGCTGGGATGATTGGTAGCGTTGAATGCCTCCCAACGGAATTGCAGCTTGGTGCCTTTCACCAGGCTCCAGTTCTTCATCACCGCAGCGTCGGCGCCAAACTCACGAGGTCCGAACATGAGGTTCTTGGCGCTGGAGCCGAAGGTCCCGATGGCATTGTTGTTGAAGGCGGCATCATTGAAGTAGCCGGTTTTGACCCAATCCCAATGGGATCCCTTGCCAGCATTGAGAGGCTGTCCGGCAACGCGATCAGCGCGATCGCCCTTCTGCAGCGAGCCGGAGTCGTCATTGTTCCAGTTGTAGCCCGACGACCCGATTGAGAAGGGATTGCCTGACTGGTATGTGATGATGCTGCTCATCTCCCATCCGCCCAAGGTCTCCTGGACCAGCTTGCTGCGGCTTTTGAAGCTTGGCGCCTGGTAGATGAAGTTGGTGACCCAGTTCATGGGAACGCTCATTGAAGAAACGCCACGATTCCACTTCATATCGAAGGGATCTCCGAGGTAAGGAGTGCCGTACGATACGTTGCTGGTGCTGGCGATATCGATTGTCTTGGACCACGTGAAGCTGGATTGCACCTGCAAGCCATGCGACATATGGCGGTCGACACTGGCCTGCAAGGAGTGGTAACTCGAGGTACCGTTGCTGAAGTCGGTCAGAATCTGCGCAAAGTTCGAGTACGGGCGCACATCGTTTGTCGCGGCATTCTGGTCGATAGCTTCGGATTGGTGATAGGACTGGCTGCCCACATAGGACAGACGAGCGACCATCGATGGGCTAAGCTGTTGCTCCACAGAAAGGTTCCAGCTCTGTGTCATGCCGAGCTTGAAGTCGCGTGAGAATGCCTGGCCCAGCGTTACCGGTGTTGCAAACGTTGAATCTGCCGCGGGCTTGGTGGAAACGGAGGCAAACGGGGGGAACGGACTTACGCCGCCCGTGCCCGGGAAGGAGGCCCAGGGATTGTCGAAGCTGATCATGCCCGTAATGGCCGCGTCGGCGCCAGCCGAGCAGCCGCCGGCACAGTTAGATCCATAGAAGGTGTAGAGCGGGCTGAAGGGCGAGATGTCAGCCGAGTGATTGTAAGAAGAATACTCCAGCGGTCCTGTAAACATGCCGAATCCGGCATGAACCACGGTTTTGGGCAGGAAGCTCGGCTGCCATACCATGCCCAGCCGGGGCTCCCAGTAGCCATACGAGTCCGGCATCAGGGTGGCACTCATTCCGCTGTCCCCAGGGAAGATCAGTCCCATGGGAGCATTAGGGAACACAGTGCTCTGTTGTCCGGCAACGAATGCTGCGCCGCGTCCGCCCTTTGACGTGGGAGCGAAGTTCGGATCCCAGCGGAGTCCGATGTTGAAGGTCAGGTTGGGACGTACCTTCCAGTCATCCTGGAGGAACGGCGCAAACTGCCATCCGGCTACGTCCGCGATTTCGCCAGCGCCCTGCTCGTACGTTCCCACATAGCCAAGCAGGAAATCCGCCAGGCTGTTGCCGGTATAAGCGCCGGTGAAGGTGACTTCCGGCTCGGTGGGAAACTGCGAGTATTCCTCGGCGAACTGATGCATCAGATCGACGCCCGCCGAAACGGTGTGCCGGTTGAAGGTCTTGATGACGGTGTCAGTGAAGCCGTAGGTATTGCGCACTTCCTGCGACGGTTCGGTCCAGCCGCCCTGGAAGGCGTTGCTTGCGGTAAAGCCTTCCATGAAGCAGCTTCCCGGAATCTCATCGACGTTAATGTAGCGGGAGAGGCACATGGCCTTGTTGTTGCTGTCGAGCACGGCGGCCTGATTGTGCGCACTCTGCTCGTTCCAGAAGACGGAGATGGTGTTGACGGTATTTGGATTGATCGTCCAAGTGTGCGTCAGGACGTCGTTGAAGTAGTCCATCCGCTCCTGAAGGCCGTAGGTCCAGGTCTGGTTATTGATGACGGAAAGCATGTTGCCCGGAGTATCGCCGGAGGGTTGCGTCATGAGGTTGGTATAGGAGCGCAAAGAAAGCCGTTGCGTCGGGGAGAGATCGTAGTCGAGCTTGGCCGTGTACTCGTCGAAGGTGTTTTTGATGGCCGCCTGGGTGTAATACATTGCGCCATTGGCGCCCTGGGTGGCGCCGGTCGAGTGACCCGGCAATCCGGTGGTGGCGATGGTTACGGCCGCGGCGTCCAGCTTGGTGATGCTGGTATCCAATTGATTGGCCAGGCCATCGACTGTATGGAATGGCCCGTTGAGGTTGGTGACTCCTGGCGTAGTGGCCAAGCCGCTGAAGTCGCCCGCCAGCATGGCGGCAGTAGGAGTTTTGGTCGAAAGCGATGTGGAGGCATACATCCACTGGCCTCCCTGGTAGTTGCCGAAGAAGAAGAGCTTGTCTTTCTTGATCGGTCCGCCGACAAAGGCTCCATACTGGTTGCGCTTCAGAGGATCGACTTGCTGGCTAAACCAGTCCTTGGCGTTCAGGTCGTTGTTGCGAACGAACCAGAAGGCGCCGCCGTGGAATGCATTGGTGCCGGATTTGGTGGCGATGCTGACGACAGCGCCAGGAGAAAATCCATAGATGGCGCTGAAGTTGTTGGAGATGACCTTGAACTCCTCAGTTGCGTCGGAGTTCGGGAAGGGCGCTGTAAGGTCGTTGTAATTGTCCATATTGGAGACGCCGTCGAGCATATAGAAGGTGCTTCCCTGGCGTCCGCCGCCCGAGGATGCGCCGGTCTCTGTTGGCATGGAGAAGCCCGACTGGATTCCTTCGCCGCCATGTTTGAGGACGTTTGCGGTGCCCGGCGCCAGCAGAACCAGCGAGGACGGGTCGCGGCCATTCAAAGGCAGTTCCGCGATGGCGGCTTCGCCGACGGTTGTGCCCAGTTCCGCTGAAGTGGTATTGATCAACTCGGCATCGGCAGTTACGCTGACCATCTCAGCCTTGCCGTTGGCAATCTTGAGGCTTACATCCTGCGTTGCTGCGAGACCTACTGTCAGAACGATGCCCTTCTGCATATAGCGGGCAAAGCCGGCGGCATCGATGGCAAGCGTGTAATTGCCAATGGGCAGCGGCCTGATCTGGTAGGTTCCTGTACTGTTGGTTTTCGCAGACTGGGTGAAATTGGTGTCGATGTTGGTGACGGTTATGGTCGCCCCGATGATAGCCGCACCGGAAGGATCAGTGACATTGCCCGTCAAGCTCGCGCTGGTGCCTTGTCCGTAGGCCGGAAGTCCTGAGCCAAGGAGACCAACGACGATGACAAGCAGCAGAATCTGTAGATACTTCGCATTGATAAATTGCACAACTGCCTCCTGAAGTGAGCTGACCAAAGCGCGCGGAGCGGCCTGGCGTTCAGATGAAACCGTTTTCATTCACTTTCGTCCATTTTAGGACGTTGCTCAAAAGCACCTATCGATTGCTGTGCATGCTGCCAGAGCGATTCAGATGGCGCTTTCCGAGTCGAATCGAAGACTACGCTCTCAAAATATGGTTCTGCATCTGCCGAAAGTAGGATAGAAAAGATTATTTTAAGCTGCTTCTCGTGAAAGCTCGGCCAGGGGGTATATATAGCCATTTGTTTGAGTTGGGCAAAGCCCGGCGGGCAGATCCCAGGGACGGGCTTTCGCCGGGGACCCCGGTTCCGCTGCGCTCGCTCAGAATGGAGGGGGCACGGGGCAGAGAATTTGACGCATTGCAGGGCGATGGCGTGTGTCGCTGCGCAAGGATAGATCAGGAAGACAATCTGTCGCGTTGCAAGAGTACAAATTGAAGAATTGAACGAGATCGAGCGGAATCATGGGCTTGTGGGCCGTGAGAAAAGCAGCAAAACACCGGATGGAAGCGTACGAAAAGACGCGGAATAGGGCTTAAGTTGGCCTTAATTGCGTACTATTTCGCGCATTTTGCTTATATTTTGAACAGGGATGTTGTGGCGGGCGGTGGGAACTAGGCAGCGAGTCAGCAGGTCAGGAAACGGGGCGGGGTTAGCGGAGTTGGCGGAGTTCTGGTTGGGGGTTGAGGTTTCCCAGGTCTGAAAATCCAGACCTGGGGCACCCGCGGTTCATGGTCGGGTCGAGAGCGGGACGGGTTGAGAGTTGAGGTTTCCCACCCATTTCACAAAGAACGTGAAATGGATGGGGCACGGAGGGATGTGGCCGGGTCGAGAACGGGGCGGGTTGGGGGTTGAGGTTTCGCACCCATTTCACAAAAAACACAAGAAGCAGGTCCTTCGACTCCCTGCCACTTCGGCTCCGCTTCGCTCAGTGTCCGGTCGCTCAGGATGACGAGGCACGGAGAATGGTGCAGCTTCAAGCGGTCAGAGAGCTAGCCTTTCAGAACCTGATCGATCGTGTGGATATCGACTAATCCGTTGCAACCGTAAATCGCGGGAAGGACCCGGTCGGCGGGGTAGGTTCGCCGGAGCTTAGCCACCTTTTCTGTGCCGGCGCGGTAAGCCGGGAGATACATGCGGCCAAGCAGGGGATGGCGTCCCCAAGCGCCGGAGAGCTTGTCGGCGCGCTCTTCAGAAACCAGAAAATCACGGCGCAAAATAGCCGCCACTTCCTGCTGAGCTCTGCCTTCGCCCCAGGTCAGATACGAGGATTGATTCTTGGCGTCGTCCTGCAAGAGGGCCAGCAGGACGCCGATCTGCAGGTCTTCGTCGGGCAGTTCGTCGACTTCAGTGACGCCGTGCGCGATCAGAATCGCGTTGTTGGCGAGGCCTTCGAAGAGGGCCGCGGCGCGCGTGTTCATGGTGAGAACCGTGGCTTCGAAGCCAACCTTTCCGCGAACATACAAGTTCTGGAGATAGGCAAAGGTGGTGACGTGGCCAGGAACAACCTCGTGGCTTACAAGCTGTTCAAACTCCGGGAAGGAAATCTGCAGGGATGCATTGATCTCGTAGCTGGCTTCGTAAAGCGGCGTGCCATCGGCCGAGCGCGCGCGGCCTATGTAGTTCATCGAACCGGAGAACCAGGCATCCTTGATAGGCAGAAAGTCGATGTTCGCGCGAGGGACGGGCGCAAGCTCAGGGGGAAGATAGGGCAGCAGATTCTTTGCGGCGAGATTGTCGAAATACGCGATCACGGCCGCGCCTGCCGCGCGCACCGAGGCCATGGGCGTGACGCGCTCGCGACGCCAGGCGTTGACAGCTTCAAGCAGCCCGTCGGCACTGGAGGAGGAGTAGCCGGCGCGACCCAGCAATTCGGCAACGCGCTCGCGCTTCTGCTCTGGGCGCGAGGGCTCAGGCGGGCGGGCCGTCGAGGCTTCGACAGAGCGGGCGTAGGGCACCGGATCGCCCTTGCCGAGAAGCTCCATAGCCAGATCCCACATGGTTTCCAAAGAGACGGCAATGCCATTCAAATAGGACTGGCGCAGTCCGCCGATCTCGGCCGCCTCGTGGCGAATTCCGGCGATGGCCTGGGGAAGATCGACCGCACGCAGGTACTCCTCCACGGCCTCGCGATCGAGGCTTTTGCCCGAGACGCCGCCGGATTGGCGCAAACGCGCGGCGGCCGGATGCGTGTAGGCAGCGGGCAGCGGACAATCGGAGAACCAGGAATCGGCAATGAAGCGCCCTACGCCAGAGGGGCACAGGACGTCGCCGCCCCAGAGTGTGTCGATGCCGAGAACAGCGTCAGCAACATATATACCTGCTTGGTCCATCATTTATACCTTCTCCTTCATTGTGGAAGTGAACCAGACGTACAGACAAAGACCAACAAAAAGCAATGCGGAAACGGATTGAGAGATGGGTTCGTTCATGTAGAAAGGTGTGGTGATTCTGTCCGCGCTATACCAGGGGAAGAGATGCAGGGCCGCGCCCAGAACGCCACCGAGAGCGCCGCCCGCCATCAGCCCGGAAGCGATAATGACCCCGCGCTCGCGAATCCGGCTACCGTGCTCTCCGCCGGTTTTTTCCGAGCGCTTGTTGATGAGGTGCGAGAGGAAGCCGCCGGCCAGCACGGGCGCGGTCAACTCCAGCGGCAGGTAAATTCCCAGAGCGAAGACCATGGAAGACTTGCCCAGCATCTCCAGAATCAGCGTAATCATGGCGCCGATGCCAAAGAGCAGATAGGCGACCGGCTGATTGTTCATGAATCCCACTACCAGGGCCTTCATGATGGAAGCCTGGGGCGCAGCCAGAACCTGCCGTGTGTCGCCCGGCGCGGCTTCTCCGAACTGATAGACGTGGGCAAGCAGGACGATGGTCAGTCCGGCGGCAATCGCGGCGGCGATGACGCCAATGAACTTGACCTTTTCCTGGGCCGCCGGCGTGGAGCCAAGCCAGTAGCCGGCCTTCAGGTCGGTGATGAACTGGCCCGAGACGCAGAGAGCCGTGCAGACCATGCCCGCGATGGCCATGACGAAGAACATTCCGGTGGCGCCGGAAAGGCCAAAGCTCAACAGCACGACCGCGGAGATGATGATGGTGAGCATGGTCATGCCGGAGGCCGGATTGTTGGCCGTGGTGGCAATGGCGTTGGCTGCCACGGAGGTAAAGAAGAAGGAAAAAATCAGCGTCAACAGCAGGCCCAACGCCAACACTGTCCAGGAAACCTGGAGGCGCCCGAAGAAAACCGCCACGCCGATAGAGCCGACAACGACGCTGAGGAGAATGGAAAGAATCGGAATATCGCGATCGGTTCTCTCTGTATGCGGAGCCTCGCCATGGCGGAAGGCGTGGAGCGCGATGCCAAAGGAACCGGCGACCACGCGCAGCGATTTGAGAATGCCGATGATGCCCGCCGTGGCGATGGCTCCCACGCCGATGAAACGCACGTAATTGCGAATGATATCCGCCGCGCTCATCGCCGCAATCGGCATGGTGGCTGGATACAGCACCACGTTGCCGCCCATGTGGCTTCCGATGAACCAGATCAAGGGGACGAGAACGAAACTGGTAAGAACGCTTCCGGCGCAAAAGACCATGGAGCTGCGCAGGCCCATCACGTATCCCAGTCCCATGATGAAGCTGACCGCATCGAATTTGAAGACCATGCGGCCGCGCACGGCAAGGGAATGGATCGCTGGCACGAACTGAAAGTCGAGATACTCTTTCCAGACGTGAAATGTGGAGACAAAAAAGTCGTAAATGCCTGCGATGGCGGTGGCCTGAAGGAGCAGCTTGGCCTGCGAGCCGCCCTTTTCTCCGGTGACCAGCACTTCGGTGATGGCCGTTGCCTCGGGGAAGGGCAACTGGCCGTGCATCTCGCGCACAAAGTAGCGCCGGAGCGGAATCAAGAAGAGAACGCCCAGGCAGCCTCCGGCGAGGCAGATGAAGATGGTCTGCACCGGGTGCGGATCGAGGTGGAGGGTGTAAAGCGCGGGAACGGTGAAGATGGCGCCGGCCACCACACTGCCCGACGCAGCGCCGATACCGGTGATGATGACATTTTCAAGCAGGCTGGTGCGGCGCTTGAAGATGCGCGCCAGGCCGATGGCGAGGATGGAGATGGGAATGGCGGCTTCCATCCCCTGGCCGACCTTCAACCCCGAGTAAGCCGAGGCGACGGAAAAGACCACGCAAAAGACGACGCCCCAAAGGACCGAGCGCAGCGTAAGCTCTGGTACCTTCGCCTCCGCGGGCACGACGGGCTGGTAGGATTCGCCGGGTTTCAGCGGCTGGTAAGCGTTTTCTGGAAGAGAGTTCGTTTCAATCTCGGCCATCTATGGATAATCCCCCTGTAGGCGACGCCCTGTGCCCAGCGACTGAAAGATCCTGGGTCGCGCCAA